>ENA-UOTX01000445-UOTX01000445.1-compost-metagenome-genome-assembly--contig:-NODE-445-length-44168-cov-8.550770_pt1 | contig 44168 bp, 18 predicted proteins | sample MGYA00238143_ERZ746982 | MGnify/ENA primary metagenome ERZ746982 (study PRJEB28758, sample SAMN06268862) | compost metagenome | isolation source: single cell | place: USA: California, Emeryville, Joint... | reverse complement strand
CTCAAGACTGACTTTTCATCAGGCCTATTCCATAGTACGAGTATATGTATTGTAAATCCACAATTTCGATCATTTCATGCCTTTGAGTGTTCATCTGAAACACGGATTAGCCTGTATATAATGGATAAATTGGTTTTTTTCTAAAAGTGAGAGAGGATCCAATCTCCGATTGACTCCATAAAGAAAAAAAGTTAAATGAATTTTAGTCAAATTTGAAACTGGCACACCTGTACTAAGGAGCAAACTAGATGTTTTTCTAAGATAATTTAATATTTTTAGTATATAACAAGCGAAATGGAATTTGAAAAATAATTCTCACAATGTCAACAGAAACTGTTATTACAACACATTTTTTATAAGCAATCATTCCTGATGAGATAGTTTTTGATAGGGTTTTTCAATGTTTCTTTTAGATTGATTATTAAATTATTTCGGATCTTGTTGCTGATAGCATCAGTTTGAGCGGCCCATAAGTCTCTTTGAATGAGCTCTTTCTTTACATTCAAAGATATATAATTACCATCCTCTCTACTTTGGCTTTCCTCAGTATGTAAAATCCTTTCAATTCCAGAGCGGGAGTCTTTTTCATCCAAGCCAGAAATCCTTGTCTTAGTTTTGCCCTTCAGTTTAATCATAGCTGAGAGCTTCACAAAGCGATTTTTCCTTGTAGCTTCATAGTCAATATGAGCGTTTTCTGAAACTTGACGCGGCAACGAGCTAGATTTTGTATATGGCGATAATTTTGGGAAAACTTTTGTAGTACCATCAATTCCATTTATCGCAGGAAGAGGAAAAATATTTTCGGGATGAGGCTTTTGTTGATCTTCTGGACTTGGTTTTGAGTGTTCTGTAATTTCCAGAGATCTTCCAAGATTCGCTGAAATTGTTTGTGGATCATGGAATGAATCATAAAACGAAGGCGAGTCAAAATGTTGTTTTTCATTGTCATGCATCGAAATTTTGAAATTTTGGGCCTCTTTACTCCGGAAATATCGCATTTCTATTTTTTTCTCTCTCTGCTCTCGCAAAATAGAGCTACTCCGATTCGAATAGCTACCAGGCGAACTTACATCTATAGGGTTATGCTCTGTATCATGGCTTGTAGGTGAATTCGTTGAATTCAAGGTTTGAGTACGGTTCTGCTTTGAGTATTTGTCTTCAGTTTGCGACTCATTTATATTAAGTGTGGGAATTCGTGGATTTTGGCGTTTTGCTGTCCTATTAATGCTCGAGTTTAGGTCTGTGGCACCTGCTTTTGTATTTCCTCCCCTTGGAATTAATTCATTGCTAAGAGATAAAAGAGGATTCTGAGTCCCAGACAGTCTATAAAAATGGAGACTATTTGAATAGTGTCCACGGAAGTTAAAGGTCCTAGTTTTCTGAAATGATTTATCTCTTGATATGTTGACGTTGCTGCTGATCGTGACGTCATTCTGTACGAGGATAGATCGCTCGTTATTTGGGTTATTGGCTCTTTTTTTCAAATATTCTGTATGAAGCTGAAAATATCTCTCTCGACCCTTTTTAATCTCAAAATTAAAAGACGAGAGGTCATGATAGACTTTATCTATTAGAGCACGTTTATATTCAGGTCTATAGGCAATAGGAACAGGCCGAAATTCTAGCCCCATTAGATCATATGCTTTCCACAATTCTGAAGAGTATATCCTAACAGGTGGGGTGGGGACCAGCTGCTCAATAGTATGCATATCTGAACAATTACCGGGAGTTTTTTCAGCAACCTGATGAACAGAATTTTTAAGCAAGTTAATTTTGGTTGGACTCGAAGTCTTTGAAAGACGAAGAGGTTTGGGATCTGCTGATTGAGTTGTTGTGATTGGTTGGATGGAATTTAATAAACTTGGGGATGGGTTATACTTTTTCGTTGGTTCAGGCTGCTGAATCTCTTTTTTCTTCATCTGAGAGCCTTCAATAACTAATTGAAGGTCGATGCTCTGAGTTTTCGAATCATAACCATCGATTTCAGTCAATTTCCTGGTTCGGGTACCCGAAGCATGATTTTCAGCTCCACCACTTTGATGGACAGACAGCAGCTCATCATTCATGGTTAATGCAATACCACGATCCGTTGTTCCTGCATCTGTCTGAGTGTCTCTTCGAGGAGAAGTAGAACTCTCTGTCTGATGATGCTTAGTTCTTCTTGGTGATGATTGATCATGTGACTTCACGTAATTCTCATAGTTTGGATATTTTGTTGAAGGAGGTTCATACACAGCGTTTTTTTTCTTTAGAATATCAAATTTTTCTTTTAGTGAGTCCGTCGCGAGAGTTTTTCCCTTTTCAGGCACGCTTCTATATCTGACTGATTGTTTCTCCCCTTTGCCTGCATTTGAAAATGGAATTGCTGATTGCAATAAAACTTTTGCGCCATCTGCTGCAGCTTTCTCCCTTTCTTCTCTCTCATCTGCGTCTTCCATGGCAAGAACCACTTGCGCATTCCGGGCAAGTCTTGTTGCTTCGTTTATCATTTTGCAGACTTTATCATACTCTTTTTGAAATCTCACACGTGAAATCTTGACGATAATGGCTAAAATGAACTCAACATCCACTGAAATTTGGCAGATTAGTAGTTTCAGACGGTCTTCCAATTGAGTAAGCATCGTGAAGGATTCCTTAAAGGATTCAGCAAGGCCTAATTCTGTTACTTTTTGTTTTGAGCTTATGTTCAATTGCGATATTTTGGCGGCGAGCTTGATAAGCACCCTAGAAGGAGGTAACGGATAAGAAACAATCAGAAAATGGACATTTGTTACTTCTTCGTCTTGGTTTCAACCGTTCGAAAACCAACATATTTTTTTAAAATAGTATCTTCGTTGCCTTTTCTCTCATTTTCCATATTTAGGAGCTGCTCTTGCAGGTTCGCCATAGCCTTACTTATGGAAGCTCTCATAATTTTCTTCGGTTTGCTTGTGAAATCCAGAAGCTGTATTAAATTTTCTTCTCTTCTTTTGATGATGCTAATCATATTATTCAAATCTTCAATATCAAGAGCGCTTGTTGAAAATGAAGGCGAAGGACCATCAATATTATCAGTCTTAGTATTTTCGATACTAGCAGCTTCCTCCATTGTTAGTACACCAAGAAAGCGGCCAACTTTATGCCTTAATTTAAGACGTTTTTATACTAAAAATTTAATTGTCATGAGTAGCAGCGGTTGTATGCATGTAAATCGCCGAGAGAACTCAAAGCTGATTAAAAATACTGACACATCCAGCACGAATGATTTTGAATTTGATCTCGTAAAAATTTTTCCACATATCAGAGAGAGGTTAAATAAAATATTTATTGAGAACTCCTTTTCTACATTTTCTACAAATATAAATACAACTAACAATTACGAAACCTTGCTTTGATTACAGTTCCAAAGATTTCTTGCGAATATCTGTCAAAGAATGAGTCAGTGGGTTGAGCTGGATACCAGTTTGTGCTTCTTTCGTTTGATTACCATGTAACGGTTCTTCGTCTTCATCTTCATCATCAATAAGCTGAGGTTTTGGAATTTGGCATCCCAAAACCACTCCCACAAGAAATCCAACGAGGATGAAGGGTGTGAGTGCAAATACTATCTTCCGAACATCTCTCACGGTTTTAAGATTGTTGGTGAGAGTCTCTACAATCAAATCACTAAAATCCTTTAACATTAAGTTGAGAGCATGATCCAAAAAGCAATCCTTGTGAGAAACTTCTAGAAAATAGTTTTGCAATTTGATAAGTTCTTCAGCTCCGTTTTCCAGGTTCCTTCCACTGGTGACGTAGAAAATTAGGATTCCAAGTGTTGAGAAAATTGTTATCCACTTCCAAACGACTTCGATTTTTGAGAAAAATCCACGACTTCCACTCAGATAACAAGTGATTTTAACCATGACATAAATAGCATAAAAATTTCCAATGGTGATCAAGATACCAGCCAATGGAAAGAAAAAATTAGAGTAGTTCTCTAAAACTTTGGCAAAGTCATGAATATTTTCTCCGTATGTTCGTATAATCTGAGAGTCAATAGTGAGGCATGGACCAATTTTCTGAGGTCGTGAAGTGAGGACTGCTAATTTGGGTCGATAAATAGCTGAAAGCACCATTTTTTGATTCTTCGTAAATTCTTCGTAATTCGAAAAATACTTTAAAGCCTGTTCCACGAGGCCATTTTGCTGATAGAATTCGAGCTCGTCCTCAAAATCTAGTACTGATGTATCGTTGTCAATATCATATTTATCACAGCCCGTTTCTGTCAAATTCAGAAAGGGAAATGGCTCTGAGCCATTTCTTCCATGAGATCGCACAGGGTTCAGACATGGTCCACCATTTAAATAGGCTCCTAGTGATCGAAGGTGGGATGTTGAGGAAGCATTTCTTTTAAAGAGAATAAGATTCCCAGTGCTAAGTGCTCTTGATTGGTATTCAGGTAGGTCTTTCGTTCCAATCCGAACCTCAGTTATTGGACAGTCCTCAGCCGCAGGTACACACAAATAAAGTCCGCAAAGCTTGAAATCCGGCAGGCAAATTCTCGCAGGAGAGAGCATATATTTTGAATTGAACTTAGCACATAAATGTGATTCTTGCCAAATATATAACGGTATCTGAGGCGTTACTGGGACTTCTTGGCAAGACGAATTACAATCTGGTGATGCAGCATACGTTTGCGTTTTTGAACAATAACAGCCTTTTGAAGTTCCTGGCCAAAGACCAATGGGAATTTTAATGAAATCGTCAGGACAAGCTTCATCTATTGCCACAGGCTGTAAATCTGAGATGAGAGGTGCTGAGAGAGAGTCGGCGAAATAATTGATAGTCGGTATAGAGTCCACTAATTGAGACACATGAGGAATCAAATATTCTTGGATAGTCCGCATAAAGTATGCCATAAGGAAGACACAGAATGTGAGATAGGTCATAGAAGTTAGGAGATCAACCATTATCTTTCTTCTTCGCTTCTGCGACACCTGCTCACGATCGAATTGCTCAAAAGCAACACTGAATCTACTTTCTGGGGTCATTGTGATTTCGAACCCAATTAAAAAATAGCTAAAACTTTTGAATTTTTTTCAAACCGCATTATTGAAAAAAATATCTTTAAAGCTACAGCATCTCATGTTCTATGGAATGAAAAATATCCGCTTCCTAGTGACTAACAATTGTTTACAAATGCGATCTAGAACAGGTTCGGAGATCTTCTCTTGATATGAAAAAATTTACTATCATGAACTTTTCTCGTCAAGCAGAATCGAAATTGATTAATGGGTTAATAAATCTCTGCAAGTTAGAAATACATATACAAACAACTGACTAACGGTTCAGCAACTTTCAGAGGAACTTAATTTCAATATTAAGTTACAAAACTTAAGGAACGAGACTGAAATTCTCCAGAATAGTAGTTTCAAAAAGCTTTGATTTGTGAGTATATGAAAATATGCTTAATGATCAAACATGGATCAATGCTACAAAATTTCAAAGTTTTTAAAAAAAGTTACGGGTATTTATAAAATCTAATGCTCAGAGGTTATGAAGGTAAGTTAATCTTTCGCTATTTAGGTTTTCATCTGAAACTTTCTTATCAGCAATATTTTTTGAACGCCAAGTATCCTCATTCTTTATTCTCTCACTGAAAACGATACTTAAAGGAGGCTCATTCTCTCCAATATTGAGCTGTGCTTTAGATTCACTCTCCCTCTTCGTTCCAATCTCTGACTCAGCCTTTATGCTTCTATTCTTCCAGTGCTCAATTTCTCTTTTTCGCTCTTCAACTTGACTGCTTAAATTTCGATTTTCAATGTTCAAAATTGCCATTCGGTTCTCCATCTCTCCAATTTTAGTGTTCATCAATTCAAGTTCTCTGGTCTTTTCACGCAGAGCTTGCTCCAACCGCTGATTCTCAGTAGCAACCAGCATCAGCTTGCCTTCGAGGTCTTGGGCATTGATGACAGCTCTCTCCAGCTCTAATGCTTTGGCCCGCCAGCTTTCTTCTTCCTTCTGTCTGAGAGTTAAATTATGATCACTCAATTCTCTTTCTGTGTTCAGAAGAGTCAGTCTCGACTGCGCTTCTTCGAGCTCGTGCTCCAGCTCAGATATTTTCTTACTCTTCTCATTCACCAAGTTATTCAGCCGTTCACTTTCGTTGGCTAGGATTACCATCTTTTCCTTGAGATTTTGCAGTTCAATTTTTTTCATTTCTGCTTCGTCTCCTCTCGCACGGTGGTGGTTCAGCTCCATCATTCTATCATTGATAGTTTTATTCAGCCGTATGTTGTCTTGTTTTAATAGTTCATATTGAGTCGGGTAATCTCTCAACTGACCCAATGCGTGCTCTAATTCTTGAATTTTGATTACTTGCTCCTGAATGATAGCTCTCTTTTCTTTAAGTACACGAGACATATGCTCATTTTCTCTGCTTAGCGCCTCTACGGTTCTTTCTAGCTCTCTCGAAGTTAATTCTTTTGATCTTTCCAATTCTTCAACTCTCGAAAGCAAATTTATATTTTCTTTGGTCTTTTCGGTCAAGAGTGTGTTTACTCTTTCATTTTCGGTTCCCAGTAGAGCAACTCGATTTTGGAGGTCACTCATTTGAATATTTGCTCTTTCAAGTTGTAGGACTCTGTCTTTGTATTCATTGTTCTCCTGAGTGCGATCTCGAATGAGAGCAATCAATCTTTGATTGTCATTGTTAATTCCTGCCAAACGGTTCTGGAGTTCGTTAATTACTAGTTCATTCCGTTCAAGCTCTAAACATTTCTTTTTCCAAACTTCTAAATCCTTCGTTTTTTCACTCAATGCGTTCAATAATTGCTCATTATCGTAATGGAAATTAGTTAGCTGACTTTCAAATTCACCTAGTTTTCCAGCTTTGATCTGTAAATCCTTGATTCTGTCGCGCTGCTCTTCAATTTCCTGTACTTTTTCGCTAATTAATGTGTTTAATGTATTATTCTCACTTACTACTAACTGTAACTTCACGGCTAAATCCCGATTGGCTGCTTCAAGCTCTCCTTTTTTGGTATGAAGGCTTTCAAGATCTTTCATCCTGCATTCAAGTTTAAAAGTCAGATCTTGAATTTCTTGTTGTTTGGTTTCTAGTTTTGATTCAAGTGAACCTTTTGTTTCTAAGTCTTTGTGAAGGGTAGACATCTTATCTCTATGACTGTCAAGTTCGCGCACTTTCTCTCCCAACAAAGCATTTAGGCGCTCGTTTTCCTGATTGAGTAGAGCAGCTGTTTCATCTAAATCGTTCAATTGCCTCTGTTTTTCTTGCTCAGATTTTTTAAGTTCTACCAACTCCTGTGTTTTCGCAACAAGCATTTTATTCAGATGCTCTCTTTCTTGTTGAAGCTGCTGTAATTGATCAATTCGCTCATCATCATGTTTTGCTCTCTCGGTTGACTCTGCTAACCGAGTGTGAAGTTCGTTCAGTTGCTTTGTCTTTTCTTCAAGTTGGCGATTCATTTTTTCATTATCTGTAGACAGTAATTTAAGTTTCTCTTGCAAAATCGGCACTTGTTTCGCCATTTCTTGTAAAGCTGCAATTTTTTCATCTTTTGCTTGGATATTCTTCTCTTTGTCGCCGATTATCTCATTTAAGCGATTATTTTCATTGACAATCATGCGAGTTTTATCTTGCAGGACATTTTGTTGGTCTAATCCCTTTCTCGTTTCAGCAAATTTATTTTTCCAGTGTTCCATCTCTTTTTGACTCTCACTAAGCTGGGCTTCGAGTCTCTGAACTCTTGCCTCCGCAGCTCGATTGTGACTTTCCAATTCAGGCAATTTGGCCAAACGTAGCTCCATTTCTTTCCGTACTTCTTTCTCTAGCTCAATTTGCTGTCGCAACTCATCTGCAGCGGAGACTGCTGTCTCTTGCTGTTTTTGAAGAGTGGCTAATTGTGATTTCAGAGTTTCAGCTTCTTTGGCACTCTCTTTGAAACTCTCTGCCTCTTTCTTGCACTTATCAATTATACCGTTTAATCGGTCATTCTCACCAATGACCAACTGAATCTTTTCATCAAAATCTTTATGTCTTAACTTTAATTCTTTAATTTCTGCGATTCTGTTTGCCAGTTCATGATTTAGAGCATTATGCTCATTGTTTAGTCTACGAACTTTCTCCTCCAACTCTTTCTTTGCTTGGATTTCAGCTTCAAGCTCCAGTTGCCGGAATTTTGTTTCATTTATTTCCTTCTGCCTTCTAAACGTAACGTCATTCAGTTTTTCATTTTCATCCAAGAGGGAAGCGACTCGTTCTTTGAGTACCTTGATGGAGCCGTTCTCTTTTTCTAGTTCTATACATTTGTTCTTTACTTGCTCAAGCTCTTTCATAATTTCGCCTATTTTGTGATTTAGCCCTTCGTGATCTTCGATCAGAGATGCGTGAGCCATCTCCATGATGCTGTGCTGCTCCCGTAAACGTTCAGCGTCATTCAACTTAGTACGATATTCATCGATTTCTAGGTTTTTCTCTTGTAGACTGAATGTGAGATTATCAAGTTCCCGTCCATGCTGCTCAAGTATAGTGTTTAATTGATGATTTTCAGCGACGAGTTCTTTAGCTTTCTGTTCAAGGTCCTTGAATTGTTTTCTCAGTTCATCATTTTGTTGAATTTTGGACGTGATCATTTTGTTAAGTTGTTCATTTTCTCTGTTTAGTTCGAGAACTTTCTTTCTAGACTCTTCATATAGCTTGGGAAGATCTCCAACCTCTCGAAGTCTCGATTTCACACTATTTACCTCTTCTGATTTACTGCTAATAGCCTTATTAAGCCGATCGTTTTCGAGTGTTAGAGCTTTAATTTTTTCAGCAAGCTCATTGGCTTTCCCCTCCGCCTCCATGGCATATTCCTTCCAGGAATTGACATCATTATTTAACTCGGCGATCATAACAGTGTATTTTTCGTTCTCAGTTCGAAGTAAACGCTTATGATCTTCGAGTTCACTGATTCTTGCATCTTTCAATTCCAGCTGATTGCGATCTTTGGTGAGCGAATTCACCATCTCATTCAGATTCTGATTTTCTGCGAAAAGTAATTGAAGGCGATCTTCTAGCAATTTCGCTTTTTTTGCTGCAGACGCTTGAGTTCGAAGCTCATCGAGATTATGGCACAGCTCATAGTTTATCATATTTAGCCGCTCAATTTCTATGCAGAGTAACATTTGTTTGATTTGAGGATCGTGGTCTTGTCTTCCTGCTGAAGTGACTTTGTTTGGAGATAAACTGACAAAACTACCGCGAGAACCATTAGTTGCACGCCCTTGATTAAGCATTTTAGTATTCTATCTTGAATGAGAGTAATGTCTGCTTGTCTCTCAAATGGGAAACAAATGAGAATATGAAAATACTACCGTTGAAAGTTTAATAAATTTTATTTCGATGTAAGCGGGAACAGAAATGAATTTTTAACTTTTTCCGGTTCAGATGATGGGAAAGAATTACAGGGAACTAGATAAAAACTGTTTACTCGCCGATAGGCTGATGGCTACACCTCATTGAAGAGAGGAATGTCCCAGAGAATTCGAACTCCTAACCAATTAGTTTGATAAAACCCAAACTTCTATAATAAACAGTCCGTTAATCTTTCCTCAAATTGATTCAAATTATTAAAAAAGTGTCTCTGCCGCTCTCATCTATTTGTCGAAAAGAATATAAACTTGTTGGATTGCAAATAATAATTGCCCAAGCAGAACCTATGACTATATTTTACCTGTAGTTTTCAATAATACATAAAGGGGCTCTCTTTGCAAAAATTTTAATTTAGAAAATTCGTTTAGAATTTGTAATGGCTCCATATCAATCCCTTGCAGTAAGAAAATTGAGTGGCTGGCAACAACATTCTCATTAACAATTTTTAAAATTCCCGACTGCAAATCCAAAGGAGATCATTTAGTAACATTTGTATCCATCTATATTCTTCTTTATTTGCTTTGCCATTATTGTCTCTAAATTCAATGTTCCCGTTGACTCGCAAAAAATCCCTATGAGATGGAGGATATAATTCGGACCAAGATTCTCTGATTCGAGAAACTTAGAATTGTTTCCAAATTTATCGGTTTCTCATGATTATTTAATGGGACTACTCCAGTGACAAGTTTTTATCCTCTTCTAATTCACTGTCTAATCGACCATTACTTATAAACTGGTGTTTTATTTTTTTAGATAGTTGTTGCGTGTGGGTTCACTTTTCTAGTTATCTATGGAGTACTTTTGCACACTCTGGCCTTCAATCTTGATCGGAAAGACACAGCTTCTTGCTACAAAACTTATCTTTCTTCATTTTTCTCTTCTAATTAATCTTAGCTCTGGATGAAATATCCACATAAATTATCAATTTCAACTTTCAGGAAAGATTCGCTTTTTTCTTCTTTTTCAGAATTTATTATCATCAGAATTTCAGATAGAAATTGTACAAAAATTTTTCTTCAGCACAGTAACTCATTCCTTATAACAACATTCGTTCATCCATCTCCATTAAAGATGTTAGAGAATATTCAGCCGAAGTATGAGCTACATGAAACAAGCTCTTTTAATTTCTGAAAGATACATGTTTCGTAGTCCTTTGCGAATAACCTATTATTACTAGGATGCTTAGTTGTTTTTGAGCTGGGTTTCATTATGTTTTTATTCAGTTCCTATTTCTATATAGAGTAGGAAGTCAGGAAGTTTGGTTTCATTGAAGAAAGATGAATATGGGAAAATTAGAAGTTTCAAGAGGACAAATCGGATATTTGGATTTTTATGGCAGTGGTCTTTCCGTTACATCTAGTAGCATCTATGGACTATTATCACAAATGACAAAGACCATTGGAAGACTTTATCCATGAAAATATTGAGTGAATAAATAAATTATTTAAAAAGCAATGAACATGAGGGGGCAAAATTCGCCAAGCATGGCTTACAAATTTCCAGATGCTGTCATTAAGAACAAAGGAGAAGTGGTCTCTTTTGATCCTTTCGCTGACTATGAAAAACCCAATCAGAATGCATTTACTGGTGACGGAAAGATAGCTTACAAAAATTATGTTAATGATGAATTCGAAAAGAGACAGCATTTCGATCCCTATATGGATGGTGGCCAATACTATCATAATAACTCCATGTCGAAGGATGGCTCATGGCAAACTCATGTGACACAGCCAAAACATAACGTGAAGCGCGACTATATCGATAATTTTGCAACTTCCAAAACTAACCCTCAAAATCAACCCGAAACATATTTTTTTGAGCAATATAAGCAAGTTCATATTCGTGAGGAAGAAGGACTTGTTGCTGCGCGTATTGAAGAATTTTTAAAGCAAAATGAAGAAATAAGACAACTTAAAGAATACAACGAAGACTTCCTGTTAAAATGTGTACGAGGTGGTTATAAAGGCCGATTTTTATATCTCAACCGCAGAGTAAATCAAAAAGTTAGGATGCACGAGATAACAAGTTTTTTTCCTTTAGAGTGAAGGAGAAATTTTAGGCTCGGGCGATCCAAAGGAGGTACATGTTCATTCTCTTTTCCAACCTAATACATGATAATGTAGTATGGATTAACTGTACAGATTGATGATCCAGAATTAGCAGCAGTTCATTCAAAAATCACTTTCAGTAAACTGTTGCAGTCATATGAACTATTGGATATGTCCAGTGAGTCTGGTACATGGATCAAAATCGATCGAGAACTTGGAGAACAAATTATCCCTCAGCGAATTTATCGGGTAGGAACGATCATGTTTGATTTTGCAAGAGGTAATTCTAAGCTAAATTGAGATAACAAATGAAACCAATATCTTAGGACCCAAAATCATTGAGGTGGAAGAGATGTTGGAGCGGTTAGATTTGATTCACATCACTGATACTCTTCTTGAGTACGGTCTAAATAACATTAAAGATGTGCTCGCAATGGAAAAAGCCTTCTGGGAACGTGTAGAGCTTATCCTCTGTCAGATGGTTTTTTCTTAGAAATGCTTTTCAGGTTGATATGAGTCTGAGTGAGAGAAGAAAAATACTAGAGAACTTACCAAAGTTGAAAGAAGATTTCCCTTTGAACTTTGCGAATTTTCGCCTTATACTCAGAGTTCACAAGGATCAAACGATCGCAGCCCAGAAAGTTGAGGTAAAATAAGATAGATGATAGCTACTTTAGACTGACGGCAATTTTCTTTTGTTGAGTTTGGGATTAGAGGGTTAAAAGTTGGGCCCCAACCAGACAATCATATCAGAATCTCCGATAAGCTCAGAAAATCAGGGCCAAAAGAACTAGAGCTTGAGATCAAATATGAAAAAGGCAAATACTTAATGCATTCCACCTCATTAGCAGGTATGAGCGAAATTAAATGAGCTTTTTCAATAAATAAATGATATCAGAGGATGGAGCAATCTTCAAGAGGCTATTTTCCAATGAAAATTATCGTTTGTCCGCGGGGGATATAATTGGGATTGGAAGTATGGAATTTGCTATTATGAGGTAAATCGAATCACAAATCAGACCAAAGTTAAGAAACTTGTAGATTCCTACATGGTGCAACGCAGGATGTCGGTGCTCGTCAGAACATGGAAGATGGCATTATAATCGAACAGAATCTTGGTATCTCTGACGTTGTCAATACAAGCTTATATTGTGTGATCGATGGGTAAGATGAATTAATAGTGCATCAAAAAAACTTTTTTATTTAATCAACAAAAAGGCACGGGGGCGATGAATGCATGAAATACATTAGATCCAACCTTACAAGAGAGATTAAAGATCACTTTATAGTTAATGGAAATAAAGAATTAGATTTTACGATAAACATCTATGAGACCGTGTTTACTTTGATGAAGAAGGTAATTAATGACCTTAAAGTTCGCTATTAATTCAGATGGATAGGTAATTAGCAAAATTGACAAAGAGTTCTTCAAGGCACATCATAAAATTGCATTGACTTGTGGAGCAACTGTCTGCATGGTGATGCTGGTTGGTATAGCTATCTTCCCATGATACTTTTTTTCTAAATTTTGAATCCCAAGGCAGTAAAGTGTTCTGCATTAACATTGGAGATTGTTGTGCTTTGCTTTCACGCAAGGGTTCTATTGTGAAATTGTCCGTTGATCATAAACCAGTAACTATGATTGGCTGCATGAGTAATTTTATGGAACAAAATGCAGGATAGAAAAGATGAACAATATCGAATCGAAAACGAAGGAGGTTTCGTTCAAAATGGACGACTACTGGTAGCTTATTTATGTGAATGCGGCTGTTCACACTTTATAGGGAAGAGTTACAATTTCAAGATGCATTGGCCACTTCGAATACAAGGTAATCACTGCCTCCAATGAACACCTGGCTTCATCATTATTATCCACAACAACGGCAGAAACCCCAAGAAGATGAAACATTGACTTTTTCAAGACAAATTAATTCCGACTTGCTAACTTCCGAGCCAGAAGTAAGTTAGGTTTTTTTCAGTCTTGTCACTGATTCCATTATTGAATTAGATTCGAGTTTATGATGCACTTCCCACGGAAGATGAATTCATTCTGTTGTCTACAGACGGGCTTTTTGAGGCGTATTCAAAGGAGGATCTGGTAAAGCAAAAATTATATGTCCTCTTTTTTTGAGCAATTAATCAACTTTAGATGAGCACTGTGAGGAATCGTCTAACAGGGATAACTGATTCGGTAAGATATTTCTTCCAGTGGATGATTCATTCATGGATTTATTCGGAATATTTATTTAGGATCCACAAGATATCGTTAACAGCATAGTGAGGGAGGCGAAAATTGTGAGGAAAGTAAGCGATAATGTGGGATTAATCGTTGTCAGACTCTCGCGCACGATCAAAATACAACCAACAACGCCAACAAAAAATTATAGCACAACTATGGGTACTCGATTTGTGTAGAACCCACCTATGCTAATACCGACAAGGTGTTTGGTGTTTTTGGAGTTTCTCATTTTCCATCCTTTTGACATATCTCTCCTGAGTATGTATGCTGTATGCTAACTATGTAAATTTTATGATATGTTTCTCGAAATTTTTTACGGAGAACTTTCTAATGATATTTTCAGTTGTTGCAATACATATAGCCCTTTTTAGGCTTCATGGTGCACTTTTATCCTATTAGAGAAATCATGATGTATCATTTGGCTTTTAATCGATCGATCAAGAGTTGAGCAAGGTTAATCAGAAAATAACGAGGGAAAAATTGTTTTTCGGTCTTGTTAATAATAATATTCACAAAAACTACTACAAAATCATAGCTGCTGGTTCGTTCCTCGTGAAAATACTCAGAATACTCTTGCGGTTATGCCCTAATAGCTTACGAGATATCGAGATACTAGATGTCGTCGTTCAGAGATTTGAACTAATAATTGAAGTATCGCTTTATTCGCTTACAATAACCAATTTAAGAGTAACTCAAAACATATGCATTTGAAAGAAACTACACTCAAATAAACCAAAAAAAGCTGAATTGTCATTAGGTCGAAGTAATACACGACTTTGCATCGAAAAAATTTTTATCTTGGAAATTACAGTTTATAGCTGTATATCTGATAAGCTGTGCACTCTTTTTGGAAAAGGATTGCCAAAAGGTTTGCTCTTCTCCAAGAATTCTGAATAGTAAACCTGTGAACTCCTGCTTTGTGAATCACTATCCCTTTGTTGTGAAAATGATTGCTTATAATTTATCTTCTCTTCTGAATTATCCAATGAACCCGAGATCGAGTTATTTGGGCCGAGAGCTCCGGTGCTATTTCAAATTAATTCTTAGGAGAAAGTGCTGATGATTACATCAAAGATTCACTGGGATTGTACTCGGCAACTATCGATTGACTCAAGATAGTTGTCAAGTCATCTAAATGAAAGTCTGAAATTTCTCTTGCTTCCTCTGAATTTTGAAAGGGATCCTAAACAAATATTCAATTTAAAGTCCATGGCAAAGCTTACAGCGTAATATCTTTTTGAAAGAACTCCAACGTCGCCAGACTTTTGCATATGCCTTTTGCATGATAGACCTATGAGGTCTTAAATGGCATAATATTAAATAAAAAAAAAAATACTGAAATTGCGGAAGCCCTCAGACTTTTCTGTATTCGAATTTTGGATATCAGAGTAAAAATACCAAACTCTCAGGATTGAATTTGGATTATACCACTTTCTTCTTTTGGAACTTTCTCCAGGGGAATTTTTCCAGCGATTCACGGCTTGATAAGCATAAACCTTTGTGAGAGATACTTTGAATGGTGCAGCTGACTTAAATGCTTTCGCTGCGGTTTTGAACAGAAGATTCATCATCAGAAAGACATTTAATTATTTTTTGATACTGTAAACAACTTCAAATTTGGGCCTGAAATTAAACTTGATTAAAATCAGATTTGTTTTCCAAATGGAGGGCTTCCCAATATATCTCGTCAAATGTTCTAAGATAATAAAAAAGATCAAATTTTCCATATCATTTTTCTAAAATTCCCAAGTGAAGCATATTTCACAATGGAATTCTGAGAGAACTTGAACTCATAATGAAAATATGTAGCAATTCTCTGAAAAATGTGCAGCATACAAAAAATGAGAGAAAAAAATCGAATTTTCTAGGTGAATAGCGCGTAGCGGCCTCAACCTAACGTTTTTATAATTTCATTCTTTAAGTATGTATTGTTCATTTATCGTCATGATTTCAGACTTGTATCTACACTTGATTAAGGCAGATACTGGATTGAATCAATTATAAAAACTCTTTTAATCGAGAAGATTCGTCCATGCCTGCTGCAAATTAATGTCTTTCAACAAAATGATTTAAATTCTCCAAGTATTTTCATAGAATCAAAAAAAAATGAAGTAAAATAACTTTAAAACTCTCAGAAAACAACTTATAGATGAAAGTTTCACAATTTGCACGTTGCAGAGGCAGCATTCTCTAACTAGTTTAGTTATCTAGATAGCTGTGCCTGTACGAATTATTCAGAACTTGCACAGACTTGTTCTATTAAGAATAAATAAATTGCGTATTCCTCTTTTGAAAATTAATAAAATTCTTATACGTGTACGTGTTGTATAATTAATAGGTAGATGAGATTACTGCAGTTCACCAGTCTTCATGCTTATTTTATGAATCATTTTCACAAGCGAGGGTGCAAAAGAGCTTCTCATCGAAGAATTGATATGAATCTTTCTTCAAAAGCATTCTTGACATTTTGAAAGAGGAAGAGAGAAATGGAGTCTAAAATTGAGATCTTTTCAATCATCTTTTTTCCAATCACTACTAACTCCACACCATGCATTCACCTTACATTCGCGATCAATGCTAGTCGAGTTAAGAGAGAGGAAGAATTAGAGGATTATACAAAGTCACCGATCAAGATCGTTGTATCCTTTTTTCAAAATCTCAAGGCTTGAAGCAGAGTGAGTATTCCATTGATTTTACCACATCGAACGCCTCCTTGGAAAATACGCAGTGGTGTTATCAATCCATGGTGGAACACCTACTTTCATTGATTTTGCTCTTTTTTCACTTTGAATGCTTGAAACATTAGCAAGATCAGACCTATATATATGTTTAGCAGATTCAGTCTTAATTCTTTAGTCTGAGCTTTTTGATCGTCTCTATTTGGTATTACAATGTAGTGTGTAATTTCAAATTTCATCTCTCCGCATTCCAATAGATGTCAGACTCACTAAATCTCGAAATTTTGAAATGATGACGGTGTGATTTTTTTGTCGAATGAAAACGCATCTATTGGGTTATACGGAACATGGAGGAGACTCTTGAAGTTTTTCACTACCCTTCAAAGAAACTTTTGTTTTAACATCTTGGCTAGAGAAAAAATATCATTGAGCTGTTTTTTTGGAATAAATTAACTAATTTTATAATTATTTGTAGAACGCTATGACCGAAGTCATACCTATCCTAAGAACCCTATCTATCTTGATTCTCATTAGAACTATTTTCTCTCAAATTTAATTTATTAATTATAAGAAATTACCTTTTAGTTTTTTTAAAAAAGTCAGCAGAAATTGATTTCAGAACAGAATTTCAGAGTATGTTCATTTCACACATCTTCTTCCCAAGCAGTAAATCGACTAATCAAAGATGAGGCTCCTCCCATCAAGATCAAAAGTGAGATGTGAGAGAGGAAAAATTGGCTATTTGACTACGAATTTCTAAAATAAATATCTCCAAATTAATTAGCAAGACTAGGTCACTTCCGTTCTCTTTTTTAATAATAGCGGAGTACTGTGATGATAGTAATGAAATTTACGGGCATAAATGCCTCGTGAAAACATAATGAATATACTTTGTTGTGATTTTTTGATTTTTTTTTTTTATTATGAAAGTGCGATTTTCCAGTATTTAATAAATTCAAAATTGGGCTCCAAAATTGTTGCCAGGGATCTTTTCAAACATTCAGATCAAAGGGAGTCCACTCATACTTGCATACCATATTTCTGTTCATAGGAAATCAGAAGGCCTTAAACGGTATTTAATTAATTTCCAAATAAAGTCAGGAGCTAAATTCTTCTCAATTCTTAAATTGAACCTGCAACACATCCACCCAGAAATAAAAAATCAAATTTAGAAGCTGACTTACAAAATACCCAATTTCTGTCCGATGTTTTTGTTGGAATTTTGTTTATTCTTCCTGTTTGGTACTCTAGGTTGGGCTGCCAAAACAGTTGCGATTATTAGTACAGATGATCTCGATGCAAAGATTACATCAGAAATGTCGAGCTTTTCTGACTCAGACATCACATTCACAATATCACCTGGATCATATAGCATTCACTCAAATTTTACGATAGCAGGAGTGCTAACTAACCTCGCTTTTGTCAGCACAGCCGTGGCTCCAAGCACACTAAGCGACTGTTCTGCTTTACCTCAAATAGGATTTTCGGACTTGGGAATGCTCAATTTTACGAATGCCCAGAAGATACGCTTTCAAGGAGTTACTTTGATCGCAGACGGCACGACTAGAATCCAAGGAATCAATCCTAGTTCTAATTATATTTTTCAAGATTCCTGTATTTTAGAAGGAAATACTCCGACTGGCAGCTCTACTTTTCTCTATGCACGCAGCTCAATCTATTTTAACTCGAGCATAATCTCAAAAACTTTGGACTCCTCCACTTTCACCGTGATTACAGCCAATTTTATATGGAATCAATCCCAAATCTATTATACAGGGTCGTCATCCTCCTATCACCCAGTGGTTTTTGTAATGGGAACAACATCAGCCGTCAATTGCGCCTCATCTTCTACCATAGGTATTTTCACGGCTAAGTTTACTGGGTTGACACTCTCTGGTAATTCAAACTCTTACCAGCTACTTGCCCCTATTATTGTGGCCAAGGAGTTATATTATGTAGAATTTCAGAATATGTTGGTCAAAGATTTGTTTCATTCTATGAATCAACCTATGATCACACTAAATCCTACTGGTAGCATTGATTGTGGCAGCATGACTGCTCATGCTCTATTTCATTTTAGTGACATCACCACCTTAAATATTATTGACATGTCATTTACAAATAATACGCTAATAGCAGATTCATCTCGAGGTAATGAGTGGTCACCGATTCTGATTTCAAATGTCAATCAACACTTGTTCTCGAATCCAATTATATTTGATCATCTCTTTTGGACGGATTCAGGAACTAACAGGCAACTCTCAACATACCTAATTAAAATAGTTCGGGGACAGATGTATAATCCTCAAACTACAACTTATCCCCAAATGACAATCACTAATTCAAAACTTCAAGGTCAGTACCTTCGATTGATCTCTGTTGTGTTCGACTCCAATGCATTAACTAACATGCAATCCCATCCTACGCCAAACAAGTTTGCATTATCTGGTTTACAAGTTCAAAATATCACAGTCTTATCTGGGTATTCTGCAATTGAGGTGGGCTTCCTGGATATTAAGGATGGCTCAAATTTTCGATCATCTCCATCAAATCAAATAACTTTCAGTTCATTTTCAATAAAAGATTCAGTTTTTGAGGGCATGCGACTCATAGTTCCAATCGTAAATTCAATCACAAATATCTTTCAATATTTAGATTATTCCATTGAGTTCGCAGCGAGAGCACATTTTGAAATAACTGATTTTACTCTGGAAAATACGACGTTCAGTGCAGGCCAATTTTCAGGCAACTTAGGACAGCTTACCTTGATCAAAATTCCAAGGTTTTGTCGATTGGCAGTTATAAATTCAGTCATTTCCTTTTCTCAGTTCGATTCAGTCATCGTGATTGGAATGCTCGATTTTTCTGAGCATTTGCTCGTGGTTTCTTCTGCGATCAGTAACAACCAATTTAATAACTCAAGTCTCATATATCAAGCACCTCAGCAATATTCTGCAGCTGACTATCATGCTACTTTCTTCTCCAGTTGGAACACAATGTACGCATCAACGAGAGTATTTTTTATAAGTCACGTAACATCTTCAATGAACACTCTCCTCAATTCATGGTTGCTGGTACCAAGCTGTCCATACATCTTCATGACGTCTTCCACCTTTCAAGAAGCAAATCTTACAAATTCAGCCTTACTCTCAGGAGGAAATTACAAACCATTGCTCTCAAATGAGATTTCCCAAGTGAATATGAATATCGACCAAGATATGATTACTCTTGTGTGCAGCATAAATTTGCCCCCGGCTAACCTGGCTGCAATGTTCACTCCTACTTTCCCAGGACCTTCGATTGCCCTATCCTCTCCTGTTCATTATATCAAGTTCGAAGATTGTGTATTTAGCTCAGCAATAGTTGCTGAAAACAGTGCTTTTATAGAATTCAGCAATTATGATATGCCGAATAGTTTCATCAGCTTTTTTAATCTCAAGTTTCAAAATGTGGAGGGATCTGTGACGAACTCTGCTTCGAGGAATAAGATGATAATGCTCTCCAACATTTTTTACGCAAGGATTTTCCAAATTTCTTTCCAAAACCTGAACGGATCTTTTGCACTCTTCACCGCCACATCAATTTCACTAGCCTTTGAATTTACGAAGAACACACTTGACACATCCGTTAATACACTAACTAGTGGAGAATCCCCAAGTGGTCTGGTAATCGTAGACTCCACATCATATTTCATAGCATCAAATAATACTTTTACAAGCATTAATAATCCAATTAATGTCTTTGCTATTGCAGAAGCAATCGGATCTCGCAATTTATCAATTAGCAGCACACTGATCACAAACTCTATTGGAATTGGATTCGCGTCTATTAAATCAGCAACTATGTCAAACATCATAATCTCAGAAAACTATATTTCTGATGTCAAGAATATTATATCTTCAGTTTTCGTTATTCAAGTTAATGTTCTCACAGGTTCTGCTCAAATCCTCTCCAACCAGTTCAGTAATTTAGTCTGCACTTTTAATGGAAGTGCAGCCCAAAATGTTGATTTTTTGAATTTTCAACTTCTATCAAGAGACCTCTCCTTGATACCAGTCCAGTTCAACAGCAACATTTTCAAGCACGTATCGCTGATAGTAACACAATCAAGCGAGAAAACAGATTTTTCTTATGCATTTGTCAGGATATCCTTTCTGAGTTCACCACTGACTTTCTCAGAAAATTTATTTGAATCAATTTCATTGGGACCTGCACTAAAATTTCTAGACTTTCTTGCAAATCAGACTCTGGTTACAAATTTAACGATAGCAAATAGCACATCTAAAAGCAGTTCCACAATCTTTTCTCTTCAGGGAAAAAATATCACATTGTCAGGGATTTCTTGGAAAAATTTAAGTGCGGTGGATGCAACAGAATCAGCTCTGCTAATCATCAAAGGTTATTCCCAGTTTCCATTAAACAACCAGGTTTTGATTCAGGATTGTGAATATGATGGGATATCCGGAGGTAGTAATGGATTAGTTTCCATTTCGGACGGAAACTTTGAACTTGCTATGAAAAATATCAGCTTTCGAATGATACAACCTCTATCGGGATCTTTTATCTCTTTTGTTTCAAGCAATTTCAGTTCTTTCACCTTAACATTGGTGAATTTTTATAATCAAGGCTCTAATCAGACCATGATTCAAGCGAAGAATACTAATTTTGAGGGATCATGTGTTGTTGCCAATAATACGCTCCACGAACTGGCAGGTTCAGATGCCAATTTTTTCGTGCTATTGAACAGCACAGGAGTTGTGCTTCAAAATAACACCATACAGCCTTTTCCTTTAACATCAGCAACTCCCCAAACATTAAGCTCTACTTTTCTTGTTCAATTCAGTGGCTCAACTACCATTTCCCAAGAGTTCCGGAATCTAAGGCTGCTGGGTTCAAGCTTCTTCCAACTTGATTGTTTCGGCAGCATTCCTTTAAATTTGAATATTCTTGATTCAAATATCTCCTCCATAACCATCACCAATCCAGTCTCTAGTTTTATTTCGATTGCAGGCAACTCTGACTGTATGATAAACGCTCAAATATTGAGCAGTAATTATATCAACTTCACTAAAATCATCGGAAATGGTTCTGTTCTGAGTGCCACTGCTGGTTCTCTATTTAATGTGAGCATTACCAATAGTACCTTCGAGAATAATTCAGCTGAGTTTGGAGGTGTAATTTACTCGGATTCTCTTAATACTCAATCTCAAATCCTCCTTACTTCCTCCAATTTTTCATCGAACAATGCAAGTTTTCGAGGAGGAATCCTTTTTGCTCCGGAGGATTACGTGATCGTGAAAAACTCGAGTCTTGTAAATAATCACGCGTATATCAGTGGTGCCTGCTTTTACGTGAACGTTATTAATAAAACACTTGGCAATCTTTTCCATAATAACACTTATCTGAACAACTCAGTTATGCTGAGTAAAGATCCAGACGTTTCTAGTCAAGCAAAATACTTTACTTTTACATTCAATCCTGACGACCTATCTAAATTGTGGTTAAATCCTTCAAACTTGAGCAACGGGACGATTTTACTGACAAACGTTACATCATGGAGCCTTAAGAATGTTTCTATAGCTTTTAATGTCTATGACTACCTCGACCAAGAGTACTATGATACAGATCCCAACAACGCCATTCGCTTTGTCACAGTTTATCCGACTCAAAATCAAACAAGTGGAAGTTATAATTGTACTCGCGGTGGCTGTTATGCTGCTTCCAATTCAATAGTATTTAGTGGAGATCCACAGGAACAATTGCAAACATACATCTACTATCTCTCAACCAATAAAGAACTTCTAAATGAATTCTTTGTGGAACTACGTGCTTGTGTTGTTGGTGAGATTGTCAATACAGTCCTCAAGACCTGCACAATCTGTCCATACGGCAAGTATTCTCTGAATTTGACCGATAAAATGTGTCAAGATTGTCCTGAAGGAGCTTTCTGTACTGGAGGCAACAATATAACCCCATTGGAAAATTATTACAGAAGTTTGGTGAATCCAGCGAGCGTTCTTCCGTGCTGGGAAGGAGATGACGTTAGATGCCTCGGGGGAGCTGGGAACCCCTGTGCGACAGGCTATGAAGGGCCACTGTGCCAACTCTGCAGAAATGACCTTGGATATGTTAATCTTCCAGATGGAGCTTGCAAACTTTGTCCGAGATATCAGCAATCGGCGGCCTTTTTGGCGATTGGACTAATCTGGAATCTCTTCAACGTAGGTTTTGCTGTTTACATGAATTGGGGTAACAACAAAGCGGCCTACAAAGCTTCCATAGGCAACGAAGATATGGATAAAGATGCTGGAGGATTTATTAGACAGTTGATGACGTATTTCCAGATAATTTCAATCTTGAGTGTCTCTTCTCCGAACATTTTTAGTGGGATGAATTTTATGAAAACAATTTCGAATCCAGTCGCTTCTCTGAGTTTTTATATGGACTGTGCCTACTTAAATTTCGGTTATACGGCTGAAGATATGCTGAAAGTGAGGCTCTGGTTCTTACTCGGGACTCCTTTCATTCAATTTGCAATAATTGCGACTATGTCACTTCTTGTGAAATTGTTCAAACGGGATTTATCTCTTCGAAATCTTCTTATTACCTCACTTATCACGGTCTATCTTCTTTCCCAGCCGGCTATATTGGATGGCCTCGCTGCCTACCTCAACTGTACCCAATTAGACACGAATGACAATGCGACCTTTGTGGCGACTTATCTCAACGTTAAATGTGATTCAGGCGACTATACCTCGTTTAGGAATTTTTTCGTCTACCCAATTCTGGTTATATCCAATTTCTCAATTCCACTTTGCCTACTTGGGCTACTCTGGAAAAATAGAGCCAAATTGAATGAATATTCATATCGTATGGCTCTAGGGGTAACTTACAATGATTTCAAGCAGGAGACCTATTATTGGTGTCTTCTTCTCGTTCTCTTCAAAATAATCTTGGTAATGGTTTCTCAGCTCTTCTCCTTCACTCTGCAGACGAAATCGATTATTTTGATCGCAGTGATCATAATTTATGCTATTATATTCTACCGCAAGAACCCCTACCATGATCTGGACATGAAGAGATGTGAACAAGTCGGGATCGCTTCGTACATCATCGGCATCTTACTGGCAATGACTTTACAAGCAAACCCTAATTCTGGAGTTCAAACTGCCTGCCAAGTCCTTATCTATCTTGTAAGTATAGTCACGACGATCTTCTTTTCTTTTTTCATAGGAAGGATTTACTATTCCAGTGCTAAAGAGTTTTTCATGAAATGCAAGATGAAACTTCAAGGCATAAAAAACAATAAATCAATGAAGAAAACTGGCAAACGAACGGCTGTCCACATCAGAGGAACGAATCCAATAAAACGATCGAGTAATCAAATAAAGCTACCAAATAATCAAATGAAGAGGCCGAATAATCAAAGGAAACGATTAAATAATGCTTTACGCCTCAATCAAAACTCTAGCAATGATAATACTTTAAATGAGTTATCTTTTCAGAATCATCCTTGGTCTCTAACTCCCGATTCTACCTCTCAAAGCGGACCAAATTTTACGAATTCATTCCATAACCAGCCCGAAATAAATACTTTTATTGGCAACCCTCCGACTTCTGTGCGAACTAAGAAGTCGCGACCGAAGATTATCAGAAAAGTAGGAAAGAAACCACGATATGAAGATATATAATTCTAGATGGGATCCAAAATCTGTTAATTGTTAATTGACAAAGAAGAAAATATAGCATCTTATACAAAATATGATAATCGGATTGTTTTCTTAGGTATCGTTAGATTTTATCTTATTTCAGCATAGATTATTCTTGTTTTTTATTTACAATATTAGTCCATAACGTGATAAATTTGGCTGTTTCTTGTCTAACCGAAAGATATTTATGTGATGCCTTTCAATAAATTCCACTTTTTCACAAATTTTCTAGAGAAAGGTATAAATCACGAACGCAAAATAGGACAGAAGAACTACTACAACCAGATGGCGCTCTATACTATTAGGACACTAAGCGACAAGGTCACATGGAAATAAATTTTATTGCAAATTCCAGACATCGAGTGTTGAGAATCTAACAAATCCTATTTCAACAACCGAATATATATTCCTGGCTTATCAATTGCTGGTTTTCGAGTGTTGAGTTACTCTGATTGAAAAGTTCTTGATGACTGAATATCGAGGGCTCTATCTCTAAAAAAAATAAAATCAGTTGACTCAAATGTTAATAATCACTTTCGTTCCCAGCTTAATATTCATTCAGCCAGAGTAATATTTGGTTTGAAAATAGACTGTCAGCGCCCCCACGAAATTTTACAACTATGTTGCATGTAGATTTATTACGATTTTATGTTATGAATGGTAATGAAATCTTCCGAATATATTTCATTTTTTCTCTATCATTGGTAGAAATAAGAGCGATGATAAATAACCTTGTATTTTTCAAGCAACTCTTCTTAATGGTAGATGAAATGAACATGGTTTATTCTCAGGATACATTTACAAAATAATCACTGACGCAACATAAACTGGGCAAGTAAATTTTTATTTCAAATAAATTTAGTTGAGAGTGCTAGTTTGATTGAGCTCCTTCAAGGGATTCTGCTGGTTTCTTGTAGTTGTCTTCCTTGACCCATCGTCTTGCGTCTTTGTTGCCTTTTTCATCATAAAACTCTTGGCTGATCTGCGTTTTGATGGTACCGTCAGGATTCATCTCAGATTGCTTGCTAACAGTAACTTTTTTTCCATTTTTGAATATAGTTGAAGACTCATAACTGGTAGCTGAGAAATCACCTTTTCCTCCTCGATTAAAGAACTTCAAATATTCTTCGAATTCCGGAATCCCTCTAAGAAGCTCATCATTTTCTTCCAAGATCAGATCAGGTTTATCTGTTTGAGCTGATTCCTCGAATATCTTGTTGGCTCTCTCAAAAGTCTGACTTCCTTTTCGGTCTGAGTTAAATAAGTCAATATAATCATCAAACCAATGATTTCTGCCATATCGACTCACCATATCTCTTCGTCTCCTTTCTTCGCTCACACCTTCTTGGCGAGCTGTAGTATGTTGATTCTTATTTGACGCTTCAGTTTCTTTGTCTGGAGACTGAGTAGCCTCTTTTTTCATTGAGTGTTGTGTTTCTTTTTGCGTAGCCTGGTCGTTTTGCTTTTGATTTGCACTCTCTTGGGGCTTTCTTTGGGCCTGTGACTTTGGAGTAGCGCGAGGATCTTCATAAAGAGCTTCAAAGACTTCATTAACTTTCTCGAAGACTCTTTGCATTTTTTGCTGTTCATATTCGAGTTCCCGAATATGCCACTCAGGGTAATAGAAAAATGGATCCCTTAGCATCATCCTGTTTAAAGGGTATCTTCCAAGTCTGGCAAATTTCATAAGGCTCATTATATGCTTTAACTAAAGTGTCACTAACGATGTTTTGATAATTTGATTATATAATGAAATGCTCCGAGCTTAAGTAACAGAGTATAAGAATTTTCTAGAGTGAGAGTGACTCACTCTGAGTTGAAAATTTGTTGAAATCATAAGCTTGATTGAACATCAGCCACATGAGGCCAGAGAGGGTTCAAAATGCAGGGGCAAGACACGGAGTCAAATGCGAAGCTCAGTGCGGCTTCCATGAATTCTCTTGCCTACATCCTTTTATTCTGCCAAGTAGAATAATAATGCTACTAAATCGACTGTATCACACTCACATTAACAGATCACGGTATCAAATTTTAATTTGGGGTCCAAATTTTTCAGAATTCAGTTGGGATATCCTTTGGCATCGATAAGCCTATCTCATTGATATTGCCAGCACTTTGAAGGCTAAAGAAGTGATTGGATACGATCCTTGTTTAATATTATTAAGAATTCTGCTCATGAGCAATTTGATGTAAGCTATTTCGATGTTTTTGAGTTAAAGCAATTACAAGCAGAGAAACTAAATAAACCATCTACACCAATTAACTAAACCAATAGATGAACAGGCTGTATTTTATAGTGTCATCAAAATTTTCTGTTTCGAAGAACTATGTTTGTTCAATTATTATTAACACAGTTCTTTTAATTCTTTCTCACTGAAAGTTAGGATGCTCTGATCTGCGGCAACAAAGAAAACGAGGGATCGTCTGATCTCAAAGATTTTCCAATTTCTTCATCCTTTAAAAACTTGCGGTTTGAAACACGCTCTGAACAAAATTATTTTGATACCGTTTTCTCTTGATCTGAAATACGTTAGACACAATAACAATAACAACAACAAAATTTAGACATTTCTGCAGCAAAGACAACAAAGACGGCCTTCTATGACTGCTCTAATTATGTTGCCACGTTTGAAAAACAAATTTTAGAAAGAGAATAGGAAAATGAGAGAATTGTAATGCAATGTGTCCATTCTGTGCGAAAAGTTACGTCGCTGAGGCACACCATCTTGATAATAGGACTTGAAATACTCTCGAAAAGAGGATTAATTGATAAGACCCGACTGTAAGAGAAACTATTGAAAAATGTTTCTTCATCATCATCAACCTTACATTATTTTGTATGGATGTGTTCTCAACAAAAAAAACAAACAAAGCAAAAAGAGGATTTATATAACTAGACCATCCAGAAATTACCAGAAAATTGAATCGTTAACAAAATTTCAAAAAAGAGTCTTCATGGAATATTGTTGCAATGTATGAATTTATTGATATTTGTTAATAGTTTTTCTTCTGATGAATTTTCGACAAGTCAAGTCGTAATTTACTCACATCATATTTACTTGGGCTCTTGTCTCCGTTAATTAGAGAATTTTCAGACTGCTGCTTCACGTTTCTAAGAACCATTTTCTGAGGCGAAATTCTTCCTGAACATGTTTCAAGGTCCAATTCATTCTCTGGATTTCCTTGATCATTTGCATAGCAAGCTGCCTCTAGATGGGATACTCCATCATCATTTTTGATATGAAAATGATTTCTATTCCAATTAGAGGTAGGTAGATGTTGCATACTTTTAGGAATTTGAGCAAAACTACTGTGGGTATGATGATCGTTTGGTTTATTCTCTTTGGTATTATGGATACTATTGCCACCCAAGGTTTGCACTCTACCTCCGATTGCTTCAATACTGCTATTCTGAGTCTTGTAAATGTCGCTGCACGTCGTGATGATAGGAGTTTCAGGTTGGTAATATCCTTTTTCAACAAGATTGTAGGGGCCACTGGACTGTTCATCCGCACCAAGCGTGTCAAAAGTGTTCAAATTTTTAGGTTGGAGTGGTGTGTTACTGTTGTTAGACTTTAAAAAGAGTGCCTCACACTCTGAAGCAACCACTTGAGTGTTTTTGCTTGGTAGTTTGCTCAAGTGAGGGTCACAGTGCTGGAATTTTGTTTTCTCCATATTCAAGAGTACGTTCTTTAGCATGTTCTCTAGCATGAATTTCTCAGACGCTAGAGTTTCAATCCGTTGGTTGAGTTGATCATATTTCGTAAGTTCGTTTTCTTTGTCTAATTAGAAATTTTAAAAAGAGAATTTGAAACGAATCACTTACCAGATCCTCCATTTTTGTGGAGGCCAATCTTATCTTGAGAAAATGAGGAATCAGTGGTCACGCAGTATTTTTTCATTTCTTTTTCTCGATTCTTTTCATTTTCTGTCAATTTTTGAAGTTCTTTTTCAAGAGATTGAATATAAACGAAGTCCTTTCAAATAAAATAATTTTAGTGACTTCCATATATACATGATAAGAAACCATACCTTTTCTCGCTTTTTCTTGTATCGATAGAGCTCGTGTTCGAGCTTCTTTATATGAGACTGAAGTATCTCATTTGATTTTCTTAAGTGGGTGATTTCCTTTCTGTGCATTGCATCACGAAGCTGATATTTTTGAACAATCTCTCTCACTTTCTTGTCACATTCATTCTCAAAGGAGGTGTATAAACTCTCGCAAACACCATTGCCAGCTGCGCTGCTATAGCCACTCACCGGTTTAATACTATCTTGGTTTTTGACAGGTGTGCTTTCTGGGTCACCCTTATAACCGAAATGAGAAAGATTCAAATCAGAGTGGCTAATATCGAGCTCTGAATTCCCAACTAAACTAAAGCTATCCTGAAGAGTTTTGTTTAATGAGGAAGGATCTTTTTTCAGTGTAGATTTAGGAAGTTTCAAGAAAGATGCTTGCAGATCCGAAGATGGTATCGAATTTTGGCTCTCGTTCAATAGAGTCGGCTTACTGTACTTTTGATTAAGGCTGCTTTTTGATCGTGATTGCGGATTTTGTGTGGAGGAGGATGAGGCTCCTATACATGTGAAGCTCTGATTGAGATTGGTTTTGTTGGTAAAGGGATTAGATGTGATGAAGCTGAGATTGTGAGATTGCTTCGTGGCAATCCTAGTTTTAGAACTGGAATTCTTCGGCAAATGTGGGCTTGAAGATTCTTGCTGTTGAGTGAGCAATTTTTCGTATGAGCCCAACTTGGCAATTTTGCCAAATATATCGCTCGTATTAACTCTGTCAAAGTCTGCGGCGAGCTGCTTCAGATTCAGTTCTGTCGAATTTGATTTTTGAGTCTTTCCCTGAAAGTATCCGGACATCTCTATCTTAACAGTTAGAAGATAAAAAACATTGATTTATTTTTATCTTAAGTTGATAAAATCGCGGAAATTTAACGGACAGTTGAGTTGGTGGGAACCTAACATTCATATTGCGATTTGTACTTAGTAAAAAATTCGTCACTTAAATTGTTTTTCAAAGTTGTAAAAAGAATTAACTAGTCGAGAGATATCTGTCAATATGGTTAATTCATGAGATTTTTTTTCTATCAAGAATTATACGAGATTCCAATTCGATATTCAAGGTTGAAAAATTTTGTTGCATTATGCAGTAATTCTGGATCAAGGATGTTGGTTAGGTTTTGTAATTCGCATTCATCATATTTATCTTTTTTTTGAAAGTCACAAAAAAAAAACAAAAAAAAAAAGAATAAGTCAAACTTACAGAGATAAAAGTTAGTTAAAATCACAATGAATTGAATCTTGAAATACCGAATCTCTTCATTTACTGAAAAGTTTATGTAGGCTCCTGGGAAAGATTCAAGCACTCTTTTTCCAGGAGAATAAGATTTATTCTGATATGCTGTCAGTCTTCATATGTGGGGTCTCCACAACGGAGTGGTTCAACCTCATAAATAGTAATATTCAGTTTATTTTTCCCATAGTTGACATAACTAAAAAGTTTTACTGAAACTACTTTGATTCTCGCTTTGACACAAGACAATTTTCACTGTTGTAAGATACAGAAAGTAAAATTTTCTGTTTTTATGTCTCAAAATACTTGATTAGTTATCAACTGTAAAAGTTTGGAATCACCTCGCGATCGTTCTGAAATTAAATTCGAAATATTTTCAAAGTCACAATAATAATGATTTTCCATGGCATGATATTACTTACATCTGGAGATAATGCATACCAAATAAATCGAGAAATTATTGTTGGATCTATCTAGATGATAAAATTAAGGTAATTATTCTCTCTGAGCTTTCACTTCTATGTTATCATTACATTACATTGAGGGACTTTACGTACCTTTTACTGTTTTTCTCCATCATCTCTCATACTGTCTGGAAAAAGTAATTTTGGAATTCAAATAAAAAAATATTATCTTTCATAATTTCTTTAGTTTATCATATTTACAAAAAAAGAAAATTCGCATTATTAATTTGAAAGCGTAACTCAATAAGAATGTTTCAATCTAATTCTTTAACGATTTATAATTGAAGGAGACTCTACTACAAAATTAAATAAAATGTTCGCTAGTGAAGATCAGCATCAAAATGGCTCAACAGAACCACCTTCTTCATCAAATCAAATTGAAGATCTCGAACTACATGACAATCCTAACCAAGAAAAGAACAACTTAGTTGACTACAATTCAAATACAGGCAGACAGCATTTTGGATCTAGTTTGCCTCTGATGTTTCGAGATGGAAAACCCCTGTATACCATCGGACCGCACTGTAATTCACAGCCGAATTTATTTCAATTAATCCTCTATGCATAGGGCCTCTATTTCTTTGTGCTTGGAGTGGATTTTTCGTGCTAGGCATTTTAATGATCAGATTCTTGTCGACCAAACATGCCTGGTATGTCACTCTTTTAACAATAGGGGTTGTAGGCTTCCAGCTCTATATATATTTGATGACGGCTTTGAAAAACCCAGGCATCGCCTCAAATCCAAATCCTTCAGATGAATTTGAAAGAGAAAATAGTCACTTAATGGAGTAATAGAATTGATCTTGAATTAAACCTAAATGTGTTCTCGAATAGTTTTTGTAGGCCATGTCAGATTCTGAAGCCGAGAGGGACTTCTCATTGTTATGATTGCGATGTCTGCATCGAAGGGCATGATCATCATTGTCCCTGGACTGGAAAATGCATCGGAAGAGGAAATTTGAATTATTTTTATGGATTTTTATTATCAACTGCCTTTTTTATGATTTACGGAATTTTCATGTGTGCTGGAGCAACAAATTGATGAATTTCCTTAGTCATATTTGGTTTGATGTGTCGCAGTTTGATGTTGTGTTTTCATGAGAGAAGGTGGAAATAGTCATATAAATACTTTCAGGGTTTATTAATTTTTTACTGTTAAAAAAAAAAGTTCCAATCCCCAATCTTTCTTTCTAAATCCACAAATAGCACAAATATTGTAGAATTACCCCTCTTTGATTGCACATTTGGATGCGCTTGACGATTTAAATTGATTTGTTCCAAAGCAGGAGGCTGAGAGGACTACCCTCTCTATCGGTTAAGAGGAGAAAACTCGAATGTTTGAAAAGCAAAAAGCTGATGCTCTATCATCGCTTCTCCTTATTGCGGATATTAAAGTAGTTGCAGCTATGATTTAGTTCGATGCTGCGGAAATAGGCTCCAAATATTACTAAGTAGATGAGTTCTGCTCGTTCAAAAATCTTCTGACTGTTGACTAGGGTGACAGTCGCATTTATGGCTTGAAATTTATTTGTTTGTTGTTCATCTTCATTCTCATATCTCGACGATATCCGATGAATCAGTTTCTTTAAAATTTACGATCACTTTCTCATTTTTTTAGTCAAATTAATTAAATTAATATAAAAAACTCTGAAAGTCTGAAAGATGCAAAAAGTGGGTAACATTTTTGTACTTTGCTGGGTCTTGACTCTGCCTCTGTTGGCCAATGCAGACTGTGGCTATGCTTGCTTACAGTGCGACAACAGTGTATGCTCTTCTTGTCCTCCTCTCTACTACATTGTTGACGCTTATTCATGCTCTGCGAATTGCACACATGGTGTTTATAACACCACAGGTGATGGAGCAACCCTGACTTGCACCTCCAAAGCTAATTACACGCCAACTTTTCAAGTCACATCAGATCCATTGGTCATTGAGTTGACATTCAATAATCCACCAACTCTTATTCAGAGTAGCTTGACCAGCATGATCATTCTTTCTGGTGGATTGAGTTATACTCTGACCTCGACGAGTTCCAATAATTTTTTACTCAAATTGTCACCAAGTTCAAAGATTTTGCCGCGTACTATTCTTACCATAACTCTGCAGGATAGTTCCTGGAATAACTACGCTGATGGAACGACTCAATACTATCTCTATCCACGCTCATTCTCGCTTACTTTGAGTGAATATTCCCCATTGTCAGATTTTCAGTCTCAGTTTGTAACGTATTTGCCCTCATTAGTAAATTGGGGTGGAGTTGCGGCCACTGCTCTCTCGTTTTGGGCAGGAATTAAACATTGGGGTGGCTTACGGACTGCTCACCTGATATTAATGCTCTCATGTATTCAGCTTACTCAATATATAGACTTTGCTCCGACCTATTTCATGCAACGATATTTCCAAGAGACTAATATTGCGCCGATGAGATATAATTGGGTTCCTAATTTGTTCGAAGATATATTTAGCGCTGTGAATTTTAGTCCCACTAACATCTTCTCAGGTTGGAAGCCTTTATACTTTGCCAGTGTGAGCCTGGACTACTATTTCATCAACAATTTTGGATCTCAAATTTGGACTTTAATCTCTTACTTATTCCTTCTCGGTCTAATTAATCTGATTTATCTGCTTCGGAACCGCGTACCTGAGAGAACAAAAGAGATAATAACCGCAGTAAGGTTATTTATCCAATGGAATTTACTGTTTGCTCAATTTATCGCTTATGGGATAAGTTTGGCATTTACCGCTTTTTTGCAATATCAGATATTGGATCTTGCATCTCCGTACGCGATACTTTCATTTTCTCTTTCTTATGTTTTTCTCGTCAGCGTGTTATGTGGAGGTTTCTGTGTCGTTAGGTGGATCAGACTGATAATAATCGACCAAGAGTGTGGCATTCCTCTTGAACCGTCACGGAATAGAGCCATTTTTTACAGCGAATGGAAGTTTGATGGCAAACTGCCAAAGTACTATGCAGTAGGCTTTTACCTACGCTTTGTGATCAGCGGAATCCTCATAGCAACCTTGTCAGCCTATCCTCTGGTGCTTGTTATCATCTTAGTCTCGTTACATTTGATCTTCGCTGTGGGTTCTTTAATTATAAATCCCTTTGCCAAGAGGTACGACTTGATCGTAATGATTTTCTTTGAGATCCTCTTTAATGGAGCTCTTGTATGTGTCTTAGCGATGAAAATAAGGGATTTTCTGGGAAACTACGATCTAGATTTCCGCGATGGGTTTACTTGGACCTTTCTAATCCTAAGCCTCATATTCGTTTACAGTGTAGCTATCATCTCTTTCGGTGAAATCATCTATGATATCGTTAAATACTATCGTAAAGGGAAAACACGCGGGCTCAAAACTATAGAACAGAAAGCAGAAATTGAAGAGGTGGTCAGCATTAAGCAAGAAGAGGTTGTCGATGAGGAAACAGTGAAACGGGAAGCAGAGCTCGCGGAAGAAAAAACTTTAATAAAGACAAGAATGGCGAGGTTATTTAATCGTCGAGTTAGAGGTCAGACACAAGAAATCAATAATGATCCGAAGCCAATTGACGAGAATTATATTACTTTTAATACTGATGTTGGCTCAGGCAGGAAACCGACGGATGGTCTGCACGAGAGTCCTCGAATGCTCATCACAGAGACAGATAAACCTAAAAGTGTAATAGAAAGTCAACGGGCACAAGAAAGAGCCATGTATCAAGGAAAAGAAGAAGTGGGCATTTCCCCTTTAGTTAATCTTAAAAAAGAATGGAATCCGCTCCTCGCTGATGCGAGTAATGCGAACTCTCTTCAAAACTCACCTCAACCGAATACTTTGTTTCATCTTACTAATCGAGGAGAAGGAAGAGAGAACGTGTCGCATGAGTTTACAATTAATCACATTGATGCGAATACTAATCGTCAAATTATAGAAGGCGGAACGAGAAATACATTCGATATCTACAAGGAAGGTTCCTTGCAAAACAGTTCTCCAAATAATACGAGCCGTATAATCAATAATAGAGCTAAAGTTTCATATTGGAGCCCGGAAAAGTCGAAAAGTCAAGCCGTGAGCATAGCAGAGATTTCAAGTAACCCGAAAAGTAATTCTGGTCTATACTTGCCTCCGTCTTCTCAAGAGAAATTTTTACGCACTCCTGAAACTAATCATGTCTTCACGATAAAATCTGAAACTCCAGAAAGAAAATCTTTAAGGACGCGATCTTGGTTTGGGCAACAAAAACATTTTACTGAAAATCAAGAGACTGTTCTCCAAAATCGATACACGGGTAATATTGCAAACCCCATTATCGAGCTCGGTACTGTGGAGCCTTCATCCCAATTACAACTTGAGATGCCAGAGGGACGTATATTGAATAACAATATCTTCGGAACAAGCACCACCCCTTCGCGCTTGAATATTGATGAAACTCAGCATTACCCAAGTATAATAATGAACTCAGATCAGCCAAACAGAAGAATCTATTTTGACCCGCCAAAATTTGAAGAACTACCAACAGCTTCAAAAGCTTTTTTCGACATAAAAAAAGACGAATAGTTTGAGTAAGTTAGAAACAGCTTCATCTTTTGGTATTTTACTTCCTCAGAACAACCTGTATATAAGTTAATAACTGTTCATTAATCCCTCAAATACTCTATTCATTCATATTTTTTCCTTCTATTCAATACCTGATATCACTGTATTCAGCAAAATAAGTTCTTCAAACTGATCTTGTCTCAGTTTCCGACTCATAGAGCAAACAAACAAAAAGATTCGTGATTTTATGCAGCATTGCACAAAGCAATTGAGAAGAAACACAAAATTCAATGCTAAGTTACATCGAGTGTGATGTCAAAAACTCTAAATCAGGCAGATTTCGGTAAGTAGTCTAGAACAGTCAGAGTATTTATTCTGTCTTGATCGATTTTGGTACAAAGCTCAATTAATGTTGATGACGTTCATTGATATCTAAAATTAAATTAAAATCTTTACAAGGGAATAAATTCAAATCATGACTAATCAGCCAACGAGCGACACAAACCCCTCAGAAAGAGATTCAACAAAGTACTATTATATGTAAGTTGTTTCAATTAACTACAGCATGAACAGAGAAAACCCAGAGAAAGCCAAACTAAATGCGAGAGAAAAAATCAATTTCGTAGTGTGTATGATGATTTATTTCATCCAGGTAAGCTCCTCATCAACTTCAGCTAAACTTTAACTGTTCCTCCTGTAGTTGGCAGTTTTTGGGTTCTTTGTTAGGGTAGTGTCCCTTCTTTTGACCGAAAAAGGAGCACACTATTCTGATCTGGGAAAAATCTCTTTCGCTGGTTTCCCTTTCACTCTCAAATTCCTCATCGCACCTTTTCTTGATACAGTAATTGTTCTTATCTTTTCAGACAATTATCACTCTTTGTGAACTATAGTACTTTATTCCAAAATTTGGCAAAAGAAAAACGTACGTAATTCCCACTCAATATCTCGTAAAAACAAACACAATTATCAAGAACTACCTACTATGAAATTTGTTCTAGCTAGTGGTTATACTATTGTTCTCCGCACCAATTCTTGAGGATGCCATAAATAAATTAGAATATACGAAACTGACGGTTTTTGGTTTCACGATCAACCTCATCTTCGCAATTCAGGTCAGAAAAAACTTTTCACTAGTCATTATAATAATACTTTATTATATCAGGATATTGCCCTTGACGCATGGGTGGCAAATTTATTTCAAGGAAGCAAATCTATGTACGGAGCATCCTGTCAACAAATAGGCAACTTTCATTGCCTTTCTGACTTTCAATTTTTGCTCTCTTTTTTTTTTCTAACAGGAGTCAGCCTCGGGATGTTCTACGCTTTCAGCGTCTTCATCCAGTTAAATTCCGTAAAGTTCTGCAACCGATGGATATATTCAACTCCTCAACAAGTATGAAAGCATATTCATTGATTCGAAGAAAATAAAAAATGTGTTAGGAACCTGTGCTAAGCGTCACGACAAATTTTACTATGGCTGCAATTGCACTTCTGGTTATGACGATAATAATTCAGTTCTTTGTAAAAGAAGATGAAGAAAAAAGTGAGTTTACCTCAGTGATGAGAGTCTTCATCCAGGCAAATAAAAGGATTCTGGCTTTTCTCACTAAAATATTTTGGAAAGTAGATGAAGGGATTCTTCACCAATAGGAATTTATTCTATGTTATTATATTTGCAATGACATGGAGATTGGGTTTTGGACCTATCGATGAGAGTACCCAAGTTGAGTTAATTCATAAAGTAAGAGAGAGAGGGCATGCCAATTGTTCAATCTTAATCATTCAAGGGTTTTCCCAAAGAAAGTATTACGCTTATTCAGACCTTTATGTTTCCGACCTCGTTTTTGGTGCCTTACATCGCTCATCATGTTATCCCTCCGAACAGAGAATTTTCTACTCTCTATGTGGTTATTCTCACTCGATTTATTGATGTAAGTTTTCACGTTTCTCTAAATCTCATCTAATGTTTTTATTTAGCAAATAGTCACATATTATTTGGTGGAGACTTTTGATGCCTCTACCAATATGGATACAAGTTTCTACATCCTGGTATTTTGTAACATCTTGAATTCAGTTCAAAGGGGGTTTGGGTTGTTACTCTACATCTCATTTGTGAATAGGATTGCTGATGATGTAAAATACGAAATCACATTTTTACTCATCTTCATTTGCTTATAGAAAGCTGGGGGAACCTTTATTACTTTCATGATATCAGCAAACAATTTTGGATTTAGTGCTTCTCGAACAGGAATTCTCTTCCTCCTTGAAACTTGCAATTTCAAACTTCTTGTTGCATGTGGGTGGTTAATGGCAGTGATGATTATAGTAGTAAGCTACAAAAAGATGTCAGAAATCGAGAAAAAACCAAAAGAAGAGTAATCAAGCATACATCTAAACCTCTTTATAACCCACAAATTAGATTTGTTTTGTCTTACTCCAAGAAAAAAGTTCAGTAAATCAAAACATTCTTGGTTCACGCTACTTGATAGTGGAATAAAGCTTATCATTCTTCCAGAGAGATATCGAAAAAATATTACCTGTTCATTTTTTATGTAGATTCGGATGGCTATTTAGATCTAAATTTTATCCATTGTCATTGTTGTGAATCACAGTGCATGAAATTTCTTGGATTCTCAACAGAAATAGAACGCCGTGACGTTCAAGAATTTGCATATGAGAAGCACATACAAGAGAGATCTAGAGATAGCTTGTAAAGATTTAACTTAATGCCATTAGATCAAATGTAATGTAATTGACAAATTTCTAAAATAAAATACATCTGTCAGGAACATAAAGAGAGAAAGAGAGAAACAATTATTTACACAAGAAAATAGCTGACTCTCTTTCTCTCGTCATTGTATCAAGGAATGAAAAGCAAGACTGGACCTGGATTGTAAACAACTCCACCATCCACGTCCAGCTCGCAGGCTGTTGACGATGTTTTTCCCGTCAACCTTCATTTTCCCTTTTTGGAACCTGAAAATGATTCTTCGACATTCTCTACTGCTCTTCAACCCAACGTGGGGGCATCCAACATCCAACATTGAAACTTTTCAAGTTTTATTTGGCGGAAGGAAAAAAAAACGCGGCGACATTTTCCTAATTCTCTCAAAATTATCATGGAGGACTCAAACCAACACTCGGGAGCAACTTTTCAAATCATTTCCCATTATACAATTCTTTTCCTTCATTAATCCGACTTATTATTCCGTCATTACATATCCAATCGATATAACAAAATTTTCATGGACACATTTCCATAGCAAATGTCTCTCTCACTACCATATGAATCTATTGAATCTATTGAAATTTGAGGAGATTGGAAATAGCCTTAATGAGGTAAACGTAAGAAGCGTTATCCTCGAACAACAATCTCCCAAAAAAAAAATTAGGTATTACTCAGTGCTTCAGAGAGTTGAAGCCCTGACACTTGGCCTAATAACATATCATATTTATCAAGTAGATGTAAGCAAAAAATTTTCTGAGTAAGAATAACCTGAAACTAGGAGAATTTTCGCTTTCTTGCTTTAGCACTCTAAAATCAAAGCTACTCCACTTCATTGGTGCTGATTTTTTCTAGATTCATAAACAGGAAAAATGATTCATCTGCATCACTCAATTAATCCTCTTTTTTTCTGATTTGGATTAAGATATCGATCATTTCGAGTTTGAGCCACCATACTGCCCAAAGTATCAAAAATCACAGATCTTTGATTGGGCTTGCTGCTAAAAAAGAATTACTTAACAGTATTTGTGAAACATTCAATCAGTCAATAAATCCAATACGCTCTTTAACCAGAGAATAAACCTGTTTCCAGAGAAGTCCAGATTTAGTTCCATCCTTCTACTGTTAAGAAAGTATTTTTTTTGAATAAGATAAGAATAGTTTTCATCGCGTAGGAATTTCTGAATTAATGAGGAATATCAAAATCAACTCGAGTAGAAAACAGCAAATTCATAATAGTGACCATATTTATCCCAGAATATAAACATGATGACAGCAAAAGTGTTATGGTTACTGCCTTGGCAGACACAAACTAATTACTACAATTGCAGAAATTAAGCATTTGAAGCATTGATCGACAATCGTTGATCAAGTGAAATTTCCGTACTGTCTGTTTGAAATTTGATAAGTCTGAGGCCTAGAGGATTTTCATCAATTCTGTTATTTGACTTCGCTTTAAATCTTTGAGACTCTTCAAATTCTTCGTGCTCGAGAACAGGATGGAATTTTCCGAAGCTTAACTCCGGATTGAGTACTGTCAAATTGATCAAAGGCACCACAACTAAATTTACAATGCAGCAAATAATCCTCATCCAATTAAAAGCTCCCTGCATAATGTCTTCCCCCATAACTATAGTAACAGCAAGAACTAAATAGTTGAAAGACAAGAGCATGCTATTTATCAAGAGAAAAAGTAAGGCAAGCTTGAGTTGACTAACATTATCTCTTGGGTTCGTGAGAAGCATTGGTGCAAGACTATTCTTTTCAATGCTTTGCTGCTCCTCAAATCTTGCATATGATATTTTTATTCTGCCATTCAAAATATTTTCCAGAGAATGCAAGCATATATCGCTATTGGAACTAGCGCATGTTTTGCAATACTCCTTAGCTTCAGAAAGCTCATCGAGTAAGTCTTCAGCACTTTTCGAGGTTATTTCAAGATTTTCCAGGTGCTTAGATAGTAATGCAATTGCTCGGCTGTCAACCATGAGTGCCTTACTTCTCCACTGTCTTCTCTTCTCATAGAATAAGAAAGAGAGTCGAGGAATCGTCATGCAGAAAACGATCGTGAATTCGAGGAATCTAACAAAAAAGAATAGCGAATGCTTCGTACATGATTCTCTGAAGCTCTGAAAATATTCGAACGTCAGAATTTCTTCAGCTACGAAAATTGGTAAAGAGAATACCAATGCCTTCAGAAGCACCGAGCGAACAACAATTCTCCGCTCGGAAAGTTCGACCACTGCTGTCACTAAATTGACTCGGTTTCTTCTGAAATAATAATAGCGGAGGTGGATTATTTCAAGGACAAGGAACCAAACAAATAATGAAGCAGCTCTGAACACAGGAACAAACGCCCGTAGCACTATATTTATCCCATTCATATCAGAACCAGCAAGAGAAGGCAAAATTTTGAGTAATGCGTCCCCGTAGACAGCAGCGATCGATATCATATAGTAAGTGATAAAATTGCAAGTGTGAGAGTCGCTGAAATACCGGCAGAAGCTGTGATTGACTGGAGAATTTATCATCTCTTTGACTTTTTGATAAAATGAAGTTCGTTGGATTATCGACTGAATCAGCAACTTGAATACGCAGACCACAACGATTATAAGCAGAACTGAAGTGAATAATGAAGTCCAAAGATAGCTCGCGTTGCATCCGACGTATAAAGGGGTGTTGACATTATGAAAACTCTCACATGGTTGAAACATCTTCCTGTTTAGTGATTCAGAAATCTTGATTGAATAACCCCAACTTATTATATTTACTTGAATTGAATTGAGTCTTATTTAAATGCTAAATATAAAAATGATACTGAGGCATCCTTTCATCAAATATTAGAAATGTAATTTTTTAGTTCTGTGGAGAATCAAGGGTTTGATTAGATTTTCAACACAGATTGCAATTTCAAATTCTCTCGAAATAGCCACTATCTAAACTTGGCTGAAACTTTCGTCCACAAAGGCAGCAGTCTGCTTTTCGGTCTCCCGACAACCTTAGTAATTGAGAAGGTTCCCCGAAAATTATGAAAATACCCCTCTATTTCATCATTTGAATGGGTTTTATTTTGTTTGATTTTTTCATAGAATCTCCAAAAATTCAAGATCTCTCGACTACTAGAAACACAGAGATAGTTGCAATCAAGGGAAAATTGGATCGCTCAATAAAAGTGAATAATGTATGGCCAATCTCTTGAGACTTGCTACTTTCGCCAGGCTGACAGGTACCAACAATGAATAATTTCAAAAATAGAATCGAGCTCTTACTTCATCAAACCTCATCGTTCTCTATATAAGGATATTTATCCACTCAGCTCTCGACATGATCTTCAAACCTTCAGCAAATGATAGAAAGCAAATCGTGAATGATGATCATTTGTCTAAACGTGGCTGAATCTTAGAGGAACTTGGGAAGCTAATCTGCCTAAAACCCAAGAAGCGGCTATGTGCACTTGCAAATTTCGGTCAAGTAGAATATTTTCGTGTTGGTGAATAGAAAAAATTTCCTTAATTGATCCCTTCTGCACTATTCTCAGGAAAAAATAACTGCATATAATTCACGATATCCCTAAAAATACCTTAACTTGGCTGACTAAATCTGCAATTTGAACCTTAACAGAAACCCACTCCAATCTCCGTCAAAATTTTCGAAAGATAGACCAAACAAAATATTCTATTGCTGCTTCAGTGAAGTATCAACAAATTCATTCGGGTTACATGAAGAGTTTCTCTCAACCTCACCAAAGAAATGCACAGTATCATATTGTTACTGACTCATCTGCAAATTACGTCTTTTTAGAACTAGCTAAGAATTGGACTTGAGAGTTTAATTTAAAATCATCGTAAATATTTTACGATTCAGAATCGAAGGCAATAAAAAGAATATTCAAATACACAAGGGACAATAAAGCACGAGATCAATGCTCTTTCTTTTTGATTTTTCATTGACTTTTAGGAACAGAATATCGGCGGTCTTCAAGAATTGTCCAATTCGATCGTTGTTCGCAATCTCATTCATGCCTGTGCATTATTTATGCACATATTCACTAAACCTTTATTCTGAAGAAATGTTCAAATTGATGCTCATCACATGCACATTCTTGGCTCTCACATTCTCTATCAAGAATCCACGCTTAATACTCATAAAGGTAGTCTGCTTCGCATACATGGGGATGCTACCTGTGCTCTTATTGATATTTATTCCCGAACATGAAATTTGGGCTCTTTGTGTACATTTTCTTGCGATAATGTTCATGACAATTTTGGAGGAAAGTCCATCACTCCTTCTCGCTTTATCAATTACAGGCAGTATTAGCTGGATTGCATTCTTGGTCTGGCTGAGTTCAAATGTTGCTCAATTTGAAGAGAGAAAGGTAACAATATTTCACTAATTGACAATTTACTATAATTAAAGATGCTCCCAGTCCTATGTAACATGGATACAAGGTTGCAGTTCTGTGCAGGGCTCATCTTTAGCGTGATAATAACCGGTATGTTTACGTTCGAAAGAAATCGGGTTATGGCTCAAAGAAATCACTACGAAAAAGAACTTGTTCAACTCAACAAAAGGCTGGAAGAAGCAAATAAGCAATTGATAAAATCGAACGAAGACCTCACAACGGCTCTAGGAGAAAAAGAAAATTTCATTCTCAGGTTTTCACATGAAATCAGAAACCCCTTAAATAGTCTCCTTGGAAACGTTGACCTGCTTACCGAAACCGTTACGCAAGAGAAATGCTTAGAAATGCTTCAAGATGCAAAAGTATGCGGGGAAATTCTGTTGCAACTTCTCAATAATGTTCTTGACACTGCGAAGGTAGATTCTCATCAGTTAGAAGTTTCTATTGGAGTATTCAGCATTAGAGAATTTATGGAGAAAATGTGGACGGTCTGTGCTGAAATCGTTCGTAAGAAAAATCTTACTGGTACTTTGTCATTAGCTAAGAGCATCCCGGAATATTTGGAGTTTGACAAACATCGGCTCATGCAGATAATGATAAATATGATCTCCAATGCAACCAAATTCACTGATAAAGGTTATGTTAAAATATACACCGAGTTTATTCCAGGAGAAGAAATTGAGGATGCTCAAATGAAACCAAGGCATCTCATACGAGCAGGCGCCTCAATGTCAGATTTTGGGGTTCTAAACGGCGGTGAATACCCGAACCCGAGAGAATTTGATGAAAGGGAGAACCTCAAATTCGATTCACTAACTGTGGTTTCTAAAAAATTTTCGAAGGTATCCAATGATTCAGAAAAACAAAAGGGCGAGAAAAAACCAGAAACGCCAGGCTATCTCCGAATTGAAATAATTGACTCTGGATGCGGTATGACAAGAGAACAGACAAACTCCCTATTCAAAAAATTCGGGCAAGTGAATGCTGAATCCCAGAAGAGACAGATTGGTACAGGGCTTGGGCTGTGGATTACGAAAGAGCTTGTGGAAATTATGGAAGGAGAGATTGAAGTTTACTCGGCATTGAATCATGGAACTTGCTTTGTTATTATGATCAAATCTCATTCAAGATCGCCAGTTCCTGAGATCGAGAGAAGTTCAGCAGAGCTAGCCCGATTTCAAGGTTTTTCGAAAAAAAATTTAAACTGTATGATCGTCGAAGATATTCCATACAATCAAGAAATCAATCGCAAATTTCTCGAGAAGTGCGGCATACAGAACATTTTTATCGTCTCCAATGGAAAGGAAGCCTTCGATCTTTTTAAAAGTAAGCCACAAGGATTTTTCTCATTCCTCCTGATGGATCTTGACATGCCTATTCTCGATGGGAAGACTGCATGCCAGATCATCAGAAATTACGAAAGAGAGATGGCTTGGAAACCTTGTAAGATTATAATTCTTACAGCGTACTCCGAGGCAAATACAAAGGATCAGTTATTGGATCCTAATGGATCATACAAAGCTAATTGTTTTTTATCAAAGCCAGCCAGTTTCGATACCATCCTCAAAAGTCTGATAGACCTTGGTTTACTTGTCGGAGTCGAAGATGAGCAGTCCTTAGTGACAGAGCAAAAGAAGAAAAAAGTGCTCATTGCTGAGGACGACATGTTCAACCTTGACATGATGCAGAAGATGCTCAGTACTCTGGGATTGGAGTGCTTGATAGCCACCAACGGAGTAGAAGCCTTAAAAGTTTTTGAACTCAATCACGACGAAATTCAGCTCATTCTTATGGACTGTGAAATGCCCCTCATGAATGGATTTGAAGCCACCAGAGAAGCCACAAAAAAAATGAACGGCAAGTCTGTAATAAGAAAAGTCCCTATTATTGGACTCTCAGGTCACTCAGGAAGTACTTACGAAGCGAAAGCTAAGGAGAGTGGAATGGAAATGCTCCTCACAAAGCCTATCTCCATAAGCCAATTGAGATCCCTTTTCAAGTCAGAAAATATTCTTGATTGAGTGAGATAAGGTTGAGACCAGCTTTACTTGTACCAAAGGACACAATACCCTTTGGTTAGCGCATATTTTGTTTAGTAATTTAATGGAGAGAAGAAATATGTGTTTTTTTTAGATCTTCTCAAAATTTTTGCTCCGTTCTGATTGCGATGTTTTGTTTTTTCCCTCCCTCTCTCTTCCAAAGTCTGGATAATATTGGTTTCTCATTAAACTGCTGGATTTTTTTTTTTTGCTGGCTATGAATATGACAAACATTCCTTCTCTCGTCTTCTAGAGAGTGAGTCTCCATCCATAGAGTCTCCTACATTCTCCTTTCATAGATTGTGAGCTAAGAGTTGCTAAAAAAATGGGCTTTGTTTTTTGAATTTGAGCGGAAGAAAAAAAAAAACCGCTATGATAAATGGTGATATAAATCAATTGAGAAGTTAGTTTTTCAGCTTTAGAGCATCTTCGGGAGAGTTCATTTTATCCACTACTTGGCATATTCGATATATTGAGAGTTTGTAGTCATAAGTCAGATAAAAAAAAAAAGCATTGATATATTTAGATCAATCAATAATAGATACTCAGATTGGGCCACTCAATAACGACGACTTATTTATGAATTGGTATGCTAAGAGAAAAATAATACGTGTCAGATATTTTCGTAGACTACTCAAGAG
>ENA-UOTX01000444-UOTX01000444.1-compost-metagenome-genome-assembly--contig:-NODE-444-length-44278-cov-6.415737_pt1 | contig 44278 bp, 27 predicted proteins | sample MGYA00238143_ERZ746982 | MGnify/ENA primary metagenome ERZ746982 (study PRJEB28758, sample SAMN06268862) | compost metagenome | isolation source: single cell | place: USA: California, Emeryville, Joint... | reverse complement strand
AATTATCTTGGGGACAAAGGAGCAGCAGCAATAGGAAGCAATACTGTCTGGAGAAAGCTCAAAAAACTCGGTTTGTCCAATAATTCCATAGAAGATACAGGGACGATATCCATTGCATCGAATCTCGTTTGGACGAATTTAGAAGTCCTCGATTTATCCAATAACCAGATAGGAGATGAGGGCGGAGTGGCAATAGGAAAAAATTCCAGCTGGAGTAAACTTAAAAGGTTGTCTCTAAGCGTGAATAATATGGGAGACAAAGCAGCAGAATCACTAGGATATAATAAAACTTAGATTCATCTAGAAGAGCTTTTGCTACAAGATAATCACATAGGAGACAGAGGGGCAGAAGTTATAGCGAAGAATTATATTTGGATCGATCTCAAAATCCTCGATTTAAGCAACAATAAAATTGGGAACAAAGGGGCTAAAGCGATTGGATTAAACTCAACTTGGAAAAAATTCGAAGAACTTAATTTAGCCAACAATCAGATCGGAGACGAAGGAGGGGCTACGATTGGAGGCAATTCCAAATGGAAAGAACTTAAGAAATTAAGCCTAAAGGAAAATAGAATCGGTGACAAAGGAGCAATGGCGATAGGAGAAAACAAGAGTTGGAGAAATTTGGAAGTGCTCTTACTGCAATACAATTATTTTGGAAAAACTGCTGCAGCAGCACTCAAGAACAATGAAGCTTGGCCAAAAGGTGTAAGAATTGAAATATAATCCACACTGACGACTCCGGAAGTACTAAACAGGAAACCATAAATCAAGAGAGACAGGTTCCTTTTTTTTTTGTTGTTAATAGAGATACTCTTCAGTAAATAAAAGTGCTGCATAATTATATATCTCATTATTATCTTTATTCAAACCATTCACATGAATATCTGCAACATTATAAGCATCTATGAGGTTTTGATAATCTCTTTCCTATTACGAGGGTTAAGCAATCATGATACAAGCTATATATAAATCTTTTTTTGAAATAGAGCTACCGTTTTCAGAAGAAGAAAATTTTCATGGGGCGTGATTGTACCGATAAGAAGAGCAAGAATCAAAATCATAATGAAATCATTTTTTCTTTCTCCTAAATAATTAACTATGCAACGGCATTACAAAATATATCAAAAGTGCGATCCGACGATGACTTTTACTCTTGAAATGAGGAGATGATCGCTCCAGAATCGAACTCGGAGTTCACTTTTGAATATAGCTACCAATATAAACTTTGAGAATGAATGTTCATATACAGTCAAAGAGATAGGCAGTACACAAAAAGCCAAAAAAAAAGATGGTAACATGATTAAGCATGAAACTTTTCTATTTCTAATAGTAAGCCACTGGCTGTTGCCCATAAGCTGGTTGCTCATAGACTGGCTGTCCATACGCTGGCTGTCCATATACTGGTTGACCATACGCTGGCTGTCCATATACTGGTTGACCATACGCTGGCTGTCCGTACACTGGTTGCTGGAACGCTTGTTGTTGGATTGGGTCTGGGTAAAGTGTTGGTGATTGGAATGTTGGTTGATTTTGGCTTATCACTGGTTGGTTGTAGGAACTTGCTGGTGCTATTATAGTTGCTGTTGTTGGCATTATTCTTCTCTTTCTTCTTTGCACGATACAGCAAATGATGCAAGTAACGAATAAAACGAAAACTACGATTGGTACCACAATAATCACAGTCATGAGACCCGTTCCGATTTTAACGTTAGTATTATTGTAGTTGGAAATCGAGCTTGAGCTTGAGCTTGAGCTAGAGCTGGAGCTGGAGCCGCATCTAGTTTTAGTGAGGCTGCAGGTTCCTGAAATTCCGTAAGCGGTGTTTGTCTTGTCAATACAGCCTGTAGAGCAGGAGCTCCTGCAGGTTGATCCCCAATAACCAGAAGGATCAGAGTCAATTTCATAATAGTAGCCTGAAGGGCATGTACCACAATAAGTCGTCCAGGTTGAGTGGCAAGTGCCGCAATATCTGCTGCCACAGTAAATAGAATTAGCGACAGATGCCAGCGACATCAATGAAACAAGGATAAGAAGAAGACGCGACGTTCTCATGGCTATGGAGAGAAATCCTTCAAATTAATTGCGATGTTCTTGAATTGTGATTATAATTCATTTAAGCAATTTATAAATAGTTGAGTTGCAAAACTTACCAGAAATTAAATCTGGAAATTTCAATGCCAATTAAATAAAATAAGCTGTTGAGTCGGAGAGATAAGACGATCTGGGTGACGGACGATTGGAAATTAGCGTTAAGATTGTTGCAGTGCCGGGCTCTAGACCAGGACGTAAGTCAATTTGCTTCTTGGGATGACTGCTTTTATGAAAAAATGAACGAAACGATTCAGGGTTTTTGTATTTTTATGCGTTGAGGTGAGGGGCTATCGGAGATTCTGATCTGAAAACTGGCGAAGAATTTATTGATTTTAGTTTCCAAAGCATCTGGACACAACCAGTGATCATTGAGAATCTAATAAATTCCAAAAATAAAATTGCTAATTAGGCCATCAATACGAGAATAAATGGCTTCGAAAAAATAAAAAAGAGAAAAAGAGCATCTCTTATTTTAAGTTTTTATTGTTTGTCCTGTTTGTTGCGTTTGTAAAGCAAACTTTGCTAAAGTCCGGCTGCATGGGCTATTGATCATCGGCAAACCTTCTTTGCATTCTTTGGTTTTTGAGAAACACAAAAAGTTTTTTGAATTCACACTGGTGTAATTAACTGGATTATTTAAGGACTCTAGAAATTCCCGGTTGGTCGATTGCTAATCTCCTTACGAGTCTTGCCTTAATTAAAGGTTGCTTTTAATTTTTTTTCCTATTGAAAACCTTTTTAGAATTTGTTGTTTGTCCATTTTTGTTACGCGTGCGAAGGAGGACTTATTTTGTGCCTACCAAATCCCATGAGTAAAAGCAAAATCCGTTCATGAGCAATAGATATTTGCTTCTAATGGTTAAAGTTCTAATCTACCACTTGAATGGAGAAAACTGAAAAATTTTTCTAATGATAGAAAGAAGGTGGGTTTTTTCCCGTCAAAATTATGTGAATCATGAATAATTAATTACTGCACATGCTGCCTAATGGCTATCTGAGTTTGAATCAATCTTTGAATCCTTCGCCTAAATATAGAGCAAAAAGCACTTGTGGCTTATGACATCGTTAGCAACAAGCCAAGACAAAAGAACTATTCATCATGTCGAAATTCTTAGCATTAATCCTCAGAAATATTGCTCAAGTTGAGGGTTAAATAGCCACTAAAGAGTTCAGAGGCTGTGAAACATTTATTTTATTTGCTAAGCCTTGCATGCTTCCTCATCACAATGACTCGTTAGCTACGTGATGAAACTTTTTGTTTTGATGAATAGTGAACACTCAATTTTATTTTTCATGCAGAAATTATCATTGTAGGAATTTATTCTTGGAGTTGCAGATTCTGAGGAAAATTTTTGAAGAGGTGCTTTTCTCCTTATCGCCATGCTGACAGTTCAAACTTAAAACTTCAACGTTGTGAAATATCCAAAATTTATTCATTTAGAATGTCATTTTACAAAATCTGACTTCTTATTTTTTAAACTTACACTCTACAAACACTCCTCAAAAGAAAATAAAAGAAAATAAAATTAATGTACCCTTCAAGGTCTGGAAAAGTGTTTATCTTTTCCGACAGTATTCAATTTAAATCTATCACGTTACAAAATGTGCTTAAAGAGAAAAAGACCGAAGTGTCATTTACTCTTGAAATGAGGATATAATTACTTAACGAATTAATTCGTGACTTATTTTCAAAGATAAGCAGCTAGATAAACTTTTCAGAATGAATGTTCGTCTACAGTCAAGTATAGGCATAACACCACGACCAAAACAAAAAAAAAAACAACCGTATAATTATTATTAAGAAGCCGCTTTTCTACCTCTAATAGTAAGCCACTTGCTGTTGTCCATATGCTGGTTGTCCATAAGCTGGCTGCCCGTACACTGGTTGTTGGAACGCTTGTTGTTGGATTGGGTCTTGGTAATAACCTGGTGTTTGGAATGCAGATTGGTTGGGGCTTGCCACTGGTTGGTTATAGGAACCTACTGGTGTGACGAAAGATGTTGTTCCTCCTGTGATTCTTCTCTTTCTTCTTTGCTGCATGATACAGCAAATGATGCAAGTAACGATTAGTATGAAAACTACGATTGGGACCACAATAACCACAATCATAAGGGTCGTTCCGAGTTTAACAGCAGAGCTGACAGTACTACTGTAGCTGGAACTTGAACTGGAGCTTGAGCTTGAGCTGGAGCTGCATGCAGAGTTAGAGTAGCTGCAAGTTCCTGATGGTCCATAAGTGGTTGCCGAGCTGTCAATGCAGCCACCAGTACAGGTACTATAACAAGATGATCCTGATGAACCGTAGTCGATATAATAATAGTAGCCTGATGGGCATGTAGCGCAATAACTTGTCCAGAAAGAGTGGCAAGTAGCGCACCAATTGCTGCCACAGTAAATAGAATTCGCAACATATCCCAGCGACATCAATGAAACAAGTATAAGAAGGTACGACGTTCTCATGGGTCTCAAAGATCCTTCAAAATTAATTGAGATAAACTAAATTCAGATTATAATTTCAAGACCGTTACAAGTTGCAAATCTGCTAAAGAAAAAAATAATGAATTAAGCTAAGCTGAGTCGAGGTATAAGTCAACCTAGATGATCGGCGATTGGAAATTAGCCTGATGATAAATGCAGTACAGAACTATAGGCAAGACTCATTAGAATCTTTTTAATAAGCTGGTCTCTTTGTGCGAAAAAGGAACAAACCATCTATGGTTTTGGGGTTTTGGTAAGTTGAAGTGAACCCTCTCAGGCATCTGATAACTGGATTCATAACTAGCATTGGATTCCAACATTTCCGAATACAAACAACTACAAGTATTCGAGTCATTTCGAAATACCAAAAATTATATCATGAGCCTGGCATCAAGAGAAATTAGTATCTTCTAATGAACAGTATGACTTGTTGGCGGAAAAACATTCGTGAAGCTGGATAGACCAATTTATTACATAGTTATTTGCCAGAGGCAAGCTTGGTTTTATTTAAACTGAGGTTTTATATACAAAATTAAATATTCTACAAAAGTGAAATGTACCAACCAAAAAAATAAAATAAAATGTAGGATATGTGTTTTCTTTGATACAATATTTTATCTCTCTGAGACGGAACGAAGAAATTTATTTGACAAACAGGTCTGGCTGTCTCGAGGTGATGCTAGTTGAACAAGATTAATAATGAGCATGATTGCGGCTTAATGATGAAAAGAACAGTATGAGGGCAATATTTTTTAATAAAGAGCAACAATACTAATATGAATGAAATTTATTGATTTTCGCTCTGAAGATAGTGTGGTCTCTCCAAATAATTTCAAAGAATTGAACCTTTAATGAAAAGATTGGATCTCATAAATAGCTATTCCACTTTCTAGAGCTATTTCTTGAAAAGGAGAGGATCCAAAGCGGAGGTCTAGTTTTTTTTAGTCAAAAGATGTGAGTTATTAAATTTATTAACCGGATTCATGTTGTTTCTAACAAATATTTCAGTTGAATTGATGCTCGTATTCTCAAGATGAACCTTTGCCTACATATATAGGAGGAAGCAATTGCAACATTTGGCATCGTTAGCAACTAAGCTAGGACAAAAAGAACTGATCTTCATCGATGTAGAGCTTTTCGGCTAGCATCCCATTGGTTATTAGTGGGAATAAATCATCACTGAAACTCGATAAGCGCTTAAAAATGTGAAGGCATTGATTTGTGAGATCTCAATTGTTGAGCAATGAACAAATTTTCTCGTCCCATTTAAGAATTTTCATCTGGTAACTATGGCAGATGTAATGTGAATTTCTGCCGCTAATTTAATTTGGGAGCAATAAATAAATGCTCTTGAGATTAAAGTAAGAAGTCTAGTCTGAAAGGTGAAAATTGAACAGCAAGAACACACTAAGTGTAAGATGTAACAAAAATATGTTAAAGGTTTCATATTATTAAAGGACTTGATTAAGGATACAAATTCTGAAGCGACTTTTCGATGCTTAGAGATTACTTCTCGAACTTTTCACGAAAAAAATTATGAAAATTGCAATTTATTCATTGAAAATGTCATCTCACACAAAATTTTGTTGTTATTTTGTATTCACTTTCTTTCCTGCTACAAAAGCACCTTTCAAAATATCAAAGCCTTATATGGTCACTACTCCTTTCCCTCAACGATAAATTTAATGTGATGACATTACGAAATATACCTAAACGGATAACAAGTAAAAATCTGAAGTGGGTTTCAGCTGCAAAGATAATCTTTTTGGAATAGATATTCGTACAACAGTCAAAAAGCAGACAGCACACTCAAAAACAAAATAAAAAAAAGTATGCAGATAAATTCTATTTTATTTTTTTAAGGCTTTTATAACTCTAATAGTATGCCATTTATTGTTGCCTATCCGTTGGTTGCCAGGCCGTTGGTCGTTGGAATCCTAATGATTCGTCGTAATTTAGTACTGATTGATTGTTGGTGCTTTCTGGAGTGACAGAAGATGTTGACGATTCTGATTTTCTTTTATTTCTTCTATTAATGATACAGGAAACGACGCAACAAATGATCGCCATGAAAACAACAATTGGCCCCACAATAGCAGCTATCAGTTTGGCCGTTCCGAGCCCAGAGGCAGAGTTGACTAAACCGCTTGTGCTGGAACTGACACTTGAACTGGAGTCACAGTTAGAGGGGCTGCAAGTTCCTGAAGGTCCATAAGCGGTGTTTGTACTGTTAATGCAGTCCAAACCACTACAGTAATCATAGCAATATCCCCCAGAAGAATCTGTACCCCAGTAATAGTAGCCCGTTTTGCAGTTAGCACAAAGGATTGAAGAGTCATAGCATTCATCGCAACTGGTGGTATCACAGCTGCCAGCAGACTTTGCTACAAATGCTAGTGACATCAAATGAAGCAAGAATTAGAAGCGATGTTCTCATAGTTTCTCAAGAGAGATTTTTCAGTCTTTATTGAATTCTAATTATAATTATTGAACAATTACAGGCTCGTTAATAGCTACAAAACTTTGCAGGAACTCCATGGATAAGTTTAATTCAGCTTTACTTAAAATAAACTGAACTTAGCTAAAGTGAGTCGAGGTATGGAGTCGATCTGCATGGCTGATGATTGAAAGCCAGCCTTCGAGATCAATGCTGTGCAGGACTCTTGACAAGGACGCCTATCGGAATCCTAATAACTGACTTAATATTTTAATAAGGTTAATGGAATTAGATCCCAACGCATCCGAAATTCATACAGTGATTCTAATTAAATTGCAAAAATAAATTTTATCATGAGCCAATCATGAGATCACGATGGCTTCTCAATGAAAAGTCAGGCTCTTTGGCAAACAAAATTCGGTAGAGATGGAGCAGCTCAAGGTAGATGTAGATGTAAAGGAAAAATATCTGCAGCCTCTCCCAAAGTCCCTAGTTGGGGTCTGACTTGTCAATGGAGTTTGAAAAAGAGGAACTTAAGTTGTTTGACCTTTTGAACCATAACCGATGAGATAGTAATGGCCTGAGTGACATGTGGAGCAATACTCTGGCTAGCTCGATGGTAAGTGACGCAGTAACTTCCTGCCACAGGTAATAGAATGTGCTACATAAATGCCAGTGACAACGATGAACCGGAGATAGAAGAAGCTAAGCTCTATAGTTGTAGAGAGAATCTTTAAAGTTAGTCGAGATAATACTTGAATACTATTTAATTGATTTATTGGGCAATTAAGTGCTCGCTTGCTATTGGACAAGTTTGCTAAAAAGAGACTAAGTTGAGCTAAGCTAAGAAAATAGGTACTGATGAGAAATTAAAAAGGTGGACACAACAGATAGCAGGTTGTAATTGGTATCGATGTTCTTGATTGGTATAGAGATTTTCAGCTAGCATCCTATTAATTATTGTTCAGGTTAGGAATAAATCATCACTGAAACTCACTATATAAGCCTCAACATTTACATCTAATGTCAATGACCAAGGTCTTGGACTATTGAAACACCTTACATATCTTTTGTTCTAGTGCGGAATGACCATTTTTCTCCCTCATTGAAAATTTATCATCTAAGAAAGTTGTATCATGGCAAATGTAATGCGGTGTTCAGTAACAAATTAGATCTTGGAATTGATAAATGTAGAAACTCTCTATATATGCTGAATTAAGAGTCGAATGTCGAAGCTGAAAATTAAACGCCGTCACCACAGCCAGTGTAAAATGCAGATCGGGCAAGACAATAATTGTTTTATCTGATCCTATTCGATCTCTTAACCAAGCAAAATATCCAAATTACAATTTTATTCATTGAGTAAGTCACATCATACAAATACTATCGTTATTTTGTACACGCTCACTTTCCTTCTCCTAATATTTTCAAAATATCAGGGTATGTTCCTCAGAGTCTTATTTGGGGGTCACTATTCCTTCCCTCAACGATAACTTTAATGCTATGAAAGTACGAAATATACCAAAATGGGTATCAAGGAAAATTATGAAGTGGTACGAAGCAAAGATAAACTTTTTGGAATGAATATTCGTCTACATTCAAGAAGCAGACAGCGTACGCAACCAAGGGGGAAAAAAAAGCATGAAGATATATAATTCTTTTTTCAGTAGGCGGGTTCTAATAGTAAGCTTGTTGCCCGTATGCTGGTTGCCCATATACTGGTTGTCCATATGCTTGTTGCCCATAGGATACCTGCCCGTACCCTGGTTGTTGGAACCCTGATTGGTCGTAGCTTACCACTGGCTGGTTGTAGGAACTTACTGGTGTGACGAAAGATGTTGTTCCTCCTGAGATTCTTCTCTTTCTTCTTTGCTGCATAATACAGCAAATGACACAAGTAACGATTAAAATGAAAACTGCGATTGGCACTACAATCACAATAATCATAAGGGTCGTTCCGAGTTTAACAGCGGAGCTGACAGTACCACTGTAGCTGGAACTCGAACTGGAACTTGAACTGGAACTTGAACTGGAGTAGCAGTTAGAGAAGGTGCAAGTTCCTGAAGGTCCATAAGCGGTGTTTGAACTATCAACGCAGTACGACCCACTACAGTAGCTATAGCAATACGCCCCATAAGAATCTGAACCCCAGTAATAGTAGCCTGATTTGCATTTAGCACAAAGTGTTGAAGAGCCATAGCATTCATCACAGCTGGTGCTATCACAGATGCCAGCAGAACTTGCTACATATGCCAATGACATTAATGAGACAAGTAGAAGAATAAGGGACGTTCTCATGGCTAAGGAGAGATTTTTCAGTTTTTATTGAGTTCTAATTATAATTATTGAGAAATTAAGAATCGTTACGAGTTGCAAAATTTGTTTGGAGTTAAATGGATTATTTAATTGAATTTAAGTTACAAGAAACTGAGCCAAACTGAGTACCAGGGTAAAAAGTCAATCTGTATGCTGGCGATTGGTAGTGCAGAACTCTAGACTAGGACCTCTATCAGGGTCCTGATAAGTGGTTTCATAATTTTCCTGGTATTAGATCCCAATACATCCGAAATTCACACAATCGGTAATTCTAATTAAATCCCAAAAATAAAATTTATCATGAGCCAATCATGCGATCACGATGGCTTCTAAATGAAAAAGTCGGGCTCTTTGGGGGGAAAAAAATCCCCAGAGTAGGATAATTCAATTTATTCGGCATTGATCTGTCAGAAGTAAGCGTGTTTTTAGGTCTAACTGGAGTTCTATATCCAAAAAGCGATAAAAAACATTAAAACACCCAAAAATAGACGTTGAGTACGTGCTTTTTTTTGGTTTTTGTTAAAAAAAAAATAAATTTCGACAAATTGAATTTGCCCGCATGCCAATCCCTTGAATTCAATGTTTCCAACGTTTTCACCTCTAACAAATTTAATAAGCAGTGTGCTATACGGTTGAGAAATACCACAAAAAACTGAATTTTTAATGATTTTCACAATGCTTTTTTTCCTAATCTCCAAAGGTTGTCGTTGAAAAAAACAATAGAGCAAAACTGAAGGAAAATCATAAAAGCGAATTAATAGCTTCAAAGTTATCACTCGAACGCTTCAAGCTTCTTTAGTTCTGCTGTAGTTTTTCATTTAATCAAATCTGGCAAGTGTGATATTTTCGCTTAACCTAGCGACAATTTCTTTAGACTTCTAACAAGTTTACAACTTTGTACTATTGATAAGAGAACTCAATAGGTCTGAATACGAACTCCTACGAGGAAGATGAAGAAGATGAGTATTGATGTACAGATCTACTTCTGAATAATTGAAATTTGAAAAACGAAAAATAGAACTCCTGATGGTATATATCTGAAATTAGATTGATGAGGCTCAATAACACGGTTTTTCTCTTGTGAAAAGTATGCTTGAAATAGCTAATAGTCATGTACATAAATTTTATTATAAAATATGAACTATTTTGCACGGATCCTCTAACCTTCAATAGGAGCATTCTCAAACCTCAGAGTTTCTCAGAGGACTTAGAATAACATTATCTCCTTAAAGTTAGCACTGAGACATCATGAAGAATAGCTGAAAAATTGAAAAAAGCCCACAAGAAGTTAGTGAATAAAAACTAAATAGTTGAGTATAAGATTCAGTTTTGATATATGTGAATAGTACTACTCCTCGTGCATATAACAATAACACAACATGATCACTTACAATTGAGAGTTCCACGAATTAAAAGATTAGTAGTAATAATAGTTCTCTATCTTGTCTTTTTTTCAAGGAACATCAGACAATTATCATTACAGTTGTCAAGAACAGCGTAATTGAATCTCTCTCACCACAATCATAGCGGGTTTCAACCTTATTCGTGGATGCAGAGGAAAAGTATGTGCAGATTTCCGAGTTTCCCCACTTGGTGTCTGACTTGCCAGTGACACCCGAAAGCAGGTGAAGCTTAAACGATAGCATAGTAGTAGCCTGAGTCTCATGTAGCGCAATAAGCTGAATGGCACATGGCGCAATAATTGCTGCACAGGTAAGAGAATTTGCTATGTACGCCAATTACGTCAATGAAACGAAGACCAGAAGCAGCGAAGCTCTCATTGGCTCTAGAGAGAATCTGAAAAGTTAATTGATTTTCTTGAACCCTAATTATAATTAGATTATTTCATTCTGAATAAATGATTAAAGACTGCCAAAATTTCCTGTATTATAAAGTCAATCAAAGTTAGTCGAGGTCTTGAGTTAACCTGAGACTCCTAAAAATTTCTATGTTTCTCTAACATATAATGTGATTTATTGCTCCAGGGGACCATTTAGAACAGGAGTTTTGAAAAGAAAGAATATGCATTCTTTCTTTCTCTCTCTGTCTTCATTGGTATGAGAGCTCATTGGAAATTCTGCTGACTGATCGAATAATTTTATCGAATTCTGAGGCTCAGAGATAAGAACTGTGAACGAATCGAATTTTATTCTAAATTATAACAAGCCCATGTTGTCGTTAGAAATTCCTTGTCTTCCAACAAATAAGGTCTCCGTGTAGTTGCTATGAGTGTTCAGAGAAAATGGAGATATGCTGAATTATCAGCGTTTCGTACATGATCAACTTCCAAGCCCGACCTCTCCAAGTTAGCTCTCATGTGCTCTGAGATCTCTAACAAACATCACAGGCGAAGGCGGTTTCGAATCTAATTAATGAAAAATTCTCCAACTTTGGAAGGTTAATGAAATGTGGTCAATTGAGTTCATTAACTTCTATTGAGAATTCCGATAAAAACATGACGACTCTTGACACCACAAGCATTTTGTCTTCGCGCTTTATTGCCGGAATAAATAATACTATGAACATAATTTTCGAAATAGGAAAAATATTGGTGTGCATACCGCACTTTGTGGTGAGATGAAGGAATGAACTTTAGGTCTATTGTTGAGTTAATGAGTAATTTGAGTTTGAATCGATCTTAGTTCCTGCTGAGAAGGGCTTCTCTCTTTCACAATGTAAATTTCGAATCCTTAAACGAGAATAACTTTCTTTCGAAATGCAAGTGACATTAAATTTGCTTCTCACTTTCACTGGAATCATATTTAACAGTTTATCATTTGTACTGACAATGCGTCCTCCTGTTTTGGCAATAAATTTAACTACAGCAACTCAAAGAAAGAGCTTGAATCTTTGAAGAAAAACTCTGAAGAAGCTATCTTAAGATTCATTCGTGTATTGTCAGTAGCAGAGATAAACATCAAATATAGGGATTCCTGATAATAGATAGATAATTGGATAACAACAAACAAAAAATGAAAATAACATATGAAAAATTTTCTTTTGAGGAAGATACTTTGATTGAATAACGTCCGACTATTCAATCTTTAATATTTGTAAACCATGAATGGTGATTGTTGTTGCCCGTACGCTAACCCTTGGATTTCTTGTGGCTGCTGTAACATTTGAGGCTGCTGTTGATGGAATACTAGTGGCTGCTGTTGACTGAATACTGGTGGCTGTTGTTGATTGAATACTAGTGGCTGTTGTTGGAACTCTTGTGGTTGCTGCTGAAGTATTTGAGGCTTTTGGATCTCGTGCGCCTGTTGTTGGATTCTTTGTAGCTGAGGCTGTAACATTTGTGGTTGTGGGGTCTCTTGTGGCTGTTGATGGATTATTTGCGGTGGTTGTTGTAGCATTTCAGGCTGTTGGATCATTGGTTGGTACCGGTGGATCTCTGGTGGTTGTTGTTGCTGCTGTGTTTGTTGGATTACTGGTAGTGCTGAAGATTTCAGCTCTATTCGATTCTCGTATTTGGGCGTTAGAATTTGCTCGTCATTAGGCACTGGCTGCTGGTAGGAGGTTGATCCAGACCCTCCTGAAGAGGCAGGAGTCGCTGCATTCGTCCTAGCGGTCACTAATTTTCCCTTTTTTCCAGCTTGCACGATACAACAGCAAATGCAAATAACGATTATCACGAACACCACTATTGGCACCACAATTACGACGATCAGGAGACCCGTTCCGAGTCCTGAGTTGCCGGCAGAACTAGTAATGTTGGCAGTAATGTTGCATTGAGTTTTAGACATGCTGCATGTTCCTTTATCCCCGTACCGTGTGTTATTCGGGTCAATGCAGCCACTATTACAGGAGGACCAGCAAAATGATCCTGATGAACCATCAGGATCATCGTCAATAGAATAATAACCATAGCAGGTCTTACACAGATTTGGATTGTCATGGTGACAAGATTTGCAATAATAGTCGCCACACTCAACATAGTTGACTGCGCATGCCAACGACATCAATGAAGCCAGGATAACAAGAAGCGCTGACGATCTCATCTATCTAGAAAGAGATTTTACTTTGTTAATTGGGTTTTCTTGTAATCATAATCAACTCTAATTTTGAATTGAATATATATAGTCGGCAATTGCCAAGCTTCCCTGTTATAAATTGAATCAAAAATAAAAGTTGTTTTAAGCTGAGTTTCTTGGTTGATCTGAATGATCAACATTTGGTAACAGGTCTCTAACACAATAGTAGATCTTAGAACCACTAATAGAAGCATCATTCATTTAGTTGAGTCTGAAGACTTTTCCATAAAGAGCAAGAAAATCTTGTTTTTCTATTTTAGTGTGTTGAGCTGAGTCACCTATCGGGATTCTGGTAACTGGCCTAATTTGCTACCGGATTCTGAGATATCTAAAATAATCAACAAAGATGCAATTAAATCCGAAATAAAAGAGCTTAGTACGCCATTAGAAGCTGTCGACCTTCTGCTGGCTCAGTGAGTATTATATGCAGAGGGATCGGCAACGCGACCGTTGCTTTGATGATCTTGACAGTCCTTAATTTGGAATCAATCAGATAGTTTCTCATTCCATCCCATTATCCATCCTATTTCATATTTGCTATCTCAAATTACATCCTCAAATGTTTTTTTAATGGGAAATTACGAAGACTTGAGTTCGAATTAGATTAGTGACCCTAGCGACAAGTTCGCTTTGACTTTCAGAGCCTTTACCTTTACAATTAATTCAGAAAATATACTATGTTTCAAACTAATTTCTCTGTGAGGGGACCGATTATTTGGTGGTAAAAGCATTTCGGAGGATGTGTCCGACAATTTTTCCTATAGTTTTTTTATACTTCCTGTCCTACAACCCAAAATACTAAAATAAATATACGATGCTTAAGTCGTCCATTTTCTCAAAAACTCAGTTATGAACGAGATCACTGAAGTATGAGATATCCACTGCTCAAATGAGAGATTTCTTATTCCATTTGATAAATATTTGAATCGCAGCTAATTTCTTCTTTGATTGACCATTCTCCTCCCTAATGCTAATGCATATTTTGAATCCTCCAACGAGAATTGTTGTCGTGAGCGTTTTCAAATGATTTGAAATTTAATTTCTCTCTTCGGAAAACACAAATTGAACATCGAATTGTTCTCAAAAAAAGAGAAAGTGATGGCAACCCATTCCTTGTCTATATATTTAATGCTACACAACACTAACAGAGTGTGCATATAGCTTTGAGTTAAAAATCTGAAGAAACTTCTTTGGAATTCACCTGCTATTGTATGCAGCAAGGAGAAAATTCGTATAGATATCTTCTTGTGCAATAAATAATTAGATGAATGGAAGAACAACGAAAAGTAGAAAAATAAAATAGCCTATGAAAGTATGTCTGTTATACAAAAGGCTTTGATTGGATAACTGTCTGACCATCGTTCGTTAGTAGTAGATCACTCCAGATTGTTGCTGTTGTCCATACACTGGCCCTTGGGTTACAGGTGGCTGATTGTAGTACATTTGCTGTTGTCCGTATACTTGCTGTTGTCCAGATACTTGCGGTTGTCCATATACTGGCGTTTGGAAATTTGTTCTACTGCTCATTATTCTTCTCTTTTTTCTTTGCATAATACAGCAACAGATGCAAATTACAAGTAACAAGAACACCCCGACTGGAACCACAATCACGACGATCAGAAGGGTTGTTCCCAGCTTAATGGAGGAGCTGCCAGAACTAGTAGAGTTAGTTGAGTTGGAAGTGGAGTTGCATATAGTATTAGATTCGCTGCAAGTTCCTGAAGACCCGTAAGCTGTGTTATTCGGGTCAATGCAGCCTCCAGAGCAGGAGGAAAGGCAATATGATCCCCATGTACCATTAGGATCAAAGTCGATATCATAGTAATAACCTGTGTTGCATGTAGCACACCAACTTGTCCAAACTGAGTGACAAGTTTTGCAATAGTTGCTGCCGCAATATGCAGAATTTGCTACATATGTCAGCGACATCAATGAAACAAGGATAAGGGGAAGCAGTGATGTTCTCATAACTCCAAAGAGAGATTTCACTTTGTTAGTTGAGTTTCCTTAAATTATATTAATTCTAATTTTGACTCCGAATATATAGTTGCGGATTGCTTCGCTCTTTGTTCTATATTTTGATAAAAATAAAAATTGAAGTAAACTGAGCATTGAATTGATCTGAATGATCAAGTCTGGTAGCTGTTCAGTAACGCAAGGAGGAGCTCAGAACTACTAATAAAGAATCAGCGTTGATTTAGCTGAACTTATCACCTTTACCCATCATAAGCAAATATGTCTCGATTTTCTATTTTAGTGCGTTGAGATGATTGGCCTATCGGGATTCTGATAACTGGCCTAAATTTGTTACCAGATTCTGAGGTATCTCAATTAAGCTCTATCAGTATAATTTCCGAAATAAAAAGACTCTAAAACTTCATGAGAAACTCCCGACCTTCTGAGGACTCAGTTCATATTTTGTGGCGATGAAACTCGGAGAGACTAAAGTTTTGATGATCTTGTCCTCTCTTAGTTTTCTTCAATCATCTAGTCTACCGATCCGTTCCAGTTTCCATCCAAATCCACGTTCATTATCTTTACGGCATCCTCAAAAATTATTTCTCGAAGATTATAAATACCGGAAGTCCTACTTTGACTGACGGCCAAGTAATAGATTTCAAGTTTCGTAATTATTCAATTATTCGCAATGATAGCACTAAGGATAATATTTTTACAACGATTTTCTTGAGATGACTGTGATGACCTATTATTTTGAGTGAAATCATTTCAGAAGGTGTATCGGGCAGTTGCGATAATTCTTTCTTTGACACCGTTCTGCAACCAATAAGAATATGAACATAAAAAATAACTGTTGATTAAATTTTCAGTTTCTTCAAACCATAGTTATGGACAAATGGCTCCAAGTCTGGAGGTTCATTAAGGTATGCCCAAATCGTGCTTTGTTTGAAAGATCTCTTGGCTTTTCCCAAAAGCACTCGATGATTTTCTATAAACTGTGGAAAAATTTATATTTTTGTGCAATTTCCATGTTAAAATATGAAAAATGCGAGAAGCACAAGAGTTTAGAATAATTTGAGTCACTCTCCAGTAACTGATCTCACTCTGCGATACTTTCCACATAATATATATATTCTCTGTGATTAAATACAATTTCAGACGGCTTCCTTTAGCGAAGGATCCGAAATCAACTGAAGGTTGCTGTAACTCTTCAATTTTGACTCGACATCTCACATCCCACGTTGGATTTGCTTTGATATTTAGCTCTACTGCACAATTTAATTGTCATAAATAATTATTTCGAAGCCATATTTGTTCCCAGATCGCAACAACATTATGAATTACTGTAATGAAGGCTATTGAGAATACTGCGATTGAAAGCACACGAAGCCTCTGAAAGCGGAAAACAACCATTAACCAATTTTACGAAACTTTCATCCTTTCAAAAGATGCAAATTCATTTCTTTGGCCTTTCGTGAATTTCTAGAGGAGAGATAATAGGCAATAATTCCTTGAAGACTTTTTTTATGTTTCAATCTTATGAAGAAGCAGACTATTATTTCTATCCGAGAAATTATGAATCAGTGATGTTATCTTTAGTTATGAGAAGATTTTCAATATTTATCGGGAGAAAATCTCAGTATATCAAAAAGTATGAAAATAGTAGCAAAAAATAAGGTATAACATACTCAACAACTTAAGTTGATGATGCTAATTAACGTGTAATAGAGATAAAAACGCAGAGCTTTGTAAATTGAAAACCTGCCTGCTGCTGGAACCAATTTGTCTTAATTTATCAGATTTTGGAGGAGAGAGCTTGAGTACCAACTTGCAGAAATAGTGCCAAAATCATCTGTTATTGATCAAAAGTATCATCCAGCTATATTGATTTTACTGTCTGAGTAAAGAAAAGTCATCACTCTCTCACATGCGAAATTCAGCTGATTAGATCCAAATATTTTATAATTCAAGCTATTATGGCGGTTATTTCTTTCATCCTTCGATTTGACCGAAAGTTTTCCATTTATTTCGTATTAGTTCTTTGTAAATGTAAATATTTTCATTTATTGATATAATTTAACATTGCTACAAGGCTTTTTGTTAATATTCAGAAAATTATGCAATTTCAATCTGGGCTTACCAAACTTTCAGTCTCAAACTTAAACATTGCTGAAGAGCTCCAACAAATAAAGACGTAGTTCTCTCATGCCATTAGAAATGGACACCTGCCTGCATAATCGTGTACAGTTTTGTGTAGACGTCAACAAGTACTAAAAAACACTTTTTTCTCTAAGGAATGGACACCAATACATTCTCTCAAGCATCTAATTCTGTTTGGTTAATTCATTTGAATAAACAAACCCGCCTCTAATATCATTAAATAGAAAATTACCCCGTGAACAATCGTACAAAAAATATTTTCATGTTGAATCAAGGAAAAATTAAGGTTTTTCAAAAATTCACCCGCCTGCAAAAACAATACTCGCAAAGGAAACCTGTTTGTTCAATTAGCCATGTTGCTAGCTCATCCCGCATTAGCATCTCCCTCTAAGCTTATTTCTATATATATAAGACCTAAACTTGCTGAGAGATAGCTATAGACCCCTTTCAGAGTTAACTCATTTTCTAAAAGAACAATATATCAAAAAAGAGGCCATATACAGTAAATTTAATCTCGAAGCTCGAACCAAGGAGCCTAAATGACATAGTTGATTTTTTCTGAACAATACAAGTACTAATTCTAAATAAACGACGGCAGACCCTTCATTTTTTCTCACCTACCACGTCATAAACTTTTGTTAAAAAAAAAAATTAGACAGAGAAATCCTTATTTCAATGTCTCTCCCTTTAGAAAGCTAAGAAGCACTACTTTTGGAAGCTCGACAACTGAACAGAATTCAGCACGTGCCTATTTTTCCATCGAAAGCATTAAACTACCTTTCTAATAACTAAATTAAATAAACTACGGAAATAATTTTAATAAACCCTTCTAAAAAAAAAAATGCTGGTTAGAATAATCGGGTACTTGACTAGTCCCTTAAATAAAATTCCCGGAAAAAAACCCTAAATAGCAGTCGCTAACAGAAATCCAGGACTCGTTCGATAATCATATAAAATTGCCCCACGAGGTCAACTCTCGGCTTGGATGTACAGAAACCATCGTTAGACAAGGACGCAGCCAAACATTTTACGAAATGAGCTTTGAACTCTTTAAACTAATAAAATCACAAAAAGAAAGCAACTGGCGTAGATTTCAAATAAATTTATTTATCAGACTTTATGAAAAGCTTCGATTAATAAATTCTTAAAAGATGGAACAAAATCGAATGCCTTCGGTAGTATATTTGAAGAGTTAGAACTAATTCGGAACAGTTATCTGAGGAGTTAGTAAATCGCTATTCGTGATTTAAGAATTTTAGAACTGAGATACTGAATAACACGAAACTGTTAGCCCCATAGAAATCCAGAAAATTAGAATTGGTACAGCTAGCGATCAAAGCACTTCATTTTCATTAATTCCAGCAGAACCTGAATTTAGAAAAAGCGAACCTTTAGAAATATAAGAAGTTATTAAGTTATCAATAGAAGTTATGGTAGTATGCTACTTGTACTACGGGAATCAGGTTATCAGACCAGCCGCTTCTAGTGGAAAAAAACCATGCCCTTGAGTCTGAATAATTTTGAAGAATCGGCCAGTTAGAAAATTAACAGTTTCTGCACCGAATGACGCTGGATCCAATTTTTCGAACTTTTTTTATCGCTATTTTAACTACTCACAGTCCGCCTCACTCGGTAAAAATAGATCCCAAGAGTTTCTTTTTCTTAAGAATCGTTCATAATGCCTTGATTTCAACCCACCTTTGACTCATATCCTCAACTAATGCCATAAAGGTTTTTCAATACACAAAGAATCACTAAAGGGGTAGTTCAGGTAGCTATAATTCAAAAATTTTAAAATAACAAGAATGTATTTTAGAATTTTTCCTTATTTAGAAGTTTTCAGCTTGAACGCTTGGAGGCCAGTAGCAGATTGATAATGTTCGTGAATTTCGTTCGAAAAAATTCGCGAGAATTTAGAAGTTTTTAATAGAAGTAATTTAATTTTTTATCTATCAAAAAACTCAGCTGATCGTTTGATTCGAGACGCTGGTAGTTCATCTCGTTATAAGTTAAAACAAGAAAGAGCAAAGTATAAAAATTTTTCAAATAACTCAGCAAAGTACACCCATAACCACTGTGAATTGCAATGGACAGCTCTATTATCTTAAACTCTGCACCTTATTTCCAAAATTCCATGCCGTACACTTACAAGCATCCCTACGGCTCCTACGGGGGACACAGTTTCCCGACAACGAATCATATGATGGGCCAGGTTGTAGGACCAAGTCACAACGTGATGGAACCTTATGGAGTTTTCAAGCCCCGCGAATATACAAAGATGATCGCAAGTTCAGATATCTCAAACACCACGACCACTGCATCGACCCCTATGGTCAGCGACTCCACTACTACACTGACTCATACGAATTCCTGCATCGATGTGAATCAGCCGCTCGGAATTGTCGATAAATATGTTATTTTATCAGAGCTTGGACAAGACCACCTTTACCCTGTTTATCTCGCCTCTTCGATCTACAACACCTCAAACGAATCGAATTACGTTGTTCTTAAGGCGATCCCAGTGACCGACCCGCAGTGTTCTTTCCAAAACGAAAATAATATTTTCCAATTGAAACCGCACAGAAATTTATTAAAATGCATTGAGATCATTAAAAACGCAAAGTTTTTCTTCAGCAACTACTCAGAAAAATCCAACAGACCAAACACAATGGATCAATCATACCACATCTTCGTGCTTGAATACCAGCCTAACGGCGACCTGCTCGAATTTGTAAAAAAACGCAGACTTGACGAGAGAATAGCCCGCTACTATTTCGGACAAGTGCTTGACGCTGTGGAATACCTGCATTTAAACGGCTACTCCATAGAGATCTCAAAATAGAAAACATACTCCTCGACAAAAACTATGACCTCGTGCTCACTGATTTTGGCCATACTGTGAAGTACCGAGACCATAACGGCGAGAAATATTTCATTGGAGACTCATCGGTGACGACGCCTGGTATCTGCCCACCTGAGTATCATAAATCGAAGGGATATCGAGGCATTCCAATGGATATTTTTGCCCTTGGAAAGCTGCTGTTGATTTTTGTCACTGGATTTAACCCTTTTAAAAGCTCTCAAGAGAGCGATTCGAATTTTTCAATGATAATTAAAGGGCAATGGGCAACGTATTGGAAGCTTACGCAGAGCTGGATGAAGAAACGATCAATGAAATCCGAGAATTTTAGTAAGGAGTTGAAAACTTTATTGGAGCAAATGCTTTGTCCTGATCCAAATAAGCGAATCGCGAGCATTCAAAAAATACGAGAGAGTGCTTGGTTTAAAAAAACGGTGCCTGCATCGAGAGAGGAGGTGCAAATGACGATGATCAGAACAAAGCAGATGGAGGCGGCTAATTAAGAAAGGATATCTGAATTTGCTCAGAGTGATGTAACAATCGCCTGGATTCGCATGAGGGTTAAGTTCAAATGGTTGATTTATATAATTAAAAAAGGTTTCTAATACATTGTGATAATTTTTCTATATATGAAAGCAACAAAGCTGCTGTATATTTTTTTGTGAATAGCTAATTGTTTCGGTTTTTTTTAGTTGTGAATAAAGCGACGAATTTCAATTAAAAGAGCATCGTTTGAAAAAATATGTAATTTCTTTCTTGTGAAGAGAGTTTAAAGCACTTACTGAGACTGAGAAACAACCATAGTCTTTTAAATAAGTACCAAGAGCAATAAGACTAAACTTTCTCTTTGTGAAGGCAAGCTGATCAATATTGTTACTACATCAATGAATGAGTTTTCTCTTTTCATGATGATTAGTAGTTGATTATTGAATATTGAGTATTTCCTCTGAGGATTTACTTATACTTTCTGAAACTATGCTTGTCTTTGATATCATCATAGATAACTTAGCCTTCTAAACAATATCCAAGCTCGCTTCTTCAGAAAACTGTAATTGTAGACCTTCCTCCCTTGTTATAAGATCCAACGGCTAATTGCTTTGTGACTAAGCACCATCATGGTATTCCAATACTTTCTTCTCTCAAAAAACAAAAGTCCTTCATAGGCCAATGCATGCGATTTGAAATGGAACTGGGATGCCAGCCTACAAAGAAGGATAAGCGCAGAGAGGGTCCAACAAAAAATAATGATCATTGATCAGAAATTTCCAGACTTTCCTGATTTCCAAAGCTAATAATTAACTTCTCCAGTTTAATTTTTTTTATTCATATATTGTTTCAAGAATGGCCACCATTCTCGACTCTCCTCAGTACGACTCAGCGCGCACCTTGAATGACTCATTGGATGTGATCACGCGGTTTGTTGGCATACTATCTATCCTGGGCTGCATCTTCAACATCGTCGTTACGAAGCATCTTAAAAAAACAAAGTCGGTCATCGGGAGAATGGTTATCATTCTAGCAGTCTTCGACTTGTTAAACAGTATTCCCGCAGTTCTCACCACTATCGGTCCAGCAACCAATCGTTTCATGTGCGAAATCGCTGGATGTTGGCTAACATACTTCGGATTCGCGAGCTCCTACTTCTTTACGACTTGCTTTGCACATTCTTTATACCACAGTCTAGAAACCGTCAGTATCGAATTCGCCGAGAGGAATTATAAGCGCTACATCGCACTTTCTCTCGTCGCCGGCCTTCTCGTGGGCACGGCCTCAGTGGGGATTGGGTTTAAACAATACATATCGGATTCCAACGGATCAATGTGTTCCACTCCACAGTTTCCAGGGCTTCATTTGGGAGTCCTTTTCACCTTGATCTTTCCAGGGATTATAAACCTCGTTGGATGTATTACATATTATTTACTCACAATAAGGGTGCTAAAGTCATTGAATCAAAAGAAAAGTTGGGGACTGCTGGTCTACCCATTGATCCTTGTACTCTGTATTTCCCCGGCGCTGATCCAGAGGTTTTTATTTTTGATTGGAGATGAAAACGTTTCTGCCATCTATACACAAATAACTCGTGCGTTGTTTGGGGCCCAAGGGTTTTTGAATTCGTTGGCGTATGGACTTTCCAAGGAGGTTTACGAAGCGCTAAGAAAACGCTGTTGCGACCAACGCAGAGGATCTGAAACGTTGAAGTTATCTTTGGTGTACGAGCCTTCGAATAGCAAAGATAGACTTTTTACTCTATAATTTTGCAGGTACAGTTTGTAATAGGCAGAAACCAAAACGAACGCTTAGACACACTTTTCTACATGAGATTTTAAGTAATATGAGTTTGGTTTATTTCATAAAATACATCTTTCGAGTGAAGATCACAATTTGATATTACCAGTACGTACCTCTTTATGAGGATCTAGTTCAAGCAAGCGGAAAATATCGCTAATCTTATCTACGATCTGCGTTGAGCGTTTTGTGTATGCATTATTTCATTTTTTTTTTTAATTTTACAAGTTTGAAAATGCTTACCAACTTTCAAAGTAATGAATTAAGTAGAAGCTGAAGATCTGATTTTTCAGATCTAAATCAAGGATTGCCACTTTCTGCTTGGAAAATAAGCAAAAGTGCTGGAATATAAAAGATAAAGTTCCCTGCTATTCAACCGAAATCGGGAAATTTAGTGATATAATAAGTTCTGATAGATGTCTATCTCGAAAATGTGAGCAAGTACAGATACAGCAAAAAATACACTTAAATCCAATTAGAAAGAGGAAAGAAAATCCGGTAGCATTTCATCTCGAACTCTCATTAAAATCCTCGGAAGTATCCCAACAAACTCATGAGAAATGTGTGTTAGCTGAAAGATACAGATTTTGACTCTTATTCATTCTATTTCAGAATAGCGGTTTGCTTAATTTCCAAAAAAACCTATGTTGGAGACAATTTTTCAATTGAAATCTAGTAAATAATAACCTCTTTGCAACGCGCTCTGTTTGTCTACCTATCTCTCGTCGAACAGTCTCATTCAACATTAGGAAACAGTGGTAATGCGTTATGAATTTGAAGTAACAATAGAACTAAGGTCTACATCAACGTAGGATATTAGATCTTAGATTTAAATATTTTATTCACGTATTGGCTCACGATGCCGAGCACTCTCGATTTTTTCCCTCAATTGGAATCCCAACAAACCTTAGAGGAGTCATTGGAAGCTATTACATTCATTGTTGGTGCATTATCAATCCTCGGTTGCCTCTTCAACATAGGCGTGACGGTCTACTTTAAAAAATCAAGGCTGATCTTCGGGAAAATGGTGATTCTCCTGGCAGTTTTTGACTTATTAAACAATGTTCCAGCAGTTCTCATTACTTTCGAATTCTTGAACTCTCCTTTCACGTGCGAAGTAGCTGGGAGTTGGGTGACATATTTCGGATTTGCAGGCTCCTACTTCTTCACCACTTGTTTCGCTCACTCTCTGTTCCATAGCCTAAAAAACAGCAGTATTGAATGCGTCCAGAAATATTACAGGAAATATATTTCTCTTTCTGTTGCCGCAGGCCTTGTTGTGGGAACAACAGCAGTAATGGTGAGGTTCAAGGAGTATAAAAGCTTTGGTAATGGACATTCAAGCTGCACAACACATCAATTTTCAGGGTATCATCCCGCAGTTTTGTTTATTTTGGTAATACCAGGCATTATCAATATGGTTGGATGCTCGATATATTACATTCTCACTATGCGTGTACTAAATAAATTGCACCAAGGGTACAATTGGGGACTATTAGTATATCCAATGATCATTGTGATCTGTATTGCTCCGGCAATGCTTCGAAGGCTTCTCTTCCTTCTTGGAATCAAAGACATGCCTGACATTTATATACAGGCAACTCGTGCTGCGTTCGGTGCTCAAGGGTTTTTGAATTCGCTTGCGTATGGACTTTCCAAAGAAATTTATGGCCTATTGAAAGGGTGCTGCTGTCCTCGCGACAGATCTGAATCACTGGTGGAAACTGTTTCGGATGAGCCAGAGAAAGACAGACTCTATACTTTATAATTTTGCTTTTTCATTTTGAATTGGTCAGAAAATCAAATTGGAATTATTTCGTGAGAACCTAATATCTGTTGAGCAAATATTATAATTCGATATTTTATACTTCCTTTCATAGCAACAATGACAGCAATCTTCTTTATTCGCTGACAAAAGATTTCTCTTAACTAAATTTAAGATATGAAGTCATTTTCTGTACCAAGAATTTGACCTATACTCAGAAAAATGAAAGTTCTACGTCAAAAAAATATAGCAAAAAGCAGTTTCTCGGCTGATAAAGCCAACGTGTAGCTGTATCTATGAACATAAAATATATATATATCATTAACTGTAGCTAAATGAAAGTGTTGCGTACATTAGTAGCATCTGAGAATGAAGTAAGCAAATTTTGAACGATTAAATGTATAGAACTTTTGTGCTTAATGAGATCCCAGTTTTAAATATTTTATTTCATTTCTGGTTCAAGAATGCCCACTCTCGTCATTCCTCACATCGAGCTCGCAGGCAGCTTCGACGAATCCTTGAACCCGATTTCTATCATCGTGGGACTGCTATCAATCATTGGGTCTCTTTTCAACATCACCATAACGATATATCTTCAAAAATCAAAGACAATCATCGGGAAAATGGTCATCATACTAGCTGTTTATGACATTCTCAACATTCTTCCGCTGGTTCTTACCTCAATTGATCTCACAACAACTCAGTTCACTTGCGAGATAGCAGGAAGTTGGATATCATATTTCGGATTCGCAAGCTCTTTCTTTTTCACCACGTGTTTCGCTCACGCTTTACACCAGACTCTGAAAAAAAACAGTATTGAAAGCATCCGGAAGTATTTTAAGGGATACATCGCCCTGTCTATTCTCACAGGCCTGATAGTGGGATCATTTGCAGTAGCTCTTCGACTAAAGGAATATGAAGTCTTCCCGGACGGGAACAAGATGTGCCAGACTCATTTCCCTTCAGGTTTTCATTTGACGATCTTGCTTGTCTATATTATTCCGGGCATCGTCAACATTATCGGATGCTTAGTTTATTACATTCTAATCATCAGGATTCTCAAAGAAATGAGCGAAAAGCTACATTTGGGACTCTTGATATATCCGGTGATTCTCGTCGTCTGCGTATCTCCGGCAGTAATTCGAAGATTTTTCTACCTGATTGGTAAGGATATAAATTCTCCCTTCTACATTCAGGCGAGCATTGCGATGTTTCGAGCTCAAGGGTTTCTAAATGCGTTGACATATGGGCTTTCCAGAGAAATACTTGACGCGTTAAAAAAGCACTGCTGCTCAGGACGCAATAGATCTGATTCATCGTCCAGCCTAATTGAAGAATCGGAGACTCAATTGGAGAGATATAAGGCATACACTTTATAAATTTTGACTTGTCATTTTAAAGTGTTTACAGTGATAAACCTCTGTTATTTCATCAATGTCTTTGTAATACTCATCTCAAGCGCAATTAGGCTCTCTTATTTGTTTTTCAGAAGTCTATTCAAGGATATAACCTCGATGATACTATCCTCTCAGTCAACTTTGTTACATGAATAATTTGTTCTTAAGCAGTTTGGCTGCTAACAGCAAGTTAGATGCAGAATTCACCCCTTGTATCAATTTCAAATAGACTCAATCATATAAAAGTTCAAAATAATGATTAGTTCACCTGAAACAGTGACTTCAAGAGCCTGTTTTTTAAATATTTTATTCTCGTAAGGATTCACGAATGACAGATATACCCTTTTTACTTCAATTTGATCAGAAACAAGATTTAGACGCTTCTTTGAACTTAATTTCTAGCATTGTAGGAGCACTCTCGCTGCTTGGTTGCACTTTCAACATCGCAATAACTCTTTTTCTTGGAAAATCGAAGATTATTATTGGGAAGATGGTTATTATCCTTGCCGTTTTCGACATCCTCGCTCATCTTCCTTTGGTTTTCACCTCAATTAGCTTCATCAATGACCGCGTCAGTTGCGAAATACTCGGAAGTTGGGTATCGTTTTTCGGCCTCACATGCTCTATCTTTTTCACGACCTGTTTCGCTCACGCTTTGTATCAAAGCATCGCGGACATCAGCATGGAATGCATAGAGAAGAATCTAAAAAAATACCTCGCGCTGTCTCTTATTTCAGGTCTTATCGTGGGATCGCTGGCAGTAGGATTCCAGTATAAGGAATATCATATGTACCAGAACGGGCCACTGTGCATCACTCGACGCGTCAGCGGGGCGAACTGGGGAAGTGTGTTCATTATACTCATTCCAGGAACCATCAATATCATCGGATGTACGTACTTTTGTATTAAGCTAATGAGAGTGTTAAAGACTGCAGATAAAACAACAAATCGGCATTGGGGGCTCTTAATCTATCCTCTGATTCTGGTGATCTGCCTTTTTCCTACGATGCTTCGAAGGTTTTTCAGTCTCATTGGATATGATATATTGACTGTTGATCTTTTCATACAAATCGGTCGTGGATTGTTTGGCGCACAAGGGTTTTTAAATTCGTTGGCATATGGGCTTTCGAGAGAAATGTACAAAGCATTAAAAGGACGCTGTTGTCCATCCAAAGAGGAGCCTGAATCGTTGGAGCAATCAGTTTCAGTTTCTTATTCCGAAATGTCTGAAGAGCATATGCAAATTCAAATGGAGCGACGGACCATTAATTCATCAGCTTGAGCACTGCTTTCGAGCAGGTAATCAAGAGCAACAAATGTTGAAAGTTTATTTGATAGGAGTTCGAAGCAATGGGCTCGTCTCATTTTCCAGTAATATTAATTTGAGAGATATGTAAGATTGCACCTCGACTTGATGTTCGATTTCACAGGATAGCAAAGCCACAATAATATTATTATAGGTATTAGCAAAGGTATGCGTAAACAACTTAGATGTTCCATGAACCAAAAGAAATCAAACTTTGACTGTCAATTTTTTCAAATGAATAATATTTCTGCTTGGAAGAGCATCAACGTAAGGTTGAATAGTCAAGTCATACAGTAAGAGTAGAAAAATAGGTTTAAGATATCAGGTGAGCCGAAATAAAGAAAGATGCAAGTTGACAATAAATTTAATCGCAATTACTCTGCATCATTTTACTTAGCAAAAACACGTTCATTGAGACAATTTTTTGTAGTTGCCAATGTCCACTGCTTTGGGTGGAGCCATGGTAGGAGATATCTACTTTCAACCAAATCAATATGTAAAATTCAACATCCATCCATTGAAATAGCCCTTCCACACCATACAAAGGGAAAAAAATGGTGGAATGAATAATGTTAATGAGTCACTTCTGATAATAAAGGCATGGATTGATAACTCATTTCAATAAACATAGTTGTATATCTTCCTCACTATTAGTACTGTTTCAAAAAACTTTAACACTCTTGATTAATTTAAACTTGCTGAATTTTAAGATATTATTATTCTCATCCTGATCCATAAAATGAGCAGCGCCTTCGATTTCGAAGGATTCGATCCCAAAGAAAGCTTGAACGAGACCTTAAACCAGATTTCCAGATTCGTGGGCATACTGTCAGCCTTAGGCTGCATTTTCAATGTTGTTGTAACCATATGTCTCGGGAAATCAAAATACATCTTTGGTAAAATGGTTATTATACTCGCAATTTTTGACTTTTCGAGTCATTCCCCTTTGATTTTCACCTCATTCAACCAAACTTCCAGCCGCATTAGTTGCGAGATTATCGGCAGTTGGGTAGGATTTTTCGGATTCGGTTGCTCTGTCATTTTCACCACTTGCCTCGCTCACGCTCTGTATCAAATCCTTAAAGACAGTAGCGTTGATTGTGTTGAACAGTATTTTAAAAAATACGTCGTGCTGTCGCTCGTGACTGGTATTATTGCCGGCACGCTTGCAGCAAGTCTTCAGTATAAAGACTATCATTACTATGGAAATGGAAAATATCTCTGCATAACTCGACACTACGATGGATTTAATTGGAGAAGTCTGCTCATTGTGATGACTCCAGCCACCGTCAGCATAGTTGGATGCACATTCTATTATATTAGAATTATTCGAACGCTAAAGATATTAAATGAAGAATGGCATTGGGGACTCTTGGTTTATCCTCTGATTCTAATCATTTGTATTTTGCCGACGATGATCCGAAGGCTTTCGCAGCTAGTGGAGATCAGAATAACTTCTGAGGTCTATATAGAAATAAGTCGTGGGTTGTTTGGTGCTCAGGGGTTTTTGAATTCTTTGGCGTATGGGCTTTCAAGGGAAGTCTATGATGCGTTAAGAAAACAGTGGTGCCCAAATAGGATGACTGAATCAATTGATAAATCAGTCTCTTTTTCAGAAATCTATGATGATGAGACTCAAATTAGAGAAAATCAACATACTATTAATTGAAAATTGGGAAAACCGCTTTGAAGCGGGAGTTTACTTCTCATTCAATACATATGAAAATTTGTTTCTCGGTGGTTATTTTAAGTTATAATGCTGTCTGCTTTATGTACTCGCTTATTGGCTTTCATCAGCAATTCAAAAATTAAAGATAACTCTTGAGAATCGTTAAATTAAGATTGCTTCAAAGAAACAAACACCAAAACAGCCTACTTGCCTCCAGAATCAATATCAGGAATAATGGATGGTGTATAGCAACTTTTATACCAAATCAGGTCCAGATATAAATTTTTTACAAGATTCCAGAATCGATAAAGTTATCTGCACTACAATTCTTGTGAGACCGATCGGAGCTGAAGCGCTTTCTGTGAAATCATTGAAATAACGCTTTGATAAAAGAGTGAAAACCACAGAGAATATCCTCTAGTTCAACACTTTCTTGCCCTAATTACTTCAATTTCTTCCTTAACTTCTTGAATTAAATTTATTTATTTTCATTGTGATTCAAACATGACAGCCACCCTCAGTTGTGGTCAATTAGAGACAGCTATCTACACGAATCCAGAGATAGAAGACTCGTTGAGTGTCGTTTCTAGCATTGTGGGAAGCCTAGGGACCTTCGGCTGCATTTTCAACATATCCGTTACAGTGCTTCTCGGAAAATCAAAAGCCATACTTGGGAAAATGGTGATTCTGCTCGCTATCTTCGATATTCTAAGTCATCTTCCTCTGGTCTTCGTCTCTTTAGGTGCTACGACCCCCGTGAGTTGCGAAATCATCGTCAATTTTGTGTCATTCTCTCTTCGGATACTCAAGCTCTGTTTTCTTCACGTCCTGTTTCGCTCATTCTTTATATCAGAGTCTGAAACATGGCAGTGTTGAATGCATTGAGAAATATTTCAAGAAATACATTTTGATATCTCTCCTCGCCGACATCATAGTGGGATCATTCGCCGTGGGGTTTCGGTTTAAGGAGTACTAAGTGTACGGGGACGAATCAATTTGCAGGACTCGATATGTCAAAGATGAGTTTGATTGGGGAGGCTTGTTCGTCATACTTCTCCCAGGGATCATCAATATATGGATGCGCATACTATTACATTATGACGATAAGAATGCTAAGAGTATGAAATGAAAAGTGGCATTGGGGGCTCCTCGTCTACCCGTTAATTCTCGTATTTTGTCTCCTTCCTACAATGGTTCGAAGGTTTTTCAGTCTAATTGGACATGATATTTCGACAGATCTCTACAGGTCATTCGGGCGTGTGTTGTTTAGATCTCAGGGGTTTTTAAATTCATTGGCTTATGGTCTGTCTAAGGAAATTATCGGGGCAATAAAAGGACAATGTTGTGCCTCCAGAAACTCCGGACAAGTATCGAATTCGTTTTCAGATGACGAATACGAGCCTGATAGCAACTATCAGGGCATTAATTAATTAGCTCATCAATTTGAAACTCACATAGGGGTTTAGATGAGAAAGGGTTTTTAAGTTTCATTTAGGATTTAATGACCATTTCTGGTTATTTCTATATTTATAGATAATTGAAGAAGATGATTTATTGTTTACCAATGAAGGGCGCCATAGCTGTCTCTATTATTCTCCAGTAAACACCTTACCTTGCTTCAAACTGAGGATTTTAATTCATTAATTAACTTTTTTCAAAAATTCATGTCGAAAAAAAATCTGTATTTAGGTAATTTGGGTAAGGCATCTAATCAAGATTACATCACTTACTATAATTCATCATTCGTCAGCAATTTGGTAAGGAAGGTAAAATCCATCAGGAAACTGTTAGTTCAGAAAGATTAAATAGTAATTATAACGCAACTATTCTTTTCAATGAAACTCCATTGCTGAAGGAACATTCCCTCGAGTTTTTCAAAGTAATTTAGCATTCAACAGCATAAATGCCGCTACATGAATGATAGGACGCTTAACAGTGAGAAAAATAGGAACGTTTCCTTTAAGTATTCTCTTAGGTCTCCTTCGGAGAGAGCGCTACGGTTTACAATATTTAAAACCCACACTTCAATAATTGGTCGAATTGTGCTTAAATTAAGTTCTAGTTAAAACTCGTAATTTCCATTCTTTAATTCAAATAAAATATTTTAATTCTCTGAATGACAGCCACTTTTAACTTTTCTCAGTACGAGCCCACAGAAGACTTAGAAGCCTCATTAAACTTCATTTCTCGAGTCGTTGGAACCCTCTCACTCCTCGGTTGCATCTTCAACATTGTTGCGACAGTTTGTCTCGGCAAATCAAAGGTCATTCTCGGAAAAATGGTCATAATCCTAGCAGTTTTTGACATTTTGAACCATTTTCCTTGGGTTTTCGATTCATTCAGCTCAACGACAAGCCTCATCACCTGCGAATACATCGGAAGCTGGCTCACGTATTTCGGATACGCAAGTTCTCTCTTTTTCACAACTTGCTTCGCTCACTCTCTATATCAGAGCATCAAAATAGGTAGCATCGACTGTATCAACCGATACTTTATAAAATATATCGCAGTATCCACCATCGCAGGTATTACTGTCGGATCACTCGCGGTAGGGCTTCAGTTCAGGGAATACACAATATACCCAGACGGCCACACACTTTGTACGAATCAGCACATAGACAAGTTTAATTGGAATAATTTGCTCGTTATATTTCTTCCAGGACTCATCAATATAATTGCTTGCATGGTCTATTATATCCTAATAATCAGGATGCTGAAGTCACTGGATGAAAAACGACATTGGGGACTTTTAATCTACCCGCTTATCCTCGTTATCTGTATTTTGCCAGCAGTAACCAGAAAGTTTTTAGGATTGATCGGAGTTGATAAGGCATTTAAGAACTATACGTTCAAACAATTTACGCGGGGTTTATTTGGAGCCCAAGGACTGTTGAATTCGTTCGCATACGGGCTTTCTAGAGAAATATACGTGGCATTCAAACAAAAGTGCTGTCCTTCCAGGATGTCCGAGTCATTAGTAAATTCGTTGTCGTTTTCGGACATATCTTCTGAAGACGAGACTGAAAGAGAAGAAAAACAGCATGCCATAAATTGATCAAGAGAGGAAAACAGCTGAAAGTTATTCCATGAAGGACGTTAGGTTGTGACTTTAACTGCTGATATGCATGTCTATAGTTAATGCTGTTTCCTTCACACTATTTATCTGTGTTTATCAATTCTAAGAAATTCTAGTAAGTAATTTCCTCAACATGAAAGGATAGTCTGGATGACGGGTCAGAAGAGACTTTACATATCCAAAGTCTGAAGCTCGAGCTTGATGAAAAATTTATTTGTCAAGCTGAAAAAAGCGAGTTAACTTAATTTATTTAACAATTTTATTGTCATTGTGACTCACGAATGTCGAGTATTTTGTCTTTACCGATGCTCGCGCAAAATAATGACGACAAGTATTTGAACTTAGTTTCTGGGATTGTTGGAGGTCTATCCATCATGGGCTGCATTTTCAACATAGTCGTGACGAGGTTGCTTGGGAAATCTCAAATAATTATTGGGAAAATGGTCATAATCCTCGCAATTTTCGATATTTTGAACCACCTTCCTTGGGTTCTCATTGACATACTCCCAATGTCTCCTGCAAGCTGTCAAATACTGAGTTCTATTACATTTTTTGGGTTCGCAAGCTCGCTCTTTTTCACCACTTGCTTCGCTCACTCATTATATCACAGTCTGAAAAATGGCAATGTTGTCTGCATTAAAGAATCTTTCAAAAGTTACCTTGCATTTTCACTCATACCTGGCCTTGTCTCCGGTGCGTTAGCCATTGGCCTTCAGGTTATGAAATATGATAGCGCTCAGTCGACATGCATAAATCCTTATCCTGATGGGTTCAATTGGGGAAGTTTGCTGCTATTACTGATTCCAGGAACTCTTAATATACTTGGATGTACATTCTATTACATTCTAACGATTCGTGCGCTCAGGTCGTTGAACGAGGAATGGCATTGGGGACTTTTAGTGTACCCACTGATACTCGTTATCTGCCTTTTTCCATCAATGATTCGAAGGTATTTCCAACTATTTGGAGAGGAGATATGGATAGGCTACGTTGCATGGAGTATAACCCGAGGTCTGTTTGAAGCTCAGGGATTTCTAAATTCCTTGGCATATGGACTCTCCAAGGAGATTTACAATTCATTAAAATCATATTGTTGTCGGTCCAGGTCCGAAGTATTGACAGACTCATTCAGCTCTACAGAGAGTGTGTATCATTCGAATGCCAGGGACAAAGCGGTCACATACTGAATGCTGAGCTTTGGTGTGAAGATCACCATTGACCTCATCAAAAGAACCATGAGTTTCATTTCACAAGATTAGTAAACCTAAGATTTTCGAGCTCTGTTTCCGAATTTTATTGGGTATTATGTATCTCTTTTGTGTAAGTGTGCCCAAAAACCAAAAAAAAAGAGCTTCTTTCTGCGTATGTTATATCATAGTTTTAACGACCCTTCATCATTGCAATTGTACTTGAAAATCGAATTGAACTGAAATAAGTAAAAAAAAACAAACAAAGTGAAGCAAAGCAGCCCTTAAAACTGAGAATAATGATAATGCAATTTCAGTTATTAATTGCTTTGTGAAGTTGTTTGAAAACACATTTACATTTGGTTTAATTATTATATCTTCAGCGTGGTTCAGGAATGACGAACATTTCCGATGCTCCTAATCTCCAGCAGCATACCTTAGAAGACACATTAAACATCATCTCCGGCTCTGTCGGAGCATTATCAACCATGGGTTGTATCGTCAATATCGCCTTAACCTACTATTTTCGAAAATCCAAGATCACTATTGGGAAAATGATCTTGATACTCGCGATTTTCGACATTTTAAATCACGTTCCTTGGATTCTCTTCGCGTTTGCGTCGGCCACTCCCGTTAGCTGCCAAATACTCAGCTGGATATCTTATTTCGGGTTCACAAGCTCAATTTTTTTCACAACTTGCTTCGCGCATGCTCTCTCTCAGAGCGTCAGGGGTGGCAGCATCGATCACGTTGAGAAATATACTAAGAGGTACATTGCAGTGGCTATTATAGCAGGTCTTATTGCAGGAACGCTCGCAGTAGGCATTGAGTTTCGGGAATATGACGAAGATAGTTCTATCTGCATCACCAGACCCGTTGATGGGTTCAATTGGGGGAGCCTGCTACTATTGATCATCCCAGGGACAGCTTCCATTGTTGGATGTACGTATTTTTACTTTCTGACGATAAAGATGTTGAGGTCATTGGCTCGACGGCAGCATTGGGAACTGCTGGTATATCCGATGATCCTTGTGATCTGTTTGTCTCCTACATTGCTTCGGAGGTTTTTGGACTTATTTGGATATGAGATTTTTACATCTCCGCCTATGAGGGTGGTAATTCGCGGATTGTTTGGAGCACAGGGGTTTTTAAACTCCTTGGCGTACGGTCTCTCCAGGGAGATTTGCAATGCAATAAAAAAAACTTGTTGTCGAACGAAAAGAAGCGAGTCATTGATGGACTCAGTCTCTTCTTCAGTCGATGATCCTCATTCGTTTCAAAAACGCAACACTGTAAATTATTTATGAGTTTGAGGATTTATCGAGGAGTGAAACTCAAGCGACAAAAAATAATTAACTGAGCATTTGAGTCAGAGGATTGTTTCATTTCATAAATTGTGTTCTTTCAAGAAGCATTTCAGATGATAATTCGTTATTTTACATTTCTTATTCATAACATTCGTCTCACATTGAAAACCCAGCCAATCTTGTTAGATTAAGCCCTTTGTGGATTGATCACTGAATTATAATATGCCTAACGGTCTTTTTGGAAGGGGTTAAGAGGCCTTTAAAGCTTTTTTTTTCCCCCAGAGAAATTTTCGAAAATGAATGAAAAAACAAAGATGATCGTCGAGAGAAACATAATATTGGCAAATCTAGATGTATAAGCCCTTGTGAGTAGGTAGTATTCTGTATGGCTATTCTCGTGTAGAGTAGAGCAATATAAAATAAGGACGGAAATTTGCTTAGCAACGAATGAAGATAATTCTCTTGATTGGGAAATTTCGAACCAAGTAACTTGTGTAAGTTCCTTGTCATAGATCGATTTTTCTTTCAAGGTTTTCATCAGACGTAAGATCGGCTGAGAGAAATTTTTGAATTTCAATGCTTGAATAGAAGCCCTGCCGACGTTCTGAATCATTTATTAAATGCCCGTCTCTTTAGAAAATGAAACATGATTTTTTTCGCCAACTTATTTAAAGTGGCTTCCTCTACATATAGTTAGTGTCGGTTTCTATTATTAGAGGGCTTTTCTCAACTCTTAAATTAATCCTATCAAGATGATACTCAACATCATGGTTTTTATCGCTTCTATAACATATGTCCTCCAACGAAAAACATTCAACGTTATCTACTTCGAACTTCATAGAATCCATTGTTCACAATGCAAATTAAGGCCAGGAGAGCTTTTATAAAGTTTTTCATTTATGCGCAGCGAGATCACTACGAAAATTATGCATGATACTGTATAATTAGTGACCCTTGGAATGAACCTATCAAGTGACCAACTCCCTCAGGCAACTTCAGAGAAGGCTGCTTTCCTCATAACCTTCACTAGAACGGATCAAAAGAAAGGATTTAACTCTCAGAATATCTGTTCTAGTTCAATATCATGTTGCATGGCCCCATTCCAAAGAAGCAGAATCAAGTTCTATTTTTAAAATAATTTAATTTCATTTGGAATAGGGATGTCTAATACCTTGGATCTTGCTGAAGTTGTGGGTTATACACCAACACCAACCGCAAACAGCTCAATAAACCTTGTTCTAAAAGTCGTAGGAACACTGTCAATCCTAGGCTGCCTTGTTAACATCGTCTTAACGTTATTGCTTGGAAAATCTAAAGTCATACTTGGAAAAATGGTCATAATGCTAGCTATTTTCGACTTATGTACCCATATTCCCTTGGTTCTCTACTCGTTCGAAGCAACATTAAGCCGTTTCACCTGCGAACAAATAGGAAGTTGGGTAGAATACTTCGGATTCGCAAGCTCTGCCTTTTTCACCACTTGCTTCGCTCACTCTCTCTACCACAGTCTGAAGAATGGCAGCGTTGACTGTCTTTCTCAGTATTTCATGAGATATATCGCACTTGCTATTACTTTAGGCGTGGTCGTTGGAACATCCTCAGTGATCTTTCAGTTCAATGAATATACCCAGATTTCTAGGGAGGAGTCTTTCTGCCAGCCTCGACAACAAGGCGAGTTTCTATGGAGTAGCCTACTCATGATGCTAATTCCAGGGGTTATTAATATTTTTGGATGCTTGTTCTATTATATTCCAACAATCAGGATGCTGAGGTTGCTGGAGGAAAAGCAACACTGGGGACTCTTATTCTATCCACTGATCCTTATCATCTGCATTTCCCCCTCAATGGCTCGAAGATTTTACCTTCTGCTCGGATTCAATATTACTAACATTGTCTACTTGCAAATAAGTCGCGGTTTGTACGGAGCCCAAGGATTTTTGAACTCCTTGGCATTTGGACTCTCTAGGGAAATATGCCAAGCCTGCTGTCCAGCACCCACAAAGAAAGCACCTGAATCATTGACTTCATCCTTCGCTTCATCGTTGGCGCAATCGTTTAAGTCGGTAGAAAATGAGAATTTTTCAAAGTCATAGTTTAAGATGGTTTTGAGATTGAAAGTTATGAGTTTGTTTTAATTCATGACGTGCATTTATTCAAGGTACAACATGATAACTCCATATTACTCATATTGGGCAGATTCTAGCCTACTACTAAAATCTCCGTAATAAAAATGTCGAATAACATATGAGAGAGAAAAAAGAAATCTATGGATATGTGCAGGTAGTTGGAACATTTCTTTTGTGAGGATGTCTATGATATTACACATAGTTTAATTTTTTGTATCCTAAATGAAGAATATACTTCCACCCTTTGAAAATATGAATGAAATTAAAATTTTTGATTTCGACTTGATTTAACTACTGTGAACATAATATATGAATCAAACTTCTCGTTTCCAAGAATAATCATTTAATATATCTTTCGAGGAAGATTTCTTATTACAATGTTTGATTTTCAACAAACCTGATATGAGAACTCCATATCATATTAAATGTCGTTTAAAAGGCTCATTTATCGGATCAATTAAAAATTTATCTTGATTCAAGAATGATGAATACGCTGGATTTCCTTCAAGCTGGATCTCTAATCTTGCCCCAAAATACAGCTGAGTCCTTGAATCTCATCGCTAGAGTCGTAGGGATCCTATCCATACTCGGCGGCATTTTCAACATTGTTGTGACTGTATGTCTTGGAAAATCAAAGGTGATCATTGGCAAAATGGTTATTTACTTGGCACTTTTTGACATTATAACTCAAATTCCTTTGATCCTCACATCCATAAACGCAACAAACAACCGCATCAACTGCGAAACCATCGGAAGTTGGTTCTTCTACCTCGGATACGTTGGTTCCATCTTCTTCACGACTTGCTTTGGTCATGGCTTGTATAATATACTGAAGGATAGCAATTTCTCAAACATGGAAGTAAATTATAAGAAATATATAGCAGTATCAGTCATTTCAGGCCTCATCATGGCAACTCTCTCGGTAATCTTTCAGTTTAGAGAACTTACTCTTTACCCTGGCGGCCAATCCCTCTGTCAAATGCGCCCTGTTAAGGGCTTTAATTGGACAATCCTGATTCCTGGGGCTGTCAATATCCTTGGCTGCACCTATTACTACATTATGATAATAAGGAAATTAAAGTCAAGTGGTCAAAAACCGCATTGGGGTCTCTTAGTGTACCCGCTGATCCTGATACTCTGTATTTCTCCTATGATAATTCGAAGGTTTTACTTTTTAATTGACGTTGGGGTCAGTGACCTCTATTTACAAATAAGCCGAGGGTTGTTTGGAGCTCAGGGGTTTTTGAACTCGTTGGCTTATGGACTTTCCAGAGAGGTATATCGAGCGCTAACAAGATGCTGCTCCAAAAGTCAAGAATCTGCACCGTTGATAGTGGAAACGTCGTCTTATACAGCGGAGGAATCTGGATATGAGACTCAAACTACTCAAGATAAACCGCTTGCGTGGACTTTATAAATTGGAAGTTTTCAAGTGAGAGAGAGATATACTAACAGGCAACGCCCATCTTTTTCGTAGTGGAGTTAATGTAATGAGTATATTTTGTCTTTTTAAACATCTGGAGATATCGTCCGATAATTCGCATTACTTTTTTCGATGAATGCTTTCGAGGAAAACTGTTAAAACTATCGCTCTAGGGTTAGCGTAACAGGAAAAATAAGGAAATAAATAAAAAGGGAGTTTGAGCTAAATAACTTAAGGCTTATCGTGTGACCTCATTAGGTGAACGACTAAAAGTATCGCAAGTTTTATTTTTCCTTATCTGAGACAGAATAAATCAGAGCAATTTACTTTTTGATGGCCTGAAAATTTCCTCCATTTGCTTAATCGATTTTAAGTCTTTGAGTACTTTGTTATTTTTCAGGAGAAAGCACAACGCCAAATCACCACTCAAGAAAAACTATCATGACAATAATTCGACTCGAAAGATAGCTGTCTACTGCATATGCATATACTCAAAGGCAGAAAGAGGAATAATTTATAATATTGCTGCCATTTACCTTACTTTCTTATGTGCGACAGGCAAAAATAGTTATTTGAGCACAGCTTGGAGTCTGGTTAGATTTTTCTTTCTCCTTATTAAATAAAAAAAAATTCAGTAAACTAATTTGTATAGTTACAATAAATTATTTTGTTATTTCCCAAATGTCGAATACTCTTGATTTCCCTTTGGCCGTGTCTTATGCTTCAACGGAAACAGGACGAAACCCAATCAGCTGGGTTCTTCTAGTCACAGGAACCCTCTCGATCATGGGATGCATTTTCAACATTGCTGTGACTGTGCGGCTTGGAAGGGCGAAGTTAATTATTGGAAAAATGGTAATAACACTGGCCGTCTTTGGATTGATTAAAAATATCCCCTCCGTTTTTATCTCGTTTCATGCAACTACCAGCCGTTACACCTGTGAAACAATAGGGGGTTGGATACAATACTTCGGCAATGCAAGCTCTCTCTTCTTCACAACTTGCTTCGCTCATGCTTATTATCATAGTCTTGTTGTTCGAGACAACGAGTTCCAATGGGAAATTTCGTTTATTTTGGTAACTATAGCCGTCGTCAATATCATTGGATGTGCGCTGTATTATATTCGAATAATTAAGAAACTGAGATCGTTTCATGGAGAGCTCAAATGGGGACTCATGCTATATCCGCTGTTCCTTATAATATGCGAAACTCCTTGGGCCGTTCGAAGAATTATGCTTTCGTTTGGATTTGATTTTACAAGCCCTGTCAACTATGAAATAAATCGTGCCTTGCTTGGACTGCTTGGATTTTTCAACTCACTTGCGTATGGACTTTCCAAAGAAATCTACGAAGCATTAAAAAGACACTGTTCCTCAAGTTCCTCAGAAAAAAAATCAGAACCCTTAATAAGCTTGTCTACTTCTCTAGATGATAAGGATCAAGTACTTAGGTTCAAAGCTCTCACACTCTAAATTGAAGCTCTCGCACTCTAAATTGAAGCTCTCTTAAACCTGTGAGCTGCAACAGGGGAAAAAAGTTTCGAGTCATCAGCTCGCTTGAAGTCTCGGCTCATTTATCATTGCATTTACAGAACGGCAAAATGATCATACACAATGAAGTAAAAATTCCCTCAATAATTCATAGAACCAAACTAAAATCAAAAATTGTCTCACAACCATTAAGGATTAGCTCTTGCTTTTTTTCTAGCTCTCAAATCAGTGCTGATCACGGAATTAGAATTGTAAGAATCTTCATGCTGTAAGTAAAGGGAATATATGTACAAAAGTTGATTGAAAACTGAATAATAATTATAATTAGTATGGCATGAAACTTTGTTCTTCTGTTTTTAATCTGTAAAAATTTTTTTCTTTCCAGAGAAATTGAAAATTCATATTCTACATCCAAGGAAACTTCAGTTTTGAGTTTCCTACCTTGAAATCCCTTGTTTGTTTCATAATGTAATGCTGCCCTTCGAACTTGAAATACCCCTTCTTACATTTAGGGGTATAGTGCTGATAACAAGTTAAATAAACTGATGAATACATAACGATAATTCCTTTGTCAAATTCAAGGAATCAATCAATTTCTTGGCCTACCAAATTAAAATTTTTAATTCGCACTTTGATTCAAGATGACGAGCGCTTTTGAATTCGAGGAAGTCGGCTCTCATGTCCCAACTGATCCCTGGGACTTGATTACTCAAATTGTTGGAATGCTCTCCATCATGGGTTGCATTTTCAACATTGCTATCACAGCAATGCTGAGAAAGTCAAAAGGGATCCTTGGGAAAATGGTGATAATCCTCGCATGTTTCTGCCTCTTAACTCACATTCCTTTGGTTCTCAACTCATTCGAGACAACATCTAATCGCTTGACTTGTGAATATATTGGCAGCTGGGTGTCATATTTCGGATACGCGAGCTCTCTCTTTTTCACGACTTGCTTTGGTCACTCATTGTATCACAGTCTCAAGACCGGCAGCGTTGAGATTGTCGAGCAGCATTTCAAGAAATACGTTGCCTTGTCGGTCATCTCAGGCTTCATCATGGGATCATCTGCTGTTTTACTTCAATTTAAAACTTACAAGCACGCACAGGCACTCTGCACTTCTCGACAGGTCGACGGGTTTGATTGGGGCATCTTAATCATCTTGGTTATTCCCGGCGTCATCAATATCATTGGATGCACATTCTATTATATTCTGATCATGAAGATGCTGAGATCAATGAACGGAAAAATGCACTGGGGTCTCTTAGTATACCCTCTGATCCTCGTCGTGTGCATTTCTCCTGGAATAGCTAGAAGAATCTTCTTCCTGATCGGTTTTGATAACGCGAAAGAGAACAAAACGGGATATCTCTACTTGCAAATAAGCCGCGGTTTGTTCGGAGCCCAAGGATTTTTGAATTCCTTGGCTTATGGACTTTCTCGAGAAATATACGATGGATTGAGAAGATGCTGCTCGCCGAAAAAAAGATCAGAAGACCCATTGATAAAATCGTTCTCTTCTGTAGAAGAGACTCAAGTTGAATCTCAACATCGAGATGACCTGAAAGTCTTTAATTCGTCTAAGTAAAAGGGAGAAGGGAAGACCCGCACACAAACTCTGAAAATTATTTCGCGAAAAGATTATAATTATGAATTTTTGCATTAATTTGTGAGGCCTTTTCTTCAAATTACATAGATTATAATGGTAATTCAAAATTATGCACCTCTGTTAGAGAAAAGTATTAACAATGAAATGAGAGTACTTTACAATATCAGTCATCATAGATAAAGTATAATGGAAAAACTTACTTTCAATTCTTTGAAATAAAGCTATCGCTGGTTAATACCAACAAAAAAAAAAGTATTGAATGTCTTGGTTCGTATCCGCTTCCTTGATTTAGTAGTATTACAAAAGCAGCATGAGTGAAAAAATTCATGGTATTATCTTAATCTCTCTGAATCATTCTAAAATATTCCAGAGCTTGAGGAATTCATGAAAACTGTGAAAATAGATAGAGATACATGTAGAACCTCTTTTTGTTTATTTCTCAAAGAAAAAAAGTTTTCACTGTTACTTAGTATCCCAAATTGAACTCCTCAAATGCGAGTAAAATATTGCCTAACTCAGCAAATTCTGAATTCGGATCTTAAATTGAATGGACCCTCGAAACTTAATCGAATCATTTAGAAAAAACGTATTTTAAACTGGGTGTTTTCAAATGCTGGAAAAGTCACTCTCATTGTCATCAACAGCATTCATTCATAGATTTAAATTAATTAATTTATTCCATTTTGGATCAAGAATGTCACCCCTTATTAACATTCCTCAAGTCGATCCTACCAACTCGTTACAGAGCTCATCTGTGTCAGAGGACTGGCTTGGTATCGTTGTGGCAGCACTTTCAATCCTCGGGAGCATCTTTAACATAGTCGTGACCTTCTATGTTGGCAAGTACAGGTTCACCATTGGAAAAATGATCATTTTGCTGGCAATTTTCGGGATTCTCACCCACGTTCCATCGCTTGTGAACTCATTCAGCGCGACAAATACGCAATATAGCTGCGAAGTGATAAATAGTTGGGTGTCATATTTTGGATACACCAGTTCTCTCTTCTTCACCACTTGCTTTGCGCACTCATTATATCACGTTCTGATAGTCGGCAGCATTGACGGCCTTGAAAAGTATTATAAGAAGTACATCGCGTTGTCGGTCATCTCAGGGTTTCTCGTTGGATCGCTTTCAGTTCTTCTTAAACTAAAGGAATACTATACGGATGCTGACGGAAGTACACAGTGCAGAATTCGACCAGTCTCAGGGTTTAGTTGGGCCAGCTTGCTGATTGTCATTATTCCAGGCGTTGTCAATATCATTGGATGCACAGTCTATTACATTAAAATTATCAAGATTCTAAGGTCAAGGGATGAGAAATTGCATTTGGGGCTGTTAGTGTACCCTCTGATCCTTATCATCTGCATAACGCCAGCGATATCTCGAAGAGTTCACCTTCTATTTGGGGTCGATCTCACCCAGAACAAGATTTTCCAAGACGTTTCGCGTGGGCTGTTTGGATCTCAAGGGTTTTTCAACTCGCTTGCATATGGACTTTCTAGAGAGATATACAGAGCACTAAAAGAATGTTGCTCTCCATCAAGAAGAGAATCTAATGCCTCATTGCTAAAATCTGAATGTTCTTCAATTGATGATACTTCACCTGAAACTCAGCTCACAGGAGAAGTTAAAAGATCTTATTCATATATGTGAGATATTATTATTCAGAAGAGTTGGATAACGATAACGAGAAAATCTGATGTTTTTTGAGAATGATTTATTTTTAAATTCATTTCGTAACGCTCGTCTTTTATAACACGGTAGCGAATCATTTCATTCGAATAACTCTATTCGAGCATAACACCCAAGGCTAAATTCTCTAAAAGTGGCTTTTAACAAGCTAGATTAGAGGAAAATTGTAATGAGTTGGTGGAGAAATCTCACATGTTTCATTCATCTGGACTGAGATACAATAAGAAATTGCTTAACGTTGACTAAAGCGACTAGCATTTCGTTTTATTTCACATTTCACTCCAGAAATGAGCTCTGATAAAAGAGAATGCGTTGTGAGATTCAACATTTTGAATATGTTAAGGGTTTATTTTTGGATATACTGGGCTTCAAAGATCTTCTTAATCGCTTGATTTTTAAATATTTTATTACCAATTGGAATCAAGAATGACTAAATATCTCGGTTTTACTCACTCCGAACCTCAACTGCTGCTGGGCGACCTTAACGAAAGCATAAACTGGATTTCTAAAGTCGCAGAATCGCTTTCGATCTTGGGTTCCATTTTCAACATCGTCGTGACACTGTGGCTTGGGAAATCGAAATTCATCATTGGAAAAATGGTGATTACGCTCGCAATATTTGACCTCATTACTCATATACCCTTGGTCCTCACTGCCTACGAGTCTCTCAACAACCCCTTTAGCTGTGAGATCGCAGGAAGCTGGTTTTCATACTTCGGATACACAAGCTCTTTCTTTTTTACGACATGTTTCGCGCACTCTCTCTATTACAGTCTGAAGAAAAGCATTGATTTCGTTGAGGCCTTTTTCAAGAGATACGTCATGCTTTCTGTCATTTCTGGCCTCATTGTGGGATCATTCTCAGTGATATTGCGGTTCAAGGAGTACGTTGAGTATCCTGATGGACACTCTCTTTGCAGGATTCGACACGTTTATACGTTTGATTGGGGGATCTTGTTCATTTTACTTATTCCAGGGACCATTAATATCATTGGGTGTATAAGTTATTATATAATAACGATAAAACTGCTAAGGGCATTAAACGAGAAGGTTTATTGGGGGCTTTTGGTGTATCCACTCATCCTTGTTGTCTGCATTTCTCCCTTCTTAGTTCAAAGATTTCTCGGTTTAATTGGTTGGCGTGGGATATATGATAATGGCTTCTTCTTACAAATAACTCGTGGGTTATTTGGGTCTCAAGGGTTTTTCAACTCATTGGCTTACGGGCTTTCGAGAGAAATCTATCAAGCGTTAAGAAGCTGCTGTTGCCCATCCAGAGCGAAAGAGACGCTAATGGAATCGGTATCGTCTGCAGAAGACGAAGTTCAATTGGGAGGTCAATGTCAAGAAGACCAGAAGTCTGTGCTCTTATAGATTTGTGCCCATTTTCTTTTTTTAAGGTGCTACTCCTTATTTTTTGTCTCTTTAGAGGATACCACAGATTTTCAGTATCTTATAAGATATATTAAAGTTAAGAGTTTCATGAAGTCTCTCTAGCCCGAAAGCGCTCTTTGAGGCGATTAATTTTGAACCAAGATCGAGAATATTTTTTGCGTCTAAATGATGTCGTTCGTTGAAAAAGAGCTTCAAGATAGTTTCTACAACA
>ENA-UOTX01000442-UOTX01000442.1-compost-metagenome-genome-assembly--contig:-NODE-442-length-44382-cov-9.304300_pt1 | contig 44382 bp, 19 predicted proteins | sample MGYA00238143_ERZ746982 | MGnify/ENA primary metagenome ERZ746982 (study PRJEB28758, sample SAMN06268862) | compost metagenome | isolation source: single cell | place: USA: California, Emeryville, Joint... | reverse complement strand
TCTCTGATCGAAGCAGCCACTTCATCATCTTCTGGGCCTTCGTAGAGATAGCTAGTTCTATATTGCTGAGCGACTTTCGGTGAAGGTAGATGCAACACCATCATTTCCAGAAGAGTATCGGAAATGCTCATCCATTTTGACATGACGAGCTTTAGGAGTTCCTTCCAGTGAGCGCCTTTTCATCGGAATTGAGAGAGATCCCTATAGAAGCTATTATTTTATTCATTTGATCCATGTTTCCGTCCATGATGGAGCGAGTGAGCTTGATAATAGGCTCCATAACGAAGGCACTAAAAGCTCTCTTAAGAGGCTCGCCCTCCTCATTAGAAGAGTCCTTGAACCATTTCTTTGATTTGGGATCATAGTAGTTGTTACCCCAGAGTTTTTTTCTTATCTTTTCCATCTCAATAGCGAATTTTTTGAATAGATTCGAGCGAATGTTGTCAGTGTGAATGCCCAACAGTCTTCACTAGATCCAAAGGCCACGTTTCCCTTATTTGGGTGAAGAAAAAGATCACCCATATCAGGCTGCCCGTAGTTAGAAACGTTGACGTTGACTAAATCGATGACGATACTGAAGTTTTGGTATATTTCTTCAGCAGTTAATACAAGCTCAAGGATTTGTCTATCGATCTCGTTGACCATCAGCACAGGTCTGACCTTCTCAACCATCGCTTGGCGAAGCATAGTTTCAGTTTGCACACCGACGCCTTCGATGCAATCTACAACCACAAGCACACCATCTGTGACTCGCAGAGCAGCTATGACCTCAGATGAGAAGTCGATATGTTTCGAAGAGTCAATAAGACTTATAAGGAAAGGTTCCTTTTCGCCTTTTTCAGAGACATTGGCTTCGTAGTACAAAGAACCAGCAGGATAGTTAATCGAGGACTTTTCTATCTGATCTGTTTTCCAATCACAGCACCTTACCTCTTCCCAATAATTGCGCGCGGTTATTCCCACTTTCGAGAGCAAAATATCTGAAATAGTAGATTTTTTATGGTTCAGACAAGCAATAACAGACACGTTTCTAATATTCTCAGGTGTGTCCATAAGCTCTCTGATTCGGTCAGCACTTAAGGCAATCATTCTGTCAAATGGATATGTTAATTAAAATAATATGATAAATTGCAATAAAATCATAAGGAATTCTACAAAAATAAGGAAGGATTAAAAAATAATGAATTCAGAAAAATCTTTCCTTTATGAAACCACATTAAGTAGTTGTCCCCTTTTCCTAGATAGGAATTCCAAGAAGCTTGATCTATGAGGAACAAAATCTTGCTTTTGCCGGTACCTGAAAGGTTTTGTAACATAAGAACAGTTTGTATAGTGAAGTTATAAATTATTTCTATATAGGTTCCACTTGGATTAAATAAAAACATGAATAGCAGATTTAATAATTGTTGGACGCTTTGAGAATGTCGGCCATATCCTTTTTTTTGCTAAGTAGAGGGAAATTGAGGATCTTCTCTGTGATTGCCTACATTTTGGATGATTTCTCTGTTTAATTAGAACAGAATGATTTAGAGCGAGGAAAAATAAGAATATTCGCGGTCTATAAATTACATCTTCATGCAGTGGCCTTTGATGCTCTATCGAATTGGAGCTTTAATAACAATGTAAAGCCTGCCTCTGTGCTTTTTTGTCAGTATCTTGAAATTATGGTAGGCGAAATTACTTCTAAAAAGTCATCTATAAAAGTATGTAAGATTGATTTTGGACGGCACTCGTGGTGAAAGTAGACATTGGGATCAACTGATAGACCAATGCAGTTCTTTTTTTGCCAGCGAGAATCTATTTCGTCATGTTAATCAATTCATTAAGGAGCTGTTCTCCTTTTATGCATCAATAGAAAATTAAAATTATAGATCTGAAGTTACACTTTGATTAAAGCTGCCAAACAGTAGCCGATTACCAATATCGACTTTTTCGATAATAACAAAGATGTTCCTTGGGTCTAAGGCCGTTCTGAAGTATTGCTAGGTATCCCTTCATCTTCTTTTCATTTTTTTTCAACAAATATGATTCTTTTCCTATAATTAGAATACATCCAGACCTTAAGCACCTGAAATCTTTTGTTGTGGGTCGAAATAGCACGGGGAGAGCCATTTTGGTTCTTCAATAATTTTTTTTCTTGGGGTCAGAACTTAATGCTTTTTTCGAAGAGAGAGCTGAACTGTCAAAGATCATTTCGATTCCTGCTCCAATATCAGATGCTTTCTTCCCTGGAAATGTGTGTAGGTGGAAGAAATAATATGAAAGAGAATAATCACGTTTTCTGCAACTCAAATTCGAAATGTCTGATATTGTATGAGTGTAATCTGGCTGTTTCATTAATTGATTCAGGCAATAATTGGTCGTTTTTTCAAGAGGATTATTCTTAGATGATTTTTATTCTGATTCATCTTCTGAGAATATCAAAATATTGCTTACAGCTACAAACATCAATAAACTAGAGCATTGATAATACTGTAAGCACTGGCTATGTTCAATCAGGTCTTTTAGTTTGCTTTATTGATTCATCATTCACAAAACTCAGAGACTCAAAACCCTATGAAGTCCAATTATAGTATATTACTCCAACTTAGGAGTCCAGGTATGATTCCATTATGTTGAAGCATTTGAACGATGAAATTTAACAAATGCAGATTTCTATGACTGCTAACAAAAATAACTCGTGGCTCGCCCAGATATAATGGCCTCTTCATCCTTCGTCTAAATTGATGAACTGAACTCTTAAAAAGCAGCTATCCAAATTATTTCGTTAGTACTGAGCACTTCACAGTAAATATGAAAGAATTTATTTCCACAATTAATTCAGAAATTGCTTGTAACCCGTTAGTGTTTCACGATAGTCGATAGATATCTCCAATAACATGAAATCCTAAATCCTAATTAAAATGTACCAATGAGAGCTGAAAAAATCTGTTACCTAATTTCTCAAAGACATCTCTGGATTTTTTACTATTAATATTCTTTGATAATTTTGATTTTTTGAGTTATCGGAACTTATGGAGATCGAATGTTGCCTGATTATGATAGTATTCCTTATGCAATTTCCTACGCTTGCTTAAACAAAAAGAACGAATTTAGCTTCTTATACTATTCTTATAAGCTAACGGCGTGTCATTTATGTCATTGATTTCATGGGCGCAGTATTAAAGACCTATCAATGGAACCACTTTCGACCCTCACTGTATGAAAAGTTTTTATTAAGGTTTCATCACGTTATCATTTATCTGTAGTTTTGAGTTTAGTTGATTTGCGTGTTGGCCACTTCCACTATCCAAGGAGAGGTTTGCAGTCGGCATAACTGTTGGATGCCAGCCATCCGGATCTTGGTGTTTAGGTAGTTGGTAGGAATCCGGCAGATAGATTTCCACTGGGAATTCAAGTTGTACAGGCAACTTAGAGTCCACCCTCCAGAGACGAGATTCTTCTTCTCTCGTATAACTGCGATTTATTAGTACATAAGCGTAGAATTCAACTTTTATTAAACTTCCTCTGACACTCAAAAACATCTTATCCCAGTCTTTTGGATCTCTCCCAGCATTGCAAGGCTTACTGCCATGATCCGTTGTGCTGATATTGTTAGGATCGATGTAGGGAGGAAGAGTCAATTGAACTTTTTGCTCTGGTATACTGCCTTTGGCTTCCATACCTCGGAGGAGGTCAGAGCTCACGATGAAGCGCTCATGGGATTGACCACTCGACTCGTAATCTTTTCCAAACCATACCCTTTCTAACAATCCAGCTCGTCCATAATCGAATTCCATTTTCGTTCGAGAATTATCCACACTAAACGTGATATCCATATTTTCTTCGGGAGCATAAGCTCCTTTATCTACCTTCAATGTCATTTTAGATTCTCCAACACCACAACTGCAGCAGCATCCCCACCAGCGTCTCGTTATCCGAAAGGTCTGCTGTTGCTGAACTGGCTCGGTTTTCAGTTGTCTGATCTCTCGGATGATGAGGTTCTCTTTAGATCTCAATTTAGGCGCTGCAGGATCAACAGTCTCCAAGATAACTTTTATCTTAAACTCACTTGACGCCTCCCAATCCTTGCGTTCGTAATAAAATGTCGGTGGAGTATCCTTTGGGATCAAAAAGCTGATTGGGAAAGCGTATTGGCCAGGCTTGAACTCTCCACTGCTGTTTTTGTAGACAGGAATCTTTTTGTTCATGAAAATTTTCTTTTCTTTTTGATTAGCGTATCGTTTAGTTCCAACTTGAAACTGCTCATAGACGCATTTCTCTTTATTTTTGATGATGATAGAGATGGTATCTCCAGGATAGGAAGCGATGAGGTTAAGATTGATGACTCCATCGAACTGCTCACCAGCGTGATATCGATCCTTGCTAGATTTGACGTAAATGCTTCCGTATTTGATAAGGAGAGCCTTGTTGAGCTCGGCCTTTTTCTTCTTATCCTCCTTTGTCTGCTTGTCCTTGGAGTGCACGATGGTTTTGAGCTCGATTTTAGAGTATTCAGCGTTAGAATGTCCAGGTTCCATAGAGTCTTTGAAATGCTGAGAGAGGAATAATTAGTTACTTATTTGAGTTTACTTTTGATTAATTATAATTAATCAGCTCAGCTGATAATTTACGTGGAATTCCTTATTTAACAATCATAAAGTTTGGGTAGACAAGAGTCCAAAATCAAAAACATAATCGCATTTTCAATGCATAAATTTCGGTCATTTCGAAGATAAAAAGGAGCCTACCAGTTTTTTATTGAATTCTAAACCATGAAGATAAAACTAACTTTATATATATCATCAATCTTAAGTATGTGAGCTGCTTCTATGATTTTAATCATCAATCAGAGGTTTCTATGGGAAGATTTCTACCATTTAATGGCAAAGCAATATTAGTAACCAAGATATTTTGTGATTTAAGCATTTTTCATTTTGCATTCTCAATTAATTCATTAAAAGGAACCTTATTTTACTTTCCTAATTTCATAATTCGATCTCGGTTAAGGTTACAATACACTCCTTTTGAAGCGTGATGGATTTTCCCCATAAATTTCTGTTTCAAGCTTATATTCAAGTATTGTTTTTAATTTCTGTGATTACTAATGGTATAGAGGATTACTTTATGGGATAGATTTGGTTGGAATAATGCATATCGCTCTTGGTATGAAAGCAGCTAACATAGGTTCCATCCTCAGCCTGGAAAAATCGTTCATTTCGTATTTGCGTCGAAGTTCTGTTGTGGTTCATCAAGTTTTCATTCGCTGCATATTGGCGTGTTTTGGTGGTGCTGCTGTTTCTGAAGATCATAAAGATTCACACCATCATTTCGAAATGAGTTGTAGATCCCAGTTAAGCAGAGATTCAATGTTCATGGTAGGATAAAGGACTGAAATTATAAGTTGGGATTTTTTTTCATATCTTTGAGGGCAATCGATCCAGAGTAAACTATTTGTATTTTTAGCTGTTTAAGATTTATAAGTAAAGCATATTTTGAAGATGCTCAATAATATAATAGATTTAATTTCGGAATCAAAGAATTATCTTCGAATATGGAAGCTAAGTCAACATTACTTAGGATCCCGCTTCTTGCTTTGCATGAAGTCATCTCTTATTTGAACACAAAGGAAGTTTATTACATTTTAGCAAGAGTTTGTCGCGAATTTCGCGATATTACCAAAAATTCCAAGGAAATACCCATCAATTTGATCCGAGGAATTGCTGGAGGCTCGAATGAGACGACAAGAATCCTCTCAGGGTTTAAACTGCTCACCCTGCTTGGGCTTTTACAATCAATATATTCTGACACTATCGAGTTGCCTTATCATGGATTTCTAACGGACGGTGGTTGCTATGATCACAACGCTCAGTACTTCATGGACCGTATTTTCCAAGCGCGCTATGGAGACCTAATGGACGCGTTTAGCTCTCAACCAGGCGATGAATTCCACGTTGAAGGAGTTCTCGCTTTAGATTATTTAGATTCCAAGAAATTATTGCACAAGTTAGCTGTAAATGATGGGGTCAATGACAAACTCCTTGAGAGATATATGCAATACGAAAAGGAAAAGAAGACAGTCATTCAAACTGTATTAACGAAAGCATTTATTTCAAACGATAAGAACCATATAGAAATTTCACATTTTCCTTTGGAAGAGACTAGTTCGGTAATCACCTCTATCGAAGTGAGGAGGCCTCGTTTCTTCACCTGCCTAACGAAAACAATCGTGGTTTTCTGCTCTGATGAGCCCATTGATTTTTCAGATCCACTTTTAGAGGCATTTTCTGGTGTTTCGAGGAAACATGAGCTTGAAGATCTCTACAAAACTTCTGCCGCCAAGCTGCCCCGAATCGAAGCAACAAATATTCCCAGCCTGAAGAAATACGCAAGAGAGAAATATTATGAGCCGATTGTAGAAAAAGCTGACACAACAGAGATGGTTTTATTCTCGAATAAAGTGAACTCAAAGGTAAAAGTTGTGGCTTGGATGAGAATATTGCCTGCAACACTCAGGATAGTCCAAGTGCATCTAAAGTCAAATAATTACTTTTCTGGAAAGTATGTTGTGGGTAAACTACTCGACCGAGATGAGCTTAATAACACGGAGGAACCTAACCTCGATTTGAAGAGTATCAGCTTGAAAGGAACCTTGTTAACACAGAACGAAGTTCTCATGAATACTCTTAAGAGTTACGCGAGAGTTACACCAATTTGGGATAATTTTTAAGAAGAGAAATTATCTCGAAAATGTAAGAAGAAAAAAGCAAATTACTGGAACTTCTATCCACTTAGTCATTCATAGTTCTTTCAAAGGCTTTTGAATTAGAAAAAAATAGTATTTCTGCTTTCATTGATGTGTACTTATTTCTCTATTATGATATGAAGATCATATCTTATACTCAATGTTAGTTTGAGAGAGTCCTATCTGCTTTGAATGTTCTCTATGCACATTTACGTCGGAGTTCCCCTCCATAATTAGTGACAAGTTCCTTGTTTTTTGTGTTTTTCGTTTGGTTAGTTCCCATGTTTTTATCAGTGAGTTTTTCTGATGAATAAATACCAATCAGCGAGAGTGAGTTACTCAAATTTCTTTAATCTGATGGTCTTGGTCGCAAACGATCTCAGAAAGAGATATGAAATCAGCATTTTTTCAAGAGTATTTCGCAATATGGTGCTTGGAAATTCATATGGTAGAATCAAGGGCCTTTTTTTGTCGATTGGAAAAGAATCTATGGGTTTTCACTCTTCATTGATCATATGCTTCATTTCGTAAATGAGGAGGGAAAAAAAATGAAATCTTACGGTGTTTAGTATGCGTCGATGTATCCTTTACTCATAAAAAGAAAAAGATTAGAAAAAATTAGCCTAGTGATGAAAGCATTTTTCAGATCAGCAATAGAGTATTAACTACACTTGCATACCTTTTAGAGCTTATATCCTCTTTTATTATCGATATTCTAGATAGGCCTAGCTCTGAGTCGTGTAATACCCTCATCTACATATCTGTACATCTAATCTTTATTGCTAACGTTCACATGTAATTTTAACATACAATCTCGCAAAAAGTTTTCTTCCGAGTTTAGAATCGAAGGTAATCTCTCATTGATAATCTTCTTTGCTCAGAGCGTCATTCAATCATATGCCATCAGAAACTTTGCATTTCAAAAGTCTTTTATCCGTTTCGTGTTTAAAAATTACTCGTAGATGTTTTATCATCGAATATATTCTTTAATTCCAAATTGTTCGAGTTCCAATATTTTCCATAATTTAATATAATCATACCAATTTGAGATTCGTAGGGTGCATTCAATGAACCTTCGAGATCTCAAGTCAGAATTCGAATATATTTCATTATAAAGAACCAGACTTGAGCCTCCGCTGTTAGAGTCTTTTCGATTGTAAAATTATTTGATTCTATCTCCCTTTAGTAATTCTTCCTCCAATCTTTGACTTCAATGACTCAGCTTTGTGCATGAAAGTATAAAAAATCCAAATCCGAAATAAGAGTTGTAGTAAAGCATTCTTTGGAGAACCGATGAGCATTGCCAAATCAAATAACTATCTCTATAAATTCGCTTGCAAAACAAAGCCGAGCTTTCTCGTTGGTGGTTTCATTCCGAATCGAGTACTGCTGCCAAATATTTAAGCTCCTACAATTAAAATTTGTTAAAAGCATGATGCGACTCGGAAACCTCATCGTTTTAAATGATATCAGTAGGAATATGAAGAAATCGTAGCAATGTTGAAGTCAGGGTCATAAATCCACCTCAATAGCTTAGTCATTCTTAGAAGAATCAATCAATTTCTAACAATATGAAATATTTCCCTAACAAATGCAGGAAGGCAGAGCTTCGTGTGAAAAAGAGCGGTACACGTTGTTTGTGAAAAGAGAGTGTTTAGTTCTATGGAATCAAGCAGAATTGACGAAGTCAGCCCCGCGAATCAAATCCTAAGGAGCATTCGAGGTTCCTAATAACTTTAAATTTTATCTCATTCAATCAATTAAAGTTCCAAAACGATCTGAATTCAAAACTTTAAAATTTGAATCGGAACATAATACCTAAGAAATTTCAGTGAATTCGCGGCTTTTTCAAATGCGTCCGGTCTAACAAGGCTAATCTATCTGAGAACTCGTCTCTTCGGCCTTGATGCTACAATTTCCTCAGGCAAATAGTCACCCTTGTCTGCACATGGCAAATTTGAACTTCTCAGATTGATTTACTAAGGAAGACAATCTCTTTGGGAACTTCAGCTGAGTGTAGAGCGGCCATTGCAGATTCGTGTTTAGAAGGTGGTTATTCTCGTCTTGGTGTTTCGAATGTTGACTTTCGAGAGCGTTTATCACGAGCCGTTTATGCCAATTTCAAAGAAGTTTTTCGAGGCCTATAATATTTAATAGAACACTTGAGAATTTAGAATAGATTTTAAAATCTCAATATTAACTTATGATATTTTATTTGCGTTTAATAACAACGGCTTATAAGCTTAGATTAATCGGGTGTGAGAGATACAGCAGATTATTTGTAATTAGCTGATACCGGAGAAAAAATTCCGAAGTCATCTAATGATAGAAAAATCGAGAAATAAATAAATACATATTTTAAAAGTTCTTTAAATGAAAACGATTGTAATAGCCTTCCTCCTTGCACAACTTGTTCTCTGCAGCGGCGCGCCTACAAACTGCAAGACCTACACATATAGCGGAGAATACTGCAGCTCCTGCAACAACGGCTTTTTCCTCGCGTTTGGCTACTGCTGGCGTAACTTTTCTCTTCTGTGAAGGAATGAACTTAATCTCTCATAGCATGCGATGCGTCATGCGCAACCTGTGACAAAGGCGGGTCAAAAGGCTGTACGAGCTGTACCTCGCCAAAGGTTCTTATCAGTACCCAAGAGTGCATCAGTAAAAGCGATAAGAAGTGTTAATAATGCTAATTTGTTCGTTCAAAGCTTGCGATTCGACTTGCTTAACCTGCAATGCGGTCGGAGCCAGCGGCTGTACCAGTTGCTCGAGCCCGCGGACATTATATGAAGGCCAATGCCTCAGTAATATGACCAAAAGAAGCATAATCTGATTTTTTCTGACTAGCGTGCAATTCATCATGCAATACTTGCTCACCATCGAATCCCAATCTATGTGCGACTTGCTATGACGGCAGCTATTTCAATAGCACCGACAGCACATGCAGATGTATGAAATAGATTTCAGATCATTGCGATCTAACGAATCATCTTAGCCTGCCATCCGACCTGTCAAACGTGCAGCGGACCAAGTCATAATGAGTGTCTTAGTTGCTCAGGTATAACAATCCTGACCGACAGCAGCTGTATCACAAGAACGATGGCTAACTCATGCGATGGGCTGAAGGATCCGTCGTCATATGACTTTACTGGAGCAAGCAGCAATCAAAACGGCCAGAGGCTAATGAGATTTGATGGAAGTAAGCTTCTTTCTCCGATATAGGGTTTATGAGCTTGTTTAGCGGCAAATAACCTGACTTTGTCATTTTGGCTCAAACTGACAAGCTCTCTGAGCACCGGTGCGAAAATTCTTCGTCTATCAGCGTAAGCAGCCTTTTGCTATATCTGAACGCTAAATTTTCTTTGATATAGTGATACAGCACCTGATGATCCAATAATTTCAATTGAAGCGGCTAGTAGCAACACTGTGAACCTAATTTTAACTTCAAGCGTGTCTTACCCGGGGACGGTTGTTGATACTGTTGGACCTTTGAGCTTAGGAACTTGGTATTGGTTCGCAATTTCCCGCAAACACGAAAATTCTGACGGAACAGGAATGTTTGACACTTTTATGGTGGGTTCAATTCAAACGCAACAATTTTTGGCTATTGGAAATCAGACATGGCCTGCAAGCACCGCCATGATTCCTTTGGACACTAAAAACCTCGAAATACTTGTAAATGGCTACGCTGGAGCGCATCCGGGATTTGATGGCACTTTGAGAAATATAGCGGTGGGTAGAGGCATGTTTTTCTCACCTATTTGGGAGGCATTCTATCGTTTAGGCACTGCTGGAGCAGGTATGAGGTCTTATTTAGAAATTTTGAACTTATTAGTGTGTTCTACAGAATGGCAAACAACTTCTTTATTGTATTTGCCTTTTGATTCGAATACGGGACAGAAATTGGTTGACTTGGGGTCCCAAGGCTTGAAGGGCGTTTTTGGATTGTCAACTTCGAGCACTATCGGAGATCCTATCTTTGATGATGTAAAATTTATGATTAAAAAGAGGTTTCTCATTACGAATTGCTAAACATAGGATGTCTCAATGGGAGTACACATGACGAGCCAGCCGACACCTTCGTTCATTGAACTACAACTCGTCAATCTCTTTGGATCAACCGATGATACGCTTACTGTCAGTTTCCAAGTTACCTTGATGAAAGAAGTTTCCTGCACGACCCATATCTTGCAGAGGTCATCAATGGTAATTTGCTTTATTTTCGGTTTATTATATCCTTCTAGTCGACAAATCAAGTGATATTCGGAGTTCGTATCAATAGTCCAAATAAATTGGCCCTTGTGTTCAACAACATCGAAACTAATCTTAATTATGCCTTGCCGCTTGGTACTTTCGAATCTAATAAACTTTAGCTGAGAGTTCCTTAGGCGTCCCTACGTTTATTGCTATCTCTTGCTCTAACTACGGCGGTGGCAGCAACACTTATTGCTACGCTTATGCCAACACGGAGCGAATCTTAAATTTCACTTTGGTGAGCACCGTAGCTCTAAGCACCAGCTCGTATGATGCGTTGATGATTGGAGACAAGAGATGTGGTTTTGACGGATATATCCGCGAACTGCTCCTCTCTAAAGACGGAAGCATCAATACAGGTACTGAATTGATATTTCCTTCGGAGTTTCTAACTGCGCTTCTTTAGGAAGCTGCTCCCCATGCGATGTATCGTTAGGTTTCGAGACAGATCACACGTACTGCCCACAATGTCGTGCTGGACAGCTCGCTTTCCGAGGAGAATGTCTCACCTCCTGCCCACCAGGATTTATCCCAGATTTTGATACAAATACCTGCTCTTGTTCCAGCGGACATTACATTACTTCAGACAATCAATGTCAAGGTACTTTCACTATCCTCTCTTCTATCAAGCTTAACTTTTTCGATTTGTTTTAGCCTGTCATTCACACTGCTCGAGTTGCTTCGGTCCTTCCATTTATCAGTGTTACACCTGCGCTAGACACTACATTCTTTCCAACTCTAACACTTGCCAACCGAAATGCCAAGCCAATTTCTACGAAGACCTCACTACCGAAGAATGCATGCCTTGTGACTCTTCCTGCTCCACCTGCACTGGACCTTCATCCTCTGAGTGTCAATCATGCAACACCCCTTTCAAATTAGAAGGAACTTCATGTATCTGCCCGAATTATACCTATTTCGAAGTTGCTAAAAACACCTGCTCTCCATGCTATGGTACTTGCAGTCTTTGCAGTGGGCCAACTGAGGCCGATTGCTGCTCAGTCTCGAACTGTATGACCTGCGACACAACCTCCTTCTCTACGCCGAGATGCACCGAGTGCCTCAGCGGCTTCATTCTTTTCCAAGGCACCTGCGTTGATTCTTGCCCTCTGACTTACTTCCGCAACACTACGACAAAATCCTGTGAAGATTGTTATATCGGCTGTGACACTTGTACCGCAAAAGATATCTCAAGCTGCACCTCATGCTCTAACGGGTACTTCCTTTACAATGGGTCGTGCATCGAGCATTGTCCTTTCAATTCGTATGTCAGCGGAAGAACCTGCCACCCATGCAATTCTAGCTGTGTCACCTGTAGCGGTCCTTCAGACCGCGAATGCACGCTTTGCTCAGGGAGCGCGCTGCTTCTTGCGGGTTCCTGCGTCGACCTTTGCCCTGTGGAGTACTACCAGGAAGGAATCGATACTGAAGGCAGCACTTTGGTCCCAAAATGCAGCCAGAAGCAAAACCTCTCGATCTCGCTGAATTTGACAGCTGACCCAAGAATCATCAAAATTAAGTTTAATTTCTCGGTCTCAAGGATAATTTCGCTGCTTCCTAAGCTATTGTCCATCACTGTGGGGAATGTCGAACTCAGTCCAGACCTCTACGAAGTGAAGCTGGTTTCAGATTCCATTGCTGAGATCGGGCTCAGAACCGATATGCATATCCAGGCACAAACTCAAATGAGTACCGCTCTGAACCTCAACGCAGATTTCGACACGAGCCAATACAATGAGTACAAAATGCCTCAAAAGAACGCTATAATCGAGCTGCAGGAGATCTATCCATTCACTCCAGCCGAGAAAACGTTCATTAAAACAGGAGTTTCGATCTTCAATCTGACCTCGACAGCCGGAGTCACGCAAGTGGTCCAAACGTTCCTTTCGAGCGGACTTTCGACTTCGATCGTCAGATTCAAGCTTCTCGTTGACACAATGCAGGCTCTGAGGTTTGTCCCTGTTAATTGGCCTCCCATGGTCCAAGACTTCTACGCCGGAGCCGATATCTATCCCTCTCAGCTAGTTATCCCTATCACCTTCTTCCCTGAGCCTCCGAGCTATGAATTGAGGAATATCTCCGTCTCTCAGACCCTCCAAACGCTAGAAATTACACCAGAGTTCCTGTACAACTACGGTCATGAGACTTCAAACCTTGTGATTTACTTCTCGATCGCGCTCATTGCACATTTGCTTAACCGCTTGATTGAGTACAAGTACAAGTACTCGTATAAAAGAAAGCCAAAGATTTTAGTCCTGGTGCAATTATTCGATATGAGTTTCGCTTGGAGATTTTTCCTCGTGTTTTACCTCTCGATTTTCGATACCACTTACCTCTATTCCTTGATCCAGCTCTGCTACCCTTCATTCAGTACGCCGTACGTTCAGTCATCGATGGTCCTCGCGATAGCGTATCTCATCGGTAACCTATCGTTGTTAGCCTGGGTCGCGTTAACTGTGCGAAAACTTACAAAAACCGAAGATGAAGAACTTAAAACCAATATCCTGAAGCACTCCAGGACGTCCTGCTTGCTGAATGACTACAAGCAAGGTAATCGGCTTCAGCCGTACTACGTTCCGTTCTTCATGCTCAGAGACACGCTCTTCTCGATAGTGCTAGTGTCGTTGCAGGTGATCCCTATTCTCCAAGTTATCTGTATCGCGCTGATTTTCCTGTTATTCTTGATATACATCGTGGTGTGTCGTCCTTTTGAGGATAGAGTCGAGCTAGGCTTGACGATAATCAATGAGAGTTTGCGACTCAGTGGGTGTCTATGCGCACTAATCTTAGCGTTTTTAGATGCAGCGAAATCAGATTCGCCTGATCTGAGGAACGGACTCGGCTGGACTTTCCTGGGAATAAACTTCGCGTTTATCTTGGTGTTGATCATTATTTCGCTCAATCAAGTGATACGAATGCTTCAAGATGGGTTCAGGGTACTGCGAAGGCTGTTTGGGAAGAAAGAAAAGATTGTTCCGAATAAGGGCGAGCCAATCAGGAAGAAATCTACTGGAGAGGAAGAAGTCAAGGGGCCGAAACTGATTTTCCGTGTTGATAACACTGCCAGAGGTAATTTTCTTCAAATCGACTTGTGTTGATTATAATTTCCTATGCTTAGATTCGAGAGTGTTACAGGATGATGATCCTAAGGCCGCTGTGATTCAAATAAAAAATAAGCTTCAGGACTTGATGACGAACATGGAGGAAAATACGGACAGTCCGCAGGAAACGCTTAAGAACATCCAAAATACCATTGCGGACCTGTTACAGTCGCATTATACATCCGCCAATGAGATTGAGGAGCCAAAATCAACTGAAATTGTGATTAAAAACTACGATTTCGACACCCAGAGGGCGCTCTCACAAGAATCGCCGATGTCTGAAACAAATTTGATGTCTAGCACAAATTTGATGTCTAGCTGCACAAAGAGCTTTACTATCTTTAGAAAACTGAGGACTTCGCCAAAGACTAAACCTAAAAGAATTTCAATTGAAGAAATTTCAGAAGTTAACAAAGACAGTCAGAAATTTTCAATAAACATCGAATCATTAGCGAACGAGTCGCAGATAAGTCCCAAAGTTGGCTCGAGAACGAGTTTGACGATGGAGTCGCCAAATCGACAGGTGGAAAGCGTTTCGGTGAGAGTGAGGCCAACAACCCCTAATTATTCGAAGATACTGAGTAAATTTGGAAGAGAACTAAGCGAGAACGATACAGAAAGGAAAGAGTCTGGCAACCAAGGTAACGAGTGATGATATACGATTTTGATTTTGTTTTGATGTGTATTAAACCACACGTTCAAAATTGAAAGTATGAATGGATTTGGGAATTATCAAATTTTTTATAAAGAGTTGAATTGTGTATTTTTTGCTTCTTTTACGGATTGCATCTTTGAAATAATATGAATATGGTATGAAATTGAACTAGCAAATGACATAACCAAATAATGATGAGATTGTGTTAAGAGAGAGCAGTTTTCTGATGGTAAAGCTATGAAATTTGCAATGAAAAAAATTCAAATTTCTGAAACGATTTTTTTGTTGTTTTGATACTTATGCAATTAAGAAAGCAATATTGATGAGTTGAAAAACGATTTTACTAAGAATTCAGAGGTATTTAGTTTATTTTTCTCAAAGTATGGGCCTCTTAATCTCATTCTCGCTTAGCTACAGACCTAAGGCCTGAACGACGACGCTTTAATTAACGCTTTTATCAGTCTCATAATCCGAGTAGTCTATCATCGATTGCGAAATCATCGATGCCTTTCCACCTTCTATTATGCTGTAGCTATCACTATCCACAGCAGCCGTAGTCTCATCAGTGTAACTCTTTCTTCGATGACAACATTTCCTTTTATACCCTTCAATAATCCTTCGTGAGAGTCCATACGCAAACGCGTTCAATAATCCTCTTGAAGCGATCAGCATTGTGCAGATCACCGTCCAAGCAAATGGCTGTTGAAAACCAGCATCCAGTTGCGAGCAAATTCTATTCATCGTGGTTGGGAGGTTAGTTATCACCAGAATCGCCGGATAGAGAAGCAATACCGTGTAAATTTTTTGGTTCGCTTCTCGTAATCTCTTTAACACGGTTGCGTAGCAGAACAGGCAGTAAGATAATGAAACTATCGAAGGTAGCAACAAAACTAAAAAGGCGCCAATATCAAACTGGCCTGGGAGAGGGGCATGACCACAAGTGTGCGTCACTGAGTTCAATTGCCGGTATTGAGTGATCACGGAGCTTAGCGAAGTGAACATTGCGACAGAAATTGACCAAATCAAGTATTTTCTAAACATTCTTTCAAAAGTGCTACGGAAGTCGTGCTTGACTGTGATGTATAAAGAGTGGGCAATACAACAAGTCATTGTGAGAGATCCTCCATATCCGAAATACATGATGAAATTTTGAAATTGGCAAGCCCAATTCTCGGAGACTTCCATCGGTAAAAAAGGAGTAACACTGCCATTAATGAGGTCTAGCACTGAGAGTGTAATGATCATGTTATCCATTAGTTTGGAGGAACTTTTGATCAAAACTGTCGAGACCAGGTTGAATGCTGTTCCTATGAGAGAAAGGTAGCCTATAATCGCGCTTAAAGCCATGATGGTCCTGATTTGGTCTGGATTCAAACTGCCAACAGACTTTTGGAGGCTGAGATCTGGGAGTAGCTCGAGCAGAGCCATCGCGGCTTGATCCATTTTATTTGATAAAAATTTTAACTCTTGATTTGATTCGAGAAGCACGCGTTGTATTGGGAGTCAGAATAAGATCATTCATTGTATTTACACGAAGGGTTAATGAAAGAATTACCCCTAAGTATGGTGGCATTTCTATCTCAGAAAGAGGTTTAGAGTGTTAGGGCTAGCTGTCTGCAATAATTCAACGAATTATGACCACTATCGAAGCAAGAAGGGAGGTTTTATCTGAAATTGGAGAAAGATGGGAGAAATCTGTTTGCTAGTCAGAGGGTATTGTGTCTTCGTGAGGAATTTTGGGATCCGAAGTTGGTTTTGTTGTGGAAAATTGACTACAATTTATCGAGGAAGAGAGAATATTTTCACACTATTAGAAATAGTTTTTGTCTATTAAGAAGCTGCTTAACCATTATGCCATGAAGTGAGAAGACGGATTCGTGCAAGCTTATAGTAAGGGATATCTCATTGAATGTGGGGTAGAAAGAGCGATTAGTAAGAAAATTTTTTAATTGTTGTTATGAAGAGGGACCGTTGCTTTCATACTTCAAGATGCCGAATACAGTAAAATGAGACTTTTTTGTAAAACTGGTGAGGTCGTTAGGATGAAGATATGGATGTGTTTGCTTGCTACATTGAATTAAGTTCTAGAGTCAGTAGCGAGAGTTCCAGTAATCAGGCTATTTCAAATATCGAATCTAATCTATCCGATGGATTACATTCGAGAAGACCGCTCAACTACTGAGAGGCGCCAATGGCAATGCTTAAAATTTGAAAGCATTTCTTCGAATTGCCAATGTTAATCAATTGTATTAAGAGAAGTCTGAGAAAAGAAATAGATTCACGAAGTCTTGCGATTATTTACAAAAAAACTGCCGCATGGTTGGTTAGATGGCACGGACCTGCTTACACTGCCTTGCGAAAAATGTTGGCAGGAATAATACGACTACTACCAGAAATCAGGCTTGCTTGTTAAAACAATATTATAATTACTGCTACTGTAAATTTAGCGACGTGCTTCCTTAACTTATTTCTAATTTTACTATCTGTGGTTGGCGCATTCCTACTCGTTCGATTTAAAAATGACCGAGTCAGTATTCCAGTAAGCCATAATCAGAATTTTCCGGGAAATACCTCACTGTTCCGCAACTCATCATTACATAGTATCTTCGCGCTTGAGAGTTGCCGCGTAAATCAGAGCATTTGTTTCATGAACCTCAAAATTAAGCATTTATCGAACAAATCGCTTGCGTTCCTTCATTCTTTAAGTAGGGCTCTGGATTCCAAATGAATTCAAGTATTAAATTCCAATGAACCTTGATTCAGTAATTTCTAAATAACTGAAGCGCATCCCGAGTAGGTTCGGTTTTGAGAGAATCAAGCAATACTACAATAAAAAACCTCCTTTAACAGTTTCTAGAGAGCTGCGTTCTCCTTGGCAGATACTTGTTCAGATGTGCATAATAGCGAATTTAAAAAGATACTCACAAAATTAATCGAGTTATAAGAAATGAATATGTATTTGAAGAGAGAGTCTTTTCTCTTGCTCTACCTCTCATATACATTCAAAACTTATTTTTGCTGATGCCAGCTACCTTTCAACAAAGTCATAATAGCTTTTTAGAATATTTTACGAAGAATTATTATTATAAAAAAAGCCCCGTAAAATCAACGGTAAATACTGACTAAAAATCAATCTTCTTAGACTCTTATATTTTGAATAACGGGCTCAGCGAATAGAAATTTTCGGATCCATTTTCTCACCTCGAAATATTCCATCTGCACATACTCACAGAGAACCCTTCGCTAAATTGATCTCGACTATAATTCACCAAATTTGCTGCCGTATAGATATTTGATATTATAGCCAGCTCTTCAGTGTTCTAAGGCTGTTTGATACGCATTATGGAATTGTTTATGAGCCATCTTCTCACCAAGTAGTAGTAGTAATTTTTTTTAATTGCAAGACAACGTTTGTTAGCTAAAACTATCCAACTGAGGTTCCAAACCGTTCGATAAATAAGGAGAAAAACCCTATGATTAGATGTTTGAAGTCTAAGGTTTTTGAGTGTAGAATTAGCTCATACGAGGTATTTATATTAGCTTTGTATAGCTCAAAAAAATTAAACGCGGATCATTTTAGATACTTCTTCAAACTTCCAAAAACTGGATTTTCTTTAATTTTTAAAGATTGAATTAATCGAGAATAATCCGTCACAGAAGAGAACACAGTTAAATAAGTATAAGCCCTTTTCGAATCTGTTCTCCTCCAGATCCCTTTTTCTTTTGCCTCTGAACCCTAAGCTCTATCTAAATACCTGCAGAGGAAGCTCACCTGCTGAAAAATAGCTTCTTTCCTTGAGAAAATTGAATCAATGTAGTAGTCAATGATAAAATTCCTGGCAGGCAAGTGCCAGGATTGCTTGATGAGGCTCTAACCTATTTCAGTAAACTTAAAAAATTTTAGTTAGCACCTTCAAAAAGTTAGAAAGCAGAGTTCTAAGCGAACGATTCCTTCGGAAAAATTTGAGGCAGTGAAAGGGGATGTGTGTCTAAGAAATGAGCCAGTGTTTTTTTGAAGAAGGACCTTATTTAACTACTACTGATTTCTGTTCATCGGAATTTATTTTAACGAATTAAGTGCATTTTAGATTGTTTTTGAGGACTCAAGTTTAAATCCGCCTCGGGATCGCTGAGGACTATATTTTATTTCTCAAGCTCTTATCAAGCCTCACTTCTTCAGATTCATTGCTCGGCCGTTGGAAGTGGAATTTTCAAAATGGCAAGGGTTTTTGCCTGATTTGCCCCCTAAATTCATTAATAAAAAAAAGAAAAATGACAACTGGAAGTTTTTCGTATCGGAATTTTTGAATTTAAATTAGATCGTCAGTAATGATGCACGGGTGTTTAGATGATCAATATTTGCTTCTATTGATTTAAAAAATTCTTAAAAATCCCAATTTGCGAAGGCGAGAACAGAAAGAGAGCGGTTACCAATCAAAGTTCTCAACTGAATTTTTTATTTCGGGCGTTGACAGTAAATTCGCGTTATAAACCCTAAGAACAGCTCGCCAATCTGTATAAATCCGAATAAGACCGATCAATTTCACAAACCAAAAAATATTTCAATGATTGCCTCAGCCCTCAGAAGCTCCACCAACCTCTACTCCAACCCAATCGTCTTTGAAACAAACGATTGCTACGTCTACAAGAACATCCCGACCGCGTACTCGACCTTCGATGATCCGATCACTATGTTGACCTCGCCTTACAGTAATGAAGCAACACCTTTTGGTTGCATGAAGTACTCGACAATGAACCCCAGTTCCGACATCTCGAACACAACAACAGCGGCTTCAACCTCGATGCCAACTGAGGCTTACACCTCTATGAGCCAGAAGAGCTCCACGATAGATTTCCAACAGCCACTTGGTATTGTCGATAAATACGTCATATTATCCGAGCTTGGACAAGACCATCTTTACCCAGTGTATCTCGCTGCCTCGATCTACGACAATGCTTCAACGGACCCTTCGAACCTGGTTGTCCTCAAGGCGATCCCTGCGGACGACTCAAGGGGTTCATTCGAAAACGAAATGAATATTTTCCAGCTCAAGGCGCATAAAAATCTATTGAAGTGCAAAGAAATAATCAAAAACGCTAAGTTTTTCTTCAGTAATCAAACAAACAATATCACCAGCGAGCACTCCTATCACATCTTCGTGTTGGAATATCAACCAAATGGGGATCTGCTTGAATATGTTAAGAAATGCAGATTTGACGAACGCGCGGCTCGTTTTTATTTCGGCCAGATACTCGACGCAATGGAGTATCTCCATCTCAACGGCTTCTGCCATCGTGATCTCAAGATTGAGAACATCCTCCTTGATGAGAATTTCAATTTGGTCCTGACGGACTTCGGACACACCGTGCGCTACCAAGACAAACTTGGTCAGAAGATTTTTAATGAAGACTCACACGTAACGACCCCTGGAATCTGCCCACCTGAGTTCCATGCAGGGTATGGATATAAGGGAATCCCAATGGATATTTTCGCGCTGGGAAAATTGTTATTGATTTTCGTTACAGGCTTCAACCCATTCAAGAGCGCGAAGGAAGACGACCCGAATTTCGCGATGATTTGCAAAGGACAGTGGTCAACGTTCTGGAAATTAACCCAAAGCTGGACCAAGAAGAGATTTATCAAGGGAAACAATTTTAGCAAAGAACTCAAAGCCTTGATTGAATCAATGCTCAATCCAGATCCAAACCAAAGAGTATCAAGCATCCAAAAGATAAGAGAGAGTGCCTGGTTTAAGAAGACTAAGCCAGCCACTGAGGAAGAAATCAGAATGCTTATGTTAAGAAACAAACAAATGGATGCTGATTGTTAAAGATTCCGCACATTTATTGGTTAACAAATAAACAAGGTTCCAGGCTGATCAAGCCGCCCTGAATAAGAAAGAAGGTGTGAAAAACGAAAAGAAAATCTGTATTTTGCTTAATTAGTATTTAGATAGATTACTTTAGAGTTAATGCGTTATGCTATTGTATAATTGAAAGAGAGTATGAAAGTGTCGGGATAGAATAATTTTATAGACTCTTGAATACTTTCCTCCTTCACTTATTATTTGTGTTCGCAACGAAACTTTTACATCTGCACTTTTTTTTTAATTAAAGAGACTTTGAAGGAGTCGAGTGAATTAATTAATTTATTCCTTGAAAAATGCAATCATTTTCTTTCGATACTACCCACTAAATTTTGAGTCTCTTGAGCCTTTTTCTCCTAAATGGTTTGGTTGGTAAGTTCTTTTTTAGAGATAACAGAAGTATTTGTATTTGGGGTGTTGATGAAACTGGGCTCAATCATTAGACTGTTTCATTGGTTTGGCAAATTGGATCAGAGATGTTACTGGTTGGGTAGGACCCGACGAAAATTTTTAAACTCTCGATTCTATATGCGCTAAAGAAATATTCCCTTCTCTAAGGGCTAACTACATCTTCTTCTGACAGAGAGTCTTTGATTTCTGTAAATTTTCAATGCGTTTCCTGGCTACAATTGGAATTGTTGGGATGAAAAAGTTTTGAACTCGACCATAAGAAATTCGATATTCTGTTGTATTCGAGATGTACAGGCACATAACTGTTCATAGGGAATCGAAAATCACTTCGCTGTGCTCATTTCGGCAAAATAACTTCGCACGATGATACATCTCAGGAAAATTAATCAAAGTTTCCTACAAAAGTAGAGGTAGACTCTGCTAGAAATCCTGAAATTTAAAGATAAGGCTACCGAAAACATCCACTTCTTCACTCAAGTCGAAAGATGATACCTGCTGATGCGAGTTCTATTATTGAGATGATGAATAGCCATCATTCTAGCGATTTTCAACTTATAACTACGAATAATACCTCATGTAAAGGCTGCAAATTGGCCTAACTAACTGGATTGTAGATAACATTCCTGGTAAAGAAGAAAAAATAGAATTAATGAAAAGATCGCGTTATTCCTTTTGCTCGTGGTCGCATTTGCAGTAGAGGATAACTTTACCAACAAATCAGCAAGCCTAATTGAAAAGAAAGTATATAGTAGCGCAACTTTCAAGACAAATGAAAATCCGATTAACAATCGACTGAGACATTCTCGTAGTTGTGAGGATGGAAAACGCAAAGAATTTTCCATGCTACGAGAGTCAGCGAGAACATCAGAGAGTTTGACAAGAGACGAACTCATCGAAGAGAAAACCATTGAAAATTTCAAACTCAGGAAGTTCCTTTCTAGGGCAGGGAAGGCTCTCGACGTGATATCGAAGACTGCGAAAATTGCCGCTGAGGGGCTTAATGTGATGGGAAAGCAAAACATTGCGGAAGGTTATTAAAGAAGGATCTTCTTAATTGTGGAACCTAAATTTCATCGAGGAGTATATCAAGTTATTACTAATATTAGCATTAAAGAAAGATTGATGTGAATTTCAGGATCTACATTTACTCCCAACCCTCGTAACATCCGAGGAAAGTTTATTTTGCCATAGTATTATCCACTGCATTATTCTGGATTAAAGAAAATAACTCCATTTTTTAAAGATAAATATCACATAAACACCAAATGTTTAATTGTTTCTTCGATCACAATCTAACGCAGAGTGATGAGAAAAAACTTTTGTGTTTTCAATGAATCTCATGAAATCTACCATTACTTACAGACCCTTAAACGAAAAGAAAAGAAGGATTACTTTAATATGATTGAATTTATGTTTATTGAAGCATTTTAAGAAAAGTTAATATGAAAATGTATATTGAATTAAAATTTGATAGTTTCCAAAAAGCATTTAATAAAAACAATTATTGTTCAGTCTTCTTTCAATAGAATGTGCACTTTTTCAGCTTATTGCATTGCTTTTCATTCTGGACTTTCTCAGGAGACTTGAAATGCTGACTGATTTTCTTGAATATCTTGTTTGATTCGCAAACTGATTGAAGTCGAAAGCTCATGCAGATAAGCAATTACTTATCTCATTGCTACTTTTCAAAGCTTCAACCTTGTTTGAGACCGGTCATCCTTGATTGAGCCTGATTTTCTTCATCTTCTTCCTCGGTTTCCACTCCAATGGACCTCTTCACTCACAAAGATATGACTTTGGAGCTTCGAGTCAATTGGAAGTGGTGATTCCACAGCAATTCCGTCTGAATATATATAGACAAGTTGATACAGATACATCACGATATAGATCCAAGTCTTTCTTGAGCCGCAACCAGGTGAGTATGTCATCTAAAAAGCACTAATGAGATGCTGAAACGACAAGCAGTAATTTGATTCGATTCGATTCTAAAAAAAAAACACCCTTGATACAACAAACTAATTTCTCCTGTGGGACATGAAAGCGATGTGATGAGATAAAAATCGGACCTGAAACAGTATAGGAGATTTGCAATCGAGAAAAAAACTCAAGCTAAATCATCTGGAGGTTCTCTGAATGATGTTCCGTGTTACTAGGTAGAGTTCATAGCTGTATATGGGTTTGAGGGTGGTTAACTGCTAAAAATTGCCTGTTCGTGTTTTTAATTATAAAGCTTTTGCAGCCGCTTATATATCCGTAGAGATACTGGTGAAAAGGTTTGAACTGATTTGAATTTGCTGGAAAAAGGGTGTATTACTTTATTTACTAACTGGAAAAAAGGTGTTTTTGATTTAATTTATGTCAAATTGTTCAAACACTTTTTTAGGAATCATCGTCTCACGAAAGCAATTTACGATTCGAGTTTCTGTGTTTTCTCACTTCGTTCTGTCCGTTTGAGAATTGTTGCTAAAGGTGTAGCCAAGTGAAAGACGATAGACCTCCATATGTAGGGTCATCCTTATTTAATCGGAAAAACCCAGAATTTTTGAATAATTAGAGATTTTAAAAAAGGGTGTTTTATTCGAAAATGTTGAAATAAGGAGATTGACTCTGAAAACCAGGTGACTAAGAGTTAATAGCAGCGTGGTGGCGAGAGAAAGTATTTTGTTGTGAGAAATTTCAGCCAAATAGAAGTAGTTTTTCTATAATTTGTATACTTTTGGAAAATTGAAAGGGTTATCCTAAAATATGATGTAGCAGCATTGAAAATTGCCTTAACGCATCCAAAAATTTGAGGTGGATATGTCCTTGAGTATTAAAAGGTAAGAAGCAATGACAATTCAGTTTTACTTCGTGAAAGAATGCATCAAAGTTGTGATTCCAGTAAGTGCTCGCCAGCAGTTTAAGTATTTAGCATATAGAGCCAATGTTAGGGTTATTGAGTCATCCTCATAAGATTCTTATTAAAGTCTAAAACTCAATAGCTCATTCATAGGTTTCTTTGCATTGCGGAGTTTATTCTCCTATACCTCATTGCGATTCTCATCATTCAGCTTAAGCATTTGAGGGGACAGTTCATTAACGCATTAAATCAGCAGTTGATCATAAAAATGCATCTAGCAATGCCGGTTTTGCGAGCTAGAACCTTGGAAGCAATAAAAAAAATCGTGGTTTCATCACAAAGTATTGATCATGGTAACTATCATGAAAAAGCTTTCAAATACAAGCCTAAATACCCTAATTTTCGAATCAAAAACCGCTTATTACAACAAAAAACTTTCATTTCAACTTCTTTCTCCTAACTATTCATTGATTCAGTCGGCCCTAACTCACTTTACCTTCCCTTCTATTGTTTTCCTTTTGACAGTATCGCCCAAACAACGAAATGGCCTTGAATTAAGCCGAATCAAAATCTCAACCAACTTTTGGCATAAGGAACCTTTTTATTCTAATAACTTTGAATCAGGAGATATTTAATTGTTTATTTCCGAACAATGAGCGCTCAAGCTGCAGAGGAGCAAAGACTACTAAACACCTACGCCTCAGTTATAAACTCACTCTCTATATGCGGTTGCGTCTTCAACATCATCGTTACACTCACTTTCAACAAGTCAAGAACATATTTCGGAAAAATGGTGATTGCACTCGCTATCTTCGACATCTTCCGACACCTTTTCTGGGCTATTTCGATCCTCCCTGCAACAACTTCCTTCTTTTGCCAAGCAGGCGTCTGGATCAATTATTTTGGTTATGCTAGCGCGCTTTCTTTCACTTGCAGTTTTGCTCATTCGTTATATTGGAGTATTTCCCAGCAAAGCGTTGCAGAGTTAGAAAGGCTGTTCAGAAAATACGTATATACAGCAATCCTAGCAGGTGTGATCGTCGGTTCAATTGCAGTAATCGTGGAATATCGAAAATTTAATCCGGATCATCAGCTTTGCCTTTCCAGTTCGCCAGCTGAAGGATTATATTGGAAAGATATTGTCGTATTGATTATCCCTGGAGCGATCAGCATACTGCTCTGCTCGTTATATTACACCCAAACGATGCGCCTGCTAAGATCCTTGGAAGGAGGCCATCATTTAGAGCTATTGGTCTATCCTCTGATTCTTATCATTGGGCTAATGCCAACGTTGATCAGGAAGCTTGGTGAGGATATGCAGTTGTGGAGTCAAACTTGGTTTCCTTATAGGCTTATGTCATATATTTTGATGGGTAGCCAAGGGTTTTTGAACGCTTTGGCTTACGGAATGTCAAGAGGAGTGGTGGATTCAATCAAAGAAAAGTGTTGTCCGCAGAAAAAACAGGAGGTATTGATCAAATCGGCCCCTGAGACGGAGACGGAGGATGAGCTTGATAAGCAAACGGAATTCAGAAAATGGTCGATTCAGAAACTGAGGATACGACCGTTTGATGCTCACGAGCCAAACATTAATTGAGAAGAAATAGTCAGGAGAGCCCCTGTGTTTTGCTTTTTTTATAATTTTTAGATTTAAAGACTCAGCGAGCCTAGCTCACTGTTTCGTTTTATTGAACTACACGTAGATTTGAGGAAGTATTAGAAGGAGTTTAGTCTTTTTATTTTAGAGCGAATGTGACAGAAAATACATACTTTTATGTGAGTCAATACTCTTTCAAGCGCGTGGAACAAGATTTGTTTTTGCTAATTAAATTATCTATGCATTCTCTGATTCGTCAGTCTGTTTCAGGCTTTTTAAACATTGATATTAATAGCAATAATGAAATAAATTTATAAATTAGGGTACATAATCTCGCGTACTTTCAATCAATAGCCTTGTAAGAAATTTGTTTAACCTTTAACCCTGATCCCTGACAGGATATCAGACAGAAAAACGCTATATCTACTGCGATCAGTTTGCGTTTAGGTCTAATGTTATTGTTGATAACAGTAATACCTCTATGAATTTTTCCACCCTTAATCAAGAGGCCTTTATGTAACACCTTCTTAAGCCTAACAACATCAACAGATAATAGAGGTTATGATAGATTTCCAGTCTAAATTCAACTCCTAAAAACAAGATAAACCTTCCAGAGACGCTGATATCGCCAATAAATACTCTTCTCATATACCATCTCTGACGTATACCTACTTGGAAGGGACTCTTTCGAGACAAACCGTGTTTACCTATTGCCATTTATAGCTATATGAGTTAGTTAGATCTTGATTCAATGATTATTTAATGAATTTATATTCGGATTTTTGCAGTATTTGTTTACGTTTGTAAAGAAATTTTATCCTTTAATTTATTTTAATTTCAGAGGGGTGCCTCCTTCTATGCCTTTAGACTACAAAGCCAACCATTTTCAAAATGAAAGGCGTGACCGCTTTGTCATCACCACCGCTAATATCGTTGTACTTCAATTACTTGCTTACAACGGTGTTGTGGAATACAACGCTGCATTAATCGCTTCGATCGCCTCATGCTTCCAATTGATCGCCAATTATTTTTCTAAGCTGTCCAGGGATTTATTTCCCCATGCCACGAATATTGCATTTGGAATAACGCCATATCTCATAGTATCTGTCGCACCTTCGGACATTGGATTTGCTACGCTTCTCTCATTATGCAATGCTGTCGCAATCGGTTATGAACACAAGAGTTTTAAATTCAGGTTCCCTTATCTTGGCCTCGGTATCATCTCTTGGGTCAGAATTTCATTGGAGAAGGACAGTCTTGGCTTCAGCGGCTGTATTAATCTAAACATAGATCAAGGAGTCAAGGTTTTATTCGCTGCTCTGTTTTGTCTGATGATGGTGGCTGCTTCTCATTCAGATCTCGAAATGAAAGCACTCCAAGCCTACGAAGATGCTCTTGTTGATCTTCGAAATATCAACGCGAAATACGAACAAACGAATAAGAAACTTAAAGAGCTTCTTGACGAAAAAGATAACTTTATCTTGCTTTTCTCTCACGAAACCCGCAATCCACTCAACATACTAATGGGAAATTTATCCATTCTCCTCACCGAATGCGAATCACCTCGTCAGCAAGAAAGAATCATCAGGTCAAAGTTCTGCGCGGAACTGCTACTGCATAATCTTAACAACATCCTTGATACAGGCAAGCTGCTGAACAAAGGCAACCTTGAGATCGCACCAACAATCATAAATTTAAACCAATATCTCTACTCTCTCTGGGAAATAATCAAGACCATGGTTGTTAAAAAACAATTAAAACCCACTATCGTCCTCCCACAGACACTTCCCTCGCTCATTAGAGTAGACTCGCAAAAAATATCTCAAATCATCCTCAATTTAATCAGCAATGCTGTCAAATTCACCGCATCAGGCTCAGTGTCCCTCAACGTCAGATACCTTGAACAACCCGAAATTACTGACGACGATTTCCTTCCTACATCAGCTTTTGGAACGAATCTCATCCGAACAGAGACAGAAGGGAGCATTATCTCCGAACTTTCAGAGCTGCGTTCTGGAATGAAGACTTGCTACATACACGAGTTGGCAAGAGAGCTTACAGCCAACTCATCAAAGATGACCAGAGAAGGCGTAGGGTATCTTAAATTTGAAGTTGCTGACACAGGGTGTGGCATCAAAGAAGAAGACATTGAAAAATTGTTTCAGAAATTCTCTCAAGTTGATGTAGATGTTTCCCAAAGACAATTAGGCTCTGGGCTAGGCTTATGGATATCAAAAACACTCGCGAGATTGCTGAAAGGCGATATTAGAGTTTATAGTAAATATCAAGTAGGGACGGTTTTCGTTGTTATTGTGCGCGCAGATTACACAACAGAGCAAAATATAAGGTCGACTCGAGAGATCATAACTCGAAAAATGTCGTCACAAAGGATTTTGCTAGTTGACGATGATCCTTATAACCTTGAGATGCATTTTCAAATGCTGAAGGCCCTGGGCCATACAGAGATTGATCTTGCGAATGATGGACAGGAGCTGATTAATCTATTTAGAGCAAAAGCTGAAAATTATTATAAGCTTATATTAACAGATATCAATATGCCAAAAGTAAATGGAATAGACGCTGTAAGAGCAATTCGACAATTTGAAAGGGCCTCGGGAAGAGAGCAGCAGGTTAAGGTCGGTTTTGTAACTGGACATTCGAATAACAAAGATAAACTGTTATGTGAAGAGGCTAAGATTGGCGCGTCGTTTTATCTGTCTAAGCCTCTGAAAATTGCTACGCTGCAAGGCGTACTGCAAGAAGTTGGGGTCCTCCATGCGAAAAGACGTACTTTCATCCGGTCTATGGAAGACAAGTTATAGACCTGTGAGGTGATAACGATATGGAGATTTTCTAGAATCTTGAATAAAGAGCAGATATTATGCGTTTAATTTGCAAGTATGAGCCTGAGTAATATTTGGTAAGTTATTGATTTTCTTTCGTGTATAATTGTAGTTCGGTTATGATCTAAATTTGAGTTTTTCATTGCGTACTGCATTTTTGACTTCTGAAGAATTTTTCAATCTCGTTCAGAACAACGCGCTTTGTTATATCATTGTATTTGGGTATTGATCTTACCGATATGATTTGTCGATTGAGATTTTGAGTAAAAATTTCCTTTTTTCTTAGTAGAGTCTCGTTGGGTTCACAGATATCTATGCGGAATGTATTTGAAATGTCTTGAATGGAATCTAAGCAATGTATTTTCTCATAACCCGCAAAATGGATAAGAATTAAATACTCGAGCATATAATGCTTCTCCAATAAAAAGTGATAATTTACTGGCAATAAAGCCCTTCGAATTAAGGATTGAAAAAGCTTGAATCACAATTCGAAAAAAAGTTAAACTATATAATATCCCATTCGAAGTATAGAGAGAGCCTTCTCTATCAATTTTCTAAACATTGAACGTATCGTTATGATCCTTCCTTTCATTACGTTGCAAATTCTCAACTACAATTTCAAAAACCTTATTTTAGACTCTAAACCTATACCTAAAATTTCAAAGTGTCTTAAATAAGCATCTTGGCATCCGTTCAATTTTCTTTCTGGTAGCTTCCATAGCCATTATTGGATAAGCTCTCAGCTACAATTTCAGTATCAGTCTTTCATTATGACACGTCCCCGATCATATTCACTTTCTCCGAGCTTCTGCGGATAATTGCTGATGATGTAGGTGGTCACTTGACGAAAACTGCGTTTATAGTCTTAGTAAAATGAATACAGTGCATTCTTGCATTATCAGGAGCGATCTTGAATTTAACAATATAGAATTAATCAATTTACGGGTTCAAAATCTAAAGAAATGGCATACGCTCCTCAAGGTGGAAACTACCAACAAATGGGAGGCCAAAGGTACCCAGAAAACTTCCAACAACCTCAAGTCTACCCACAGCAACAGCCAGGCTACCCACAGCAAGGTTATCCTCAACAGGGCTACCCACAACCCAATGCATACGTTCAACCCACTCCTGTGATGGGCGGAGGAGGCTTCCAACAAGTCGGAGGATACCAGCCACCTTTAACAAACGAAGTTATCATCGTGACCACCCAGCAACCTGGCCCTCAATTCTTCGGAAGAGAAAGATGCAAATTTTTCTGCCAGACTTGCAACAGAGAGCATATTTCCAACACTGAGCAAGAATTTATGGGCTGGATCGCTGTTATCATCCTCATTATCTTCTTCTGCCCTCTATCTTGGATCCCATGCTGCATGGACACCTGCTACCGCACGAAACACAGCTGCCCTGGCTGTGGCATGATCGTTGGATTCTACCAAAATTCTTAGTCATGAGTTGGAGCGTTTGAATTTATCAAGTGTTTATCGAGTGTCATTGAATAATTCTTCATATTGATGAATAGAGTAATGAATTGAAAAGGAAAGTCTTATAATTACATATCGATTCTTGAATAAACGCTCCTAAAGGATTTAACTTATGTAAAATGGCAATTTTGTTTAGGAGCCTGCATGTCCTTGGGCTATAACTGAGAGCCTGCTAAAAATTCCCCTAATTTTCTTAATGATTGTGTCTCTGAGCACCTGTTTGTTAGAAAATATAACTCTATTATTATTCAAATAAATTTAGATTGTTGGCTTTATTTATGGATAAAAAAACAGCGGAAAGCAGCGAGAATGACCTTATTGTTCAAAAAGAACTATTGGAGGTAGAGCAGTTCACTATGCCCTACAAAGAACTCGCAAATTTCAGTACGTTATCTTATTGCTGGTGTTTTTATTTGCAATTGAAGACGAAAGGTACTTTGAATTTCGAGCGATGAAGTGTAAATATCCCAAATTCGTCGCAGTGTGCTGTGAAAACTTTACGATATCTCCGAAGAACGCGTAAGGGTACAACCAAAGCTGAGTGTTTATTTGAATAGGGTGAACTATCTGCCGTTGTATTTCAGATTTATCATGTCAAAAGATATCAAAATATGTATTGACTTCTGCTATTATCCATCTCATATTTTGAGCAGCTTATTTAAAGCAGTTACTCAGAAATTTGGTAAAGGCTGCTGAACCAAACGTCAGTAAGTTTGATATATTGAAGCTGTACATTGAAGATCAGCTGATTGTGGACAGTAATATTGAATCTAAATGCGTTATCAATAACGTTCTGATCTAGCGGAAATAGACATAAATGATTTGTACGAAAAGTTCGTGGAGAAGGATGGATGGCTTTATATTCGATTCCTTATTGAAAAATGATAAACTGGCTTAACGAATGGTTCGAGAACGGAAATTACTATGCCTACTATGCCGCGTTTTAGAGATGTTTAAATGGCTAAATTTTATTTACTCTTTTTTCTGTATAATAGATATATTGCTTACAATTATGTATGCAAAAAAGGATTAATATTGGAAGTATGAAACTCTTATTCGTTTATCAGCAAATCTTAAATTATGATAGAAACAATTAAGAATTGTTTAAATCTTTTTGTGTTAGAGCCTTCTAACTGAAAGAACTCAGCGGAAGAAAATAAACCAATTAAATAATAATGACAATAACGTCAATCTGTTCTTCTAATCGCTTGCTAATCACATCTGGTTTAAATAAAGCCAATTCGAAGAAGTTATCGGATACCATACTTTTCTTTAATAAAACTCACATAGCCATCTCGAGGGATATTGCTCGCAATGCACTCCTCATACAACTCTGATATCAAGTAATCTCTGCCAGGATGATTCGGTGGCAACGTGAGCTTGATATTCACTGCCTCTGTGTAAAAATACCTTCGCTTGGACTCCCTATCAAACTGCAAGCTCCTCGCAGGGGACAGTTTGCTTAGACTGGCGGTTTCGCCCTCCGTTGTTCTTGAAGATTCATCGCTTTGTCCAAACGACGAAGAGACATCTGAATGGATTTGAGACAGCACTTCTAAGTTTTTCTTTACTTCATTCCTTATGTACTTTATATTTTTTGCGTCATTCCGCTGGATGGTTTGAAGCATCTCAGATTGACATTGCCAAAGCTCCAATTCAGCTTTTTTCTTCGTTGCCTCGAGCTCATAAGCTTTTAGCTGTTCTTCTAGCTGTGCTATACTGGTGTTTTCGCGTTGATGAGCTTCTAAAGAATCAATTTTATTTTGTATGGCAACGAACATCCTTTGGAAATAAAAAAGCACGCCAACCTCCTCCTTCTTGGCCATTTTAGACAAAAGATCAAATCTTTTGTCAAATTCCTGCATTTTCTTCCAGACTGCCTCACAGTTAGCATTCTCTGAGATTATATCAGCCGCTTCAATCAGGAGCCGCTTACAGATTTCGTAAAATTCGGGCCTCATTAGTGATTTTTGTTCATCTATTTGGCAAAATTCGGTGAATTTCATGACGATTTTTTCAATTTTTTGATTGCATTCTTCGATTGTAGCGTGATTAAACCGCTGAGCGATCTCTAGATCTATCATACTTGGACTCGGCTTATTGTGTCTATCAGTTTTTTTGAAGCATTGAGTTGAGTGAGAGTCGACTCGGTCTAAAGCGACGAATTCCTCGCAGTTCATACAGAAAATATCTGGACCAATTTTTCTCTCTTCCTGTTGTCCTGCCGAATTATTGATTCTAAAACTAAGTCCTATTTGTTTTTGCTTTGGAGAGGGAGATGATAAGACGCGCTGTTTTGGTTTTGGGATCCTAGTATCTGCTATCACCACTGATTTTTTCTCGTTGGTCATTGACCCGTTGTCCGCACCATTAAAATTACTGTGTATCTCAGGAGGATGAATTGTACGATATAAATCTCGAGGACTGAGCTTAAAATTTTTGACTTGGCTTGCCGAACCTGCGTCTTGGGCTGGCGTCGGACTCTTAGAAGAACGATCATTTAAGGACCCTCTCTGCTGACGTTGAGGAGTAGTAAATATGCTTTTAATTGGAGTGGTCATTGCGAAAAGTGGATTTACTTCACTTGGATCAGATTTTCCAGGTATTATAAGCAATCCGGACCCGAAAGTCGGGCGGTTGTGAGGTGGCTCGATGACGTCCTTTAAACCTATTGAACCAGACCGCTCTTCAACCATGCCGTCTGCAGTTTTCCTCTCTGAGAACGTGAGGGTTCTGGCTTGATTTGTTGGTAGCTCACCAACGGAACGAGTTATATCACGGTCAATGGATGGTGCCCTACGCTGATCTTCGATGTATACGTGGTTAGAGATTATGGCATCTTGACCATTGCTAGTAGTACTAAGTAATTTCTCCTTCTTTCTCGTGTCCATGGTACTCTTGGATCGCTGGTGCGTGCTTTTGGATGGATAGCTACTCTTTTTATCCATTTCGCTAGTTTGGTCTCGATGAGGAGGAGGCTTTAGTCCTTCTTTACGTATGACCTCTGATAAAAACTCATCAACAATCTTCTGTGCTTCGGCCTTCGAAAACGATTTTTCTTGATAAGAAGCGTTTATGAGAGAATTATTTATAACTTCAATAATAGCCGCCTTCTTCTTCGTTGTATCCATTCGATTTGAGAAATTTTTCAAAGCTTCTCGCCTCTTTGCGAGGTTTTCCTCAAGAGCCTGCAGCTTCTCACGTAGAGCATTCTGCAATTTTGATGGATCGAAAATTTCTTCATGTAATTCATTTTCATGATTTTCATCGAAGCCATTTAATTGCTTTGGGATATCATTATCTATTGACTGTAAATTAATGAGCTGCTTCGATTGCTGGGGACTCGCCTTGTCTTCTGTCCGCTCACCCCTAGTACCTCCTTGTGTCACCTGGAGCTCGCCATTTTGTGCTATTTTCTGTGCTTGTTGCAAGCTTTTTTCTACTCTGCGTTTGTTAATGTATGGTGAATCTACTTCCTCCTCTTCTTGTATAATTGCAACTGGAGTCTCTAATCTTGCGCTCAGCAGGTTATCCGGATCTTTTCCTTTTATCAGAGACCCTCTGGGCCTCGACCTTCTCGATAACGCTTCACCATTCCGAGAAATAAACGACTGATCGCCCTCTAACTCAAGAAAGTTATTTTCAGTTGTCAGTTGAATCGCCGAAATATCCAATTTCATATTTAAAAAATCAACGCCATCTGGATTTGGATGTCCTTTATTCTTCTCCAAAGCCATCGCTCTGCCCATATGAAGACCATTTTTATTCTGTAGCTTTCTATTCCCTGGACAATGGAGCTTCAGATCTTCGTAATCTCTCAGAATACTCCTTTTTGAATCATTCAACTCATCGAATACGATTTCTTCTTTTAACATTGTTGCAATTCTTTGAAAAATATCATGTTCCTCATCTTTCCCACCTCCCTCAAGCCGCGCCCCCTCTGCCAATTTGGCCCCTAGCCGACTGAATTTGGCTCGATGTTTGCTTTTATCTGATTCACCTTCGCTGAGTTTTATTCGATCCGTACCGGCTGCACTTGACTCTTTTCGATCAGTTGATCTAAGATCGCCTAAAGCAGGGAAGCCTGTTTCATCTTTCAATTTCGAGAAATTCAATACGATGCTATTATCTGTTCCTGGCTTATAAAACATATTTTTGAATAAAGGAACCTCTAACTGTGTATAATCCTTCGTGTTTTCCGTATCATCTTCCAGCACTCCCTCCAATTCAATCATCTTGGGTCCGTTTCTACTCGCATTCATCGAATAATTCTCTGCTTTCGGAAGGTCGAACTTTAAATTTTTATTATTTCCATCTGTCCCTGCGATTTCTGAGGTTTTCTCATGGCCATGCTGATTTCTCTGTGAAGGAATTTTTTCAATTGATGAATCCCCTTGCTCTGATTCGGTTTCAATGATTTCGTTGAGTTGAGCATTGGGAAGATGAGAAAACTGGGTCCCGAAGTTTCCGCTCGGTCGAGTGAGATCAAAATCTGCTGGACCTGATAACTGAAAAGGATTAAAATGCGCTCCTGGATTCTCTATATGCTGGTTTAATAGCGATTTCTTCTCAGCTAAAGGTTCAAAATTTGCGGTTTCTCTAATATCTTTGAACTCTTCATGACTTTCGTTCCTTTGCTGCTTCGACAGCATCGGGAACGGATTATTAACAATTTTCTTTTCTCTAATGCTCATCGCTTCCTCTCTTTCCTGCTGCTCTGATTCTTCCAAAAGCCCATTATCTCCTGAGTCCTCAGTGGCTGAAGCACCAGTTTGTTCCTTTGATTTTTTTCCCTGAGAGTGCAATGACGCATATTGCTCCAATTGTTGTTGCTTTATCGCCTCTCGCTCTTGAATTTCTGATTCATACCTCTCAATCATCGAAGGGACGATGGCTTTTAGCCTTTCCAACTCGGCTAATTGAATTTTCCGTAATTCCTCCTCTCTGCGTATGTCTGACGTATATCCTTGTTCAAATTTCTTGATAATCGTCTTTATCATTCCCTTCTTCTCTGAAGTTGCCTCAGGAGCCCTGGATTCTGGTTTGGAAAGTATTCCTTCATTTTCATGCTTCAATTGCTCAGCATTGTTACTATTCAGGAGCTTTGAGTTATTTGATTCGCCTTCTTTTGGCTCAAACATCACATTCTGGAAATGACGGACTGAGGGCTGTTCTTCGATAACGGTAGTATCGTAGCTCTTCTCGATCAATCGAATATCGCTGACAAGGGAACTATTTGCCTCTAAAATTTTTACTTCTTGCTCAATGTCGTCATGGTCATCCAAATTCTCATCACAAAATGGATCCTCACTCATTGTTGTCTGAGTAGCCTATATTCTAATTGTCTAATTATTAGTTAGTTGGACTAGGAGCCTGAATTGTGTAAAGAAACGTATACAATGATAATAATAGCTCAAACTATCAAATAAAAACTATTTGAGCTCATCTTACTACTTCAAACTTAAATTTATTTATGAGAGGCACCTGCCACCGACTCCTACAAAAAAGCACCCCATGCCACTCATGGAGCGATATTTGGCTGAGAAAAGAATCGAAAAGCTGTAGCTAACGACTGCTATGTTTTAAAATTCGCAGGTAACCTTAAATTCCTTACCAATAGCAGATATTTGCAAAACTTAAGTCATAGAAGAGAAGGATCTCAATAATATCAATGCCATTAAGTAGAACTCTGCTGTTAACTATCCTAATAAAAAAGTGTGTATTGGAATTTTGTGGGTTTTATTGTAAGTTATGAGCGGCAATTCACTTCCCGCTCAAAAAAACACCGAAATATAATGAGATCTTCTCAGGGAATCCATCAAGGAAACCCAATCTACTCTCACAAACATAGTACTAACAAATAAAAATCCATCCAATCTGATTAGATGGTTCACCCTCAACACTATAACTAATAAAAACTCCAAAACTAAAAAGTAACAGATCTAACAATAAGCTATATTCTTGCTTAGAGATTTTCAAGAATAAAGCCAAAATCTAGACCCGGAACTTGTTCTGCAGTGTTAAAGAAATTGTCCAAGAAACCTTCATTAATGTGCTGTGAATTTTCATTGTTTACTTCAGGCATCATGTTGAATTCTCGAACAAGTTCCTCTTCATTTCCGAGTTTAGCATAAGGTTCATTATCAACCGGGTCGATTGGTTCAATGGTGATTTTCAAATTTTGAAAACCTCCTCCAATGATCGACTGGAAGAAATTGAAAGAAAGTGTTTCGGTTATTCCTTGAGTAGGTGTCTTCTGTAGAGCGCTTGTGATCAAATCTTGAAGCGAAAGCTGTGGAGCTAGAGCATTTTCTTCTGTTTTAGTTTTCTTTGAGAGCTTTGGCTCAAGGCTTCCATCCAAACTTGAAGGGGCCGTCGAGATTGACTCGTCATCTTCTTTTTCAGATGACTCGCTTGAATGAGTTTTCAAGTGCTTGGTCAAGCTGCATTTGTAAAGGTACGCTTTCTCGCAAAACGAGCAGGTATAAATCAAGCGAGTGTCCTTTTTCTCATGGATTTGCATGTGTTGTTTCAGATTAGATTGCGTGGTGAACTCCTTTGAGCAAACTGAGCAATAAATGCCCTTTGCTTTGCTGGATTCAGAAATATTTCGTTCCTAAAAATAAATTGGATGAGAAAACGAAGAAATGAATGATTTTTTTACCAATTGTCTTTCCGAATTGACTTTTCGGAGTTGTAATGATTCTTTTGTAGTGGAGGCCACATCATTGTCTGAAGAGACAGCTTTTAAGGACTTAGCTCCACTATTGGTGCGTTTGGCCTTTCTTAATAGTTTGGAATCGGAATTCGATTGTGAGCAACTCATTTTAATATTGTGGTTAGGGTCGTGTTCTGATAATCTGTTAATGAGAAATTTCTTTATATTCAATTGACTCATTTGCAGATAAAGCTAATTAATTCTTTAGCTAATTAAAGATATAGGTTAACACTCTGTTAGTTAATTCGAGCTAAAGTATAGCTTTTTTTAACTATGGGGCCGTAATCATTTAGCAAAAAAATTGTAAGAATCAGAAACTTTAGAAATCCTTTAAAATATTGTGGTTAACTCTTTCCTGGGTCCTTTGAGGCTGCTGTGAAGGTGATTGGGGTCCAGAAACCTTTATTGACACAAACTTTGGAAAGTTTTCCATTCTTCCATTACTTCTCAGAAATCATGAGAAAAAGTAATAAAGAAATCGTAATCAACGCTAGAAGCTTGCTAGGTCTTATCAGCAGTAAGCGGCAACAGCCTTGAAGCGAGGTTGACTAACAATTGCGAAATTCGCCAATGATATTAGTCATGATGTGGTGATTGTAGTATTTCGAGGGCCTTCGTCACTTGGATGGCAGACTGGCTACTCAGATACGTAATTAACCTAAAATTGGCACAAACTATCTGAATATTAATCATTGCAACTAAATATAGAAAGAAGTTTCGATTGGAGGTGAAGAGGCTTCTTAATTCATCATTAGTTATAAGAGTGGCAAAACAAGAGAGAAAATTTGGACCTTTAGCAAAACGATGCGAATTCACTCATATTGAGGTGAATTCATCTTGTTCTGATGCAGCAAGATAATAAATATGCTGGAAGCAGCTTTGAAACATGGAAGAGAGTAACTTGCTCGTTGTAGAAAAGAGATAACCCAGCTTTTTGGCATGAAAAAGCCACGAAAGTTTTCTGGAAAAGTTAATTGTATAATACTACGATAAATTTTATCAAATTTGGGTTTTGGAAGATGACTTGTTGTGTATAAGAAAATCCATTGTACAAGCAAATGAATCTTCGAGGCCCAAGAAACAGAGATACAAGCTCTGCAGCTACATCGATAAACATTATCATTGAGATTTTTTTGAAATGAGTGAATCATTTATATATCTGAGACATGATGTGTATGAAATATTGGGGGAAATCTGAGGAAATTACTGTCTCTATTACTCTAATTGCGACTGAACCACATTCAGCCCTTTCTAAATTGTACTTACAAAGATTCTGACTGAGTTTCAATAAGTACATTAAGCTACTGTCTGAGTATTCTCTTAAGCAAATGATTCCACGTTCTGGTGGATAATATTTGTTACGATTTATTTAGTAATGTAATACATTAATTGGTAGTGATATGACGTAATATTTTTGTGTTCCGTTGTGCATAAGTTCTTTCTTTCTCGCATCACCGCAGAACAAATAGTATTTTGCAAGGGATAAATTCTTCCTCAATTTCTGGACTTCGATGCGGTTTCCCATGACTTATTTAGAGGTTTTTTCTATATAGATTCCAAAATCGCATTTCTTAAAAGCTCAAAACCAGATTAAGTTTCTTTTCAAATCTGAAAGTCAAAGATTTAGAACAACCATGATTCTTTGACTCAGTAGCCATGCTGACTCCTTTCTCGATTTTTTAATGATAAAAATTCATACTTCATCACTCTTATATACAAAATAAATTTTCGTTCTGAACTATTTCTGCTTAAAAATAACCTGCTGATGAACGGCAGCGATTGTAACAGACTCTCTTCTGGAAGACCCTAAAAGAAAGCCCCAGAATAGAGCTCCTCATATCTCTGAGTATGCATTTGTAATAAAGTCGTGAAGCTATAATTTTCAGTGTATTTTCCCATTTCTTATCCAAAAAAGAATTATTTTGCATAAGTTGTTAGGGTTCTAATTTCCGTTTCCGAGAATCTATTGGAACACTATAGCCGGTTCTGCTTTTCCCAGCATCCCTTCTTTTCGTTTTTTTTGGAAAAAAGTTTGGTTGTTAAATCCTTCAAATTTATAAAGCAAAAAATAGTTTATATTGGATTCACTTTTCTCATATTTGAAATGAGTATTTCAGTAACTTATATTACAGAACCTATATCCGATGTCCTGAATCTGGTTGAAAATGAACCCGTTTTCAAATTGAATGGAGATGATTTGATTGTATTTATTTGATAATTGAGCAGTCTGTTCAAAATTTGTCTCCCTTTCATTTTCTTTGCCCCTTCTCCCCTTATATTTCTACTTGAAATTCATAAATAGAAACGGCATCCAAAAAAAATGAAAATCAACTGATGACGCCATCAAAGAGATTAAAAAGCTCGAATAGAGCGAAGAAGCCATTGAAAATTTAACCGAATATCATTGCTGAAGGAGAAACTCACTCACTGCCTGGTGGGAGTGAAAGTTGAGAGCGAAGAGGAATTGTACCTCCAAAACACTATTCTACTTCGAGAAAGAAAATGCTACTTGGAAAAATGTACAATGATTGAGCGTTGGTTAATGCAATTGCTTAAACGATAGCACCAGATCGATTTTCCTCGAAGAAACGCTAAAAGCCTTTCAAATTAAGAAGTGGCGTTCTGTATTTAGCGATTTTGTGATTAGCTATCATAAGTAAAAATTTTATTGGAAGATCAGAAAACAGAAAATGGAAGCTAAACCAACCTTGCTTAGGATACCACTTCTTGCTTTGCATGAAGTGATCTCCTACTTAAACACAAAGGAAGTTTATTCCATTTTTGTAAAGGTTTGTCGTGAATTTCACAAGATTACCAAAAGTTCAAAGGAAATACCCATCAATTTGATCATAAGAGCTGTTGGAAGGTCAGATGAGACAATAGGAATCCTTAAAGGGTTCAAACTACCAGCCCTGCTCGATCTATTAAAATCAATGCATTCAGTCGCTTTTGAACTGCCCTATCATGGAATTCGAACAGATGGTGGCTGCGACGGATATAAAGCTCAGTACTTCATGGATCGAGTTTTCCAAGCTCACTCTGGATACACTTGGTCAGATGCGTTTAGCTCTGATTCAGCTGATGAAGTCCATGTTGAAGGAGCACTCGCTTTAGATTATTTCGATTCCAAGCAATTGTTAAAATACCTAGCTGTAGATGATGGGGTCAATGACAAACTCCTTGAGAGATATAAACAATACGAAACGAAAGAGAAGTCAGATATTCAAGCTGTGTTAGCTAAGGCGTCTCTTGCAAACGAGAATAATCTGGAAATTTCACATTTCCCTTTGGAAGAGACTAATTCGGTGATTACCTCTATCGAAGTGAGGAGGCCTCATTTCTTTACGTGCATAGCGAAAACAATAGCGCTTTTCTCCTCTGATGAGCGAATTGATTTCTCGGATCCGCTTTTGAAGGCGTTTTCTGGCATGAAAACTCAAAGTGAACTTGCAGCTCTCTACGAGAGTTCTGCTGCCAAGCTGCCACAAATAGAGGCAACTAACATTCTCAGTCTGAAGAAATATGCAAGACAGAAAGCTTACGATCCGATTGTAGAACCAGCTGACTCAACAGAGGTGGTTTTATTCTCTAATAAAACAAAATCAAAGGTAAAAATTGTGGCTTGGATGAGAATAGTGCCTGCCACACTTAAGGAAGTTAAAGTAAACTTAAAGCGAAATAATTACTTTTCTGGGAAATATGTTGTTGGGAAACTGATCGACCGAGATTTAACAGATGCGGCGGAGGATGATGAACGCCCACCTAACTACGATTTGAAGAGTATCAGCTTGAAAGGAATACTGCTAACAGAGAATAATGTGCTTATGGCTACTCTTAAGAATTCCACGGAAACCTCTTCGGATTGGAAGAAATACCAACAACAAGCTCCGTTTGGGTTTTTTTTTAGACCTGGAGGAATATAAGAGTAAGAACAATTTATTGCTTGTTTGCACGATATCCATTCCATGTAAACTTTCATTAATGATTAATGTAATGGAAACTTGAACCAATGGTCGAATAAACACATGTTAATAATAGAATAACTATCACTCTCATTTTCGCATGCTAGAAATCAGAGATCATATGCATGATTTCAAACTGATTAATGAGAGGGGTAAATGTCTGCGGCATGGAAATGTTCTGTGTGTTTGTAAATAAACCGAGAGAGCAGATGTCTCTTGAATTCAGAATTTTGAAAGCGTGCAGTGGGGCTCTTTTTTTGAGCTATAATCAAGTTTGTTTTTATTCTTGAGGAAACATTTTTTTTTTGATATAGCACCATTACTTAGAAATTTTCCTTTGGTTTGAACGAATCATCTGAGAAATTTTGTATCATTAATCACTCATATAATTATTTACTTGTTTAGATGGTTGCTTTATATGAATATGAAGAGGTTTTTGGTAACGATTCATATATGATATGGATTTTAGTTATAAGATTTATTATAATTTCATCAATTGGGGAGCAAACTTCTGACACTATCAAGCTGAGATCGCAATGTCCTGGTCACCGCCTCCGCATTCACAGCCCTTTCTATAGCATTCTTCACCTTCTGCAAGTTCTGATTCTGTTCTCCAAGAACATATTCACGGTGTTCTTTGCTCGTTAAAATTTTAATAAATTCTTCTATCTGTTCTTGAGTCTTCTTCACATTATTGCTCGTTGGGATACTGTCAAGCCAGTTTGGAATGAATTGCGCAGGGATGTGTGTCTTGCTAGCAGACAGGATTTTCGCAATCGATAAGCAGATATTATCCTTTAGAAGCTGCTGGGTGGCAAGATCAGCGTCTTCTGCTTGTAATTGTTTAGCAATTTCATAAATCCGATTCACACATTTTGAGGCAACTTTCTGGAAGATAGCAGGATTCGCTTGAGCAAAAACACCGAAGCCTAAAATGCAAGCTGCCTTTACTTCTAACGATTCGTTCGAAGATAGGTCATAGAACTTTGAAGCTAATTCAAGGACTGTGCTCGGTATATTTTTTGAAGGTAGATGAGTGAAGATCTCAACAAGCGTCATTAACGCGAGCCTGGCTAGAGAATCATCTTCAGATGTGAAGTCTTTCTTGAGATTTTTCACAATTATGTGTATGTCTTTGCTGGCTTCGGCCGGGTTGACTCTGCAGACCAATCCGGCAAGTTTTGAGAGACTGACCAAGAACTTTTCTGTTCCTTCGTCAGTGAATTCTCCTATTTCTCCAGCCAGACAGTCATCGTCCACATCATCATCAAGACTATCATCAGCATCGTCATCTTCGTCAGCAGCACCTCTCCTACCTTTAGAACTTTTGTTCTTGCCGAATATGAGTTTTTCAAATTTTCCCATTCCCCTTTCTCCATCATCGTCGTTATCGTCATCTTCGTCCTCATCTTCATTCTCATCATCCTCATCTTCATCTACAAACATATTGTCTATATACTCAGAAAATGCCTTATGCCCAGCATCGAAAACATCACATAATCGATTTGTTTTGTCTGCAAGCTTTGTCATATTTTCCTCCACAAATGATACATAAAGCCCGAAAATCGCGGCACCTTCATCGCTCAACACCAGACTATGTGCTATTGCGTTCGAAAGCTTATTAAAGAACTCTTCAAAATTCTGAACCGCCTTGCTTCCTGAGTTGCTTTCATCCAATTGTTTCAAATATGCCTGCAAATTCTGTTGAACATCTAAAAGCTCTTTGAAAGCTTGAGAACTGTTTGAATGTACAGTTGGTTTGAGCAATTTGACAATAATCCTTGATATTCTTGCTGCGTAATGACCTAAAGCTTCACTTGGGAATTTTGTGAGCAAAATAGCGTTCGCCACACTGAACGTATCCTTCCCGCTTTCTTTAGGCAGTTTATCAAAATCATCTTCATGTGTGAATTCAATGTAGTCTTCTTCTTCAGGATTACCATCATAATCTCCACCTTTGTCTTCCAACTCTAGGAGGATCACCCTAATCTCGCTGTCCGTAAGCAAATTCAGGTCGCCTGGAAATAGACTTGAGAATGAAGCAACGCAATTTAATAGATCTGTTTGTATAAGCTCCCCATTGATGATTTTCTGAAGAGATTGGACCATCAGTTCCTTTTTCTCTTCTTTTTTTACGTGATCTCCTATTAACGTGAGGAGGTTGCAGCAAAGTGAGAAGTATGCCGTTCTGCTACGGTTAGTTGTGTCGATATTCGCTTTGAGTTGCTCCTCCATGTATAAATAAATCTGCAGCAGCTCTTCGCCATCAAACTCCACCTGAGTGAGTTTCGATCTCAGAAGCAAAGAAATTGTCCTGCAGATTACCATCCCTCCTTTGGAGGCCATTAAAACAGACTTTCCTGCTTCTATAGCCTTAAGGACTTGGTCTTTAGAAAGCAATTGCTTTTTCAGATCTTGCTTTTCTGACCATTGCAATGCTGCTTTTGTAATAAATAAACTTAGCACCTTGGAATCAATATCTGCTCCATCATAGCAAAATTCTGCCATGGTATTCAATAGCTGATCCGCGAATTCTGGGAAGAAAGAATTTTGGGCAGAGAGTACGTATGAGTAAAGGTTTTTGAGAGCTGCGAATTTGAGGGAATGCAAGTTGTCTTTCGCAATATCAATCATGATGCTAATGACTTTATTTATAGCACATTTTCCTTCAACCCATTCATTTTCTTCATCTGTTCCTCGATGCTTTTCAAAATAGCATTTTGGAAGGGAATATGCCGTGAAGACGAAGGCATGCTTCTCATTTGGAGAGTCATTTTGAAACTGCTGGAGTAGCTTGTCCATGATGCTGGCGTCTTCAATTTCAATAATTTTATGGAAAAGCTCCTCTAGTGTGAGTTGGAACTCAGCAATATCGATATCTCCATCAGCAGCGTCCTCGGCAATCACATTTAAAGGAATCATGGTGAGGGCCTGTTTTAGGAGCGCAAAGAAATGATCCCATGGAAGAGTCTTAACCATTTCGCCTTTTCCGGCAGTTATTACAGAAATAGCAATTTTGAGGCATCCAAAAATCGCATTAACTCCATACTTCTGATGTATTTGGACCATCAAAGTTTGTACCCAGCTTAGCACTTGGGAAAAAATTGACGAATAATTCTTCTTTACAACTCTGTTATCCTCAAACAGACCATCTTGAAGAGATTCTAACATTTGAATTAAGTCTTCGTCTAACTTATCAAACAGCTGTGGTATGGCTTTGAGGATAGCGTCAAAATGTTTTTTCAGTAAAGGCGAAGCCGAAAATCGTGACAAAACTGATCTTAACACTTGTTTTAGCTCATCGATTGGACCACTTTCTAAGACCTTCTGAAGATATGCCTCTGCCTCGTGGTAGAGCTTCTGCGAGATTTTAACTTCCTTGCCAAGCAATTGAAGTACGACACATAGAACTCCAGGTTTTTTGGGATTTTCTGGCTCTTGTATTATGCTTAATACCTTCTCATCAATGAAATCCCAGGAGGATTTTTTTGGGAATCCTCTATGTATATCCAACATGAGAGATATAAAAGTCGACATTCTTTCGCCGTCTACGTCACTGCCTGGATTTTGACTCAGATCAATACATGTGTCAAGAATGATGAGGGCAAACGATTGGACTTGCGTTTTCTCAAATTTCTGAAGTTTTTGTCTATCTAAAAGAGTCTGTCTGAGAAGCATTTTGGCAGCAAGAAGCTTATCGTCAGTGATTGCGCCTGTTTTGATCAAATTCAAGACTTCACTGAGATATCCAAGAGGCTCGCTTTTTGCGTAGGCCTCCAAGTCTCCGGTTAAATAAGATTTAAAAATCAATTCACCAGAGTCCACAAGAGTTTTGAACTTTGAGATGACTAATGATGCTGTTTGTTGTCCGCTCATTTTCGCTCGTAGCAATAATTTATTTAGATGTATTAATTAATTGTTAAGCTCTTT
>ENA-UOTX01000441-UOTX01000441.1-compost-metagenome-genome-assembly--contig:-NODE-441-length-44408-cov-15.582527_pt1 | contig 44408 bp, 27 predicted proteins | sample MGYA00238143_ERZ746982 | MGnify/ENA primary metagenome ERZ746982 (study PRJEB28758, sample SAMN06268862) | compost metagenome | isolation source: single cell | place: USA: California, Emeryville, Joint... | reverse complement strand
TGTAAAATCTTGAAAGTTTATTGAGAAAAGCGGTTGCATCATGGTTATATTGAGAAGTTGTATTGTGTTAGCATAGCGGAGGTCGAGTGATGAATAAAAAAAAAAGTTAATAAGTTCTGTCAGAATTGCTGTATATCAAAAATAAAAAGACCAGAAAGTCAGTGGGTTTTTCTGAAATGGCTATGGTGGGGGATAATAATCTCAAATGTTAAGAAATTGATTGATCTGCAGTTGACTTAAACCCAGAGCACTCAGAGCTTAGAAGAGAGAGAAAAAAAAGACGAAAGATTCTAAATCCGTTCTGGCACCAAAATAATGACGAGAGCATTTTTATGCATTTTACATATCAGTTATTTTGACTTCATCGCCATTATTCAATCAATCCATCACTCGCGATACCATTTAGTGTTGAAAAAAGACTAGATTGAATATCCAATATCCTAGGAGAGCCTTATCAGCAAGCGAATGTTCAATAGGCAATATTTTGAGGGTCTAACACTTGGTTTTTTTAAGATAATTAGACGTATTTTCTTCATTATGCAACTATAAAGTCACTATTTTTTTGATATTTAACATAACATGCTCAAATCTCTTCAGCTTTTTCTTTTCAGATTAATTCAATAAGTATCTTTAACAAAATTGCATAATTTCAAGTCATTTTTTTGACAAGCCGACTTCGGCTTCAGAACCTTTGCTCATCCGATCTCTCACTTAATGGATCTTTCCTCTGATAAGAGAGACTGGAACGAATTGAATCGATATTTCCTCGACTTGGAGACTCCGGCATTCTGTCACTGGATTTGTAGAATTTCGATATCGATTTTGGCTTAAAACTGATTCCTTGCTCCTGCATCACCTTCGCTTCTAGCTGCCTCATCTTACTTTCTCTCTTCAATCTTTCATTATAGAGCCTGTCAAAAGCCGGCGTCTCAAGTTTCGCAGAATCGCGGTTTTTGGCGCTGATGTTGCTGTACCGATTCACGCTTCCTTCATCTCCAAAGTCCGCAGAAACATCCCCCTTCTGCTTCATTCGTATCGTGTCCGTCACGCTCTGACTCCTGGAAAGTCTGTTAGATTTTTTCTCTGAGTGAGAAATAGACGGACTGCGCCTTGAATCTCTTGAGTTTATTTCTCTTTCATATTCCCTCTCTAAACTCTGCTTCTTTTGCGCGTGTCCATACAACCTTGTGAAAGGATCACCTCCACCAACTGAAGATTTCGAATTATATTTCCCAGTCATACTCACCGGGGCAAACGTATACTCCGCAAGCTCTTTTTCTCTCATCTCTCCTTCTTTTTGCGCCAAATTTCTCTTCCTGCGATCTGCTTCCGAATACAGCCTATCGACATGACTATCGAGTGTCTGCCGGAATTTTCTCTTGTCTTGGGTTGGGGTATGAACTTCAGGGTGGAATTTTAGGTCTCTTACTTCGTTTTCGTAGCTATGAAACCTCTTTCTCATCAGCTTCTGTCTCTTTTGCTCTGCCTTTTCGTAAAGTCTGTCGCCTACAGGGGTTTTTGGAGTGGAGAGGCTTGAGTTACTCATATCATCATGTTTTTTGAACGAAGCCTGGGACTTGTGGATATTTGGACTGAACGTTACTCCGTGCATAGCTCTTCTTTCTGCGCTGGACTCAACAAGACTTTCTTTGAGTGGCTTTTTGCGTGTGAGACGGTCGAAAACGGGCGTTTGAAGGATATCTGTCAGATTTTTACTTGGATTTTTCGTCTGGTTTGTCTTCGGAGCAAATGTGCATGAGCTCAGCTCTTTAAGACGATAGATTTGCCATTTCATCGCTTTATTTTCAACGATATTGAAATGGTCCTCATACAATCTGTTGTATCTGGTACTAGATGGTGATACATCAGCACTATGTCGTTCTGTGCGGGTCTGAGAAGGCGATTTATCTCTGTATGACGACTGATTTTGAGGCTCAGTTGACTGATGGGCACGACTATCAGCCATCTTCTTTTCTAATTTGCTATACATCTCTAGCAACTTGCTCGTCTTTTCGCTTGAAGGACTTCTTGAGGGCTGATTTCTTGCTGGCTTCTTAAAAGAGGGTCCTTTTTGTTTCTCAGGCACTTTTCTTTTTCGAGATGAGCTTTGAGTTCGTTGATTTGTTTTCGGCTCATTCTCTTTGTTCGCGCCGAGAGTGTAAAGTTTCTCGATTTCTTGCTCTTCGCCTCCTGGAGAGGATAGAATCTCTCTTGCAGAGTCTTTACGGTTTAGGATTTCGGATTGTTCGGCAGTTGGATGAGCGGTGTATTTGGCGGACATAGAGTGTCTATGAGGAGCTTCAAGTTCGTTAGAATTTTTAGCTGGAGAGAGCAAAATAGAGCGTTGAGATTGTTGCACAGAGAGCCAGTTTGAGTAGAATCGGGTCGAAAAGTCGTAAAAATCGGAGGCGGTTAGTGTCTGCATATGCTTTGCGAGTTCAAAAAGCAGCTCGCGTTGGCTGAAATCGCTACAATTTCTGGTGAATTTCTGTGCGGCTTGCTCGTCAAATAAGCCAACACTGACACAGTAGTCAAAAAACGCTTGGTTACGAGAGCGGCTATTCTCGGACATTGCTATTCAAATCGTTAATTATTTATATCTTTCGTCGCAGAAACAGTTATCAATAAAATTTTTGAAGTTACGCAAGATTTTAATTCTTACATCATAAAACCTTCTCTCAGTCATCTATGTAAATTCAAAGTCTGTTTCTCTTTACTCACCACTCAAGAGGGGAAGAGGTGAGTCTGGATGTGTTCTCCACTTTTGAGCGAGAATACAAAAGACGAATTTCCTCAATCCTTTAAGAGATAACTAACCTCTTGGAGCTATGTCCACATAACATACCTCCTTCCATTGAATTAGAGCGACCCTTAGAAAAGATCTCAGGTCTTGAGGATCTGAGGTTCTAGCAATGAGGCAAATGATTTGAAAAACTAGTCATTCATTTGATCCACAGCAGTGAGATAGGTTATCTCTCGAAGAAGGTATAGGAAGATTTCGAAAGCAGCTGAATTTCTTCTGAGAAAGAGCCGAAATAACTTCAGTTCAACATACTTTGCCATATCTTCAGATACTTTCATTTGGCTCGAATCAGAGGGAATTAGCGGGAAATTTAAGATAATGTGTAAATAAATACAGTGATAAATATAGCAATCTGAGGTCTCTCAAGATGTGTAAGTAAGTAAAGCTCTTTTGAAAGTCTTTTGGTAAAAAATTAGCAGATTCTCCTAGTAATCTTCATTCAGTAGTGAAAGCGTATTTTTCTAAAGATAAAGAACAAATTATGAAACAAGATTTGAAATTCAATCATTTGTATTGTGCTATTATGAATAAATCACTCTCTTTGAGAGTCGATCTATCTAATCTTTAGGTAAAATTACATGAGATTTATTGGAATATAAGAATTTTCAAAGCCAAATCACATCATATTACCGAATGGAAAATGATTGGCACCTAACAATACATTAGAAAAATTAATAGGAAGCAAATGATAGAGAGTTCTATCATTCGTTACGGCAGACGCACGTTATAATAATCGTATAAACATCACTATAAATTTTTATTTACATAGTTTCCTCAAAGGCTTTGTTGGCCTTCAGAAAATACACTTCGGCTTTCTTTCCTTTACCAGCTGCTTTGTATGCATTCGCCAGACCTGAAAACAGCTTGTGCGCTGTTTTTGGATTCGATTTCAAAATCTGCTGACCAATCTCACTTTCAGCAAACTCCAACACCTCGATCGCCTTTTTAGTTTGGCCTGCTTTTATATATTCTTGTCCTATTTCGATTTGAAGCACATGCACCTCGGGATGATCCTTCCCATAATTAATCTTCAATATCTTCAGAGCCATTTCATACAAGCTGATCCCTTTATTTGAATCATCCATCAGAAGGTAAGTATATCCTAAACTTCGATAGCTGTTGGCTATGCGTGGGTGATTCGAACTCAGCGTCTTTATCCGAATGGACAACGCGCTTTGGTGGTAGAACAACGCTTTTCCTATATCTTTCAACTCACAGGAGATCAGCCCCAACAACTCAAGCGAATCCGCTATTTCAGGAGTCTCGTCTTGTTTCCTCACTTTCAAAATATCAAGACCCTTGATAATTGCGTCTTGGGCCATTTTATAAGACTTTTTCGCTTTGTGGATATGGCCGATTAAAATCCAGACTTGCGCCTCCTCCTCAGAATACGCACCAAACGATCCTTTATAAACAGCGATTGCTTCTTCTGCGCTCCGAAGAGCTTCCTCGAATTTCTGCAAGATCAAGTTAATTCTGGAAATATTAATCAAAGCGTCTCCAATATCGGCATGGTACGAACCATAGAGCCTCCTGGATATTTCGAGGTTGAGCTTTAAGTTCTTGTAGCTTTCTTCAAAAATTCCCAGTGCAAACTGAATGATTCCAATTTTGCCATAAGCATGCGCCAAATCCGAAGGTTTTCCGTTGAATCTCTGGAGAGTTGAGAGAAATTTCTGAAAAGCGGATAGAGCATTGCCGTAATCAGAGTCCTCATAGGAGGCCTCGCCTTCAATGACGAATTTGTACGCCTTATCAATCTCATTCTTCCTTAGCAAGATGTCTTCGTCGCTAAATTTGTCAAGGAGACCGCTTAATGTCTCGGTTACCTTTTCAACGCAAGGCCGATTCCAGGGATCAAATGAGACCATAGAACCGATTAGGTTGCCGAGTTCAAAGTCCACGTCCTCTTTTAAATTTTTAATGAGTGTATCTTGTTCTTCTTCATAAACCTTGGTCTTAGGAGACATAATTCGGAGGACATGAGTGTCTTTTCCAAAGAGTTCCAGGCCCAGCATACCCAAGGAGAACACATCGCACGCGAAGTTATCAATGCCTGAATGAGACTCATTCTGTTCTGTGTCTCTTTGCTCCGGGGCCAAATATTCTAGACTTTTTAGGCTATCTGGACTATAATCAGCTTGCGTATTTAAAGATTTTTGTAACGTATGGAAATTAGTAATTTTGTAACTCCCTTTAAATTTAATCACATTTGATGGGCTTACTTTCCCGTGATAGAGATTGAGTCTTGTCTTTGCGCTGAAGAGGGCATGAGCAATGCCATAGAATATATTGAAAGCTTCCGCAGTCGAGAATTGTTTTTCTCGAAGCTCCTCTGAAAGACTTATCTCATCCAAGTCTGTTCCATAGTATACTAAATATGGCTGCTCATTGGAACTCGTGAGGATGTCGTAGAGCGAAGAAATATTTGGATGGTCAAGGCTTTGCAAGGATTTCAGAGTAGATTCACAAGTATCGAGTTCTTCCAGCGAAGAAGCCCGGATAATTTTAATTGAAAGTTCCTCCTTGCTTTTAGGCGTCATTCCTACGAGGGTAGAGCGTTTCCTCCCGGATCTTACCCATCGGAGGTTTTGATACCCGCCCAGAGGTTGTGGAAGTTCCTCTTCAGGAAGTGCGATTTTAATCGGAATTTTCGTTTCCATGTTAGAAGTTATCTCAGGACTTTTTAGAATAAGTTCAAAATTACGATTTTTAAATATTTTTTTAGATTTGTGTTTTCTGAGCCTAAAATAAAAATCCTGAGCAGAAAAATGTTGATCTATTTCAGAAATACAGAAAATTTGATTCTATTGCCATCTCTCATTCTATCCTGAGAAAAAATAAGCCGAAATAAATGTTATTTTTTTAGACATGGGTGGCCCTTTCTCGAATTAGTGTAAATGGCATTGTAGAGGCAGTGAATGATTTGATAATTTTTGTTGGTTATCACTGATCAGAACCGATCTAACACGAAACGCTATTCTGATTATCCTCGTGTTACTCGGGAATAAACAATAGCCTCCAATTAAATCTCGCTGCTCTCGATCTCAAATCCTGTTGTAATTCCCATTATATAGGTAAATAATTGATAGAAATTTTTTAAAATGTATCAGCTACAATTTAGTGTGAGTATTTTCAAGTAGAAATAATGGGCAGCTTAGTCACAAGCGATGGGTGGCTACATAAGTAAATAAGTTTCTACAAGAAGGCCTTTGCATGTGAGAGACTTAGGAACACAACTTTTGGAAATCAAAATTTGAGCAAGTGGAAGAATGGTAAAAGAAAAAATACTCGAATCACTGCCTTGGGCAATTAATTGATTGTTTGATTCGTGTAAATTGTTATGAGAATTAGAATTATAGCATTTAAAATTTTGAAGAAAAACCGAAGTTTGAGCAACATTGTCGATAAATTTAGGTCTTAATTCGGAGCTAACTTTAGCTGTAAAGCTGATTTATATTAAAAAGAGAAGTTACATTATCTTTTGAAAGATAATAATTTTTTGATGAAACTGCTAAATAAAAAATGTGTTCTGAGAGACACTCACTAAATTCTCTATATCTATATCCAATTTCTGTGGCAAAATAGAGAGAGACAATGAAGACAGGAATAAACTGGTTTAGTGACGTGAGACTGAAAAGTTTGAATGAGTTATCATGAGAATAGAGTTTTTGAAACTTGCTGAAAGTTACATATTTTGGATCTTTTGGAAGTAACTTTGAAAGCCCATTCTTTATGAAATGGAACTGGACTATAGGTTTAAAACAGTGGAATAGTAAAGAAAGGAGGACTGAAATGCCTACTTCTCTGAAATTCTGAGTGATCAGGCAATAAGATGAAAAATATAAAGATATTGTGCTACTTGCAGGATGAACATTTGTCGGAATCCATTCAACCAATGAAGAGGAAGAAATATTCGCATATTAGGTTAATTTCAGGCACTTTCTCGTATCCATTATTTTTAATTTGAGTGTCTGTCCAATTCGGCAGTAAACAATGCCAAAATGGGAGTTTTCTGTTTGTTTGAAAATAATGTAACTTCGATTATGTTTTATTTAACGTTGTCGTGTTAATTCTATTGCAACAGACAAAGCCCCTGAGATACAAACTGCAATTTTTAAACCAACTTCATTTATTCTTTGCTTAATTTGCATATATCTTGCACGAAATGTTTAATACGATTAGACATCTTTAGCACGAATGCAGAATTTTATAAAAGTGTAACATAACAATATTCAGCACCAATTTCCAACGTCTGTAAAGATATGGCATCATTTTATGTGTGAAACGCTTTCAAAGCAGAATCATGCAGACTGTCAAATTAAATTTCTGCCTCTTCTACTGACAAGTGCACTCAATCATGCCTTTCAACAGCCGTTTAACAATCGCAGCTTGACTTCTTCGGCGCTGGAGGTTCTCCGAGCAGTACACTGGATTTCGCTGATAAATTAGTTAAGGGTTCTGGTTTCGAGTTTTCTCTCTTGATGAGTTCCAGGCAAACATGCTCAAATAATTCGTTTATCCCTCGGTTAGCTTTAGCACTTGTCTGGTGAAAGAGAGCTTTGGCCTCTCTGGCATAATCTGAAGCCGTTTTTGGATGGACTTGCTCTTCTTCAATTAAATCCAATTTGGTTCCCACAATCACCCGCAAAATGTCCTTAGACGTGTTTACTTTGACCTCTTCGTTCCAATTTTGTAATGTTGAAAAAGAATCTGCACTTGTGATATCATACACTAAAAGCGCAGCATCGGCTTTCTGATAATAAATCTTTGCAACAGCGTGGAATTTTTCTTGTCCAGCAGTGTCCCAAATTTGCAATCTAACGCGTTTTTTATCCACAATCAGCGATTTTTCGACAAATACTGCTCCTATCGTTGCCGATTCTTCATCTGAGAAATGATTATAAATGTATCTCCGAATAAGACTAGTTTTCCCGACTGAAGATTCCCCAATGGCCACGATTTTGAAGATTTTCTCTTGTTCTTGCATGCTTTTGAATGTTATTGAGTGTGTTCAAGAGGTGATTTAAATTCTTTATTTGTTACCGTGATTTATTTGAACTAGTGCAATTTAGTTAAAACAATTGATTTCAAGAACCATTGAAATGCCTCACGACTTGCATCTTGATCAAAAATCTTTATCGGTTAGTTACATTAACACTGAGGGACCTCCTCTAATCAAAGTTATTTTCTGTATTGCGTTTACTAGTAAACTCAGTTCTTGTCTTCGAATAATTGTTTGAGTAGATTTTATTGAAGAACTGAATGACGACTGAGATCTCTTTCCATAATCGTCCAAAAAGAAAGGTCCCAGCCAACAGATAGAAGATTATAATTGTTTATATTATTCAGAATTGACATGATTACTGCTGAGATCCCACGATGTCCAAGGTGCTTCTCGAATTTCGATTCTGAGAAACACCGACCTAAAATATTATCTTGCTGCGGAACTAATTATTGTGAAAGATGTCTATTTGATGCAAGTAAAGTCCATTCTTTTATTTATTGGTTTTCTAATTTCCTTTCCCATCATCAAGTCTTCAACTACCGATTTTTCCAATGCCAATGCTTGAAGATATACGATGGCCCGGAGTTTTTACAAGGGCTTTGGACGAATGAACCTCTACGCGAATTACTTGATTCAAATGTCAAACAACCAAATTTAAGACCCAAATCTCCAAACTTTCCTCGAAGCAAATCGCCGATCTATACTCGAACCAAATCTCCCTGCCCTCAAATGAGAACACCCTATGTTAACCCTAGCCCGATTCCTTGCTCAGGATTTACTCAGCATTCTCAGCCGCGATATGATTCCTCATCTCTGATAGGACAAAATTTCAAGTAACACCGATGAAGCCTATTATCTCTCTCACTCATAACTAACTAGCGTCACCAATTCTAAAATAAAGTTTATTCAAGACCCTCTAATAAATACTACTATCAATAGCCGTGAAGAAATAAGAAGTAGTGACTTACATGACAGAAATAATGATGACAAATTTTCTAGAAGAACCTTCGATAGCGACAAATTTTGATGAGAACTTTGATGCACAGACCGAGTTTAGAACCCTAAAACTCGGGGATGGTTATTCAGATCCTAGGGCTCCAACAATTGATTATAGCTATCAAAAATCGCCAGAGTTATGCATATTGCCGAATTGTATTAATTTCAAAATGGTTTTTCGTGGGGCTATCCAGCCATTCTGCAGCCCTTCCTGTGCGAAAAGATATGAAGCAATGAATGTTGCTTCGCAACAGAGGCAATCTCACGTCAGCCAAGATCTAATAACTCATTTCAGTAAGTGTCTTCAAAATTTTGGGAAGTAACTCGTTGATTAGATAGTATAAATCTCATGGATCTCGAAGAGGTCGCTCAACAGAAGTATCCTCATAAATTTGGCAAGACGACCAGCTTTCAATCGAATCTCTTTACGATGAAAAAACCTACAATTCGATCAGATACTGATGAACGAGTGAGCAGATATAGCGAATTTTCGAGTAATCTTGTTATCGAAATTTCATTAATTTGATTAGATCCCTTAGAAACTTCTTCATTGTCTAGCTATCCCTCATTTAGTAGCCAATATTCATTCCATTCACAGAATTCTTTCGAAGAGAATACCAACCCAAATTTATCGCAACCGGCTGACACCAACAGAACCTTGGCTAACCCGCAAGAACAATGCCTAGCTGAAGGGTGCGCAAGACCGCGTATGACCTATAACGGTCAAAAATGGCCTGTTTGCAGCATAGGCTGCATGAGAATTTGGCAAGAACACAGAAAAAAGCAAACTTAACCTCAGCAAATACTACATATACCTCCTCATAATTGAACTAATTTAGCATATACTAGTCATCTAAGCGACTTGTTATACCTCATTTGTATGCACTCAGACTTGATTTATCTTAAAATGTGAATCATTCCACACTCATTTGCTTTACTTAGATGTCTAATTTATTACTATTTTAACCGAATGAACTTATTTCTAAACTCCGAATAAATTCCTTATTTCAAGTAACTATTTTTTAATAAGAGTATTATTATTCTATTAGCAATATTAGCAAACATAACAAGGCAACACGTAATTCATGACATGGTATACTATATTGATGAGAGAGTATATTCAATTCTAATCAACCTCTTCACCCCTTGCATATACGAGTAATGACCATACAGAGCAATTTAACAGAGTGTTGTAAAGGAAAAACCGGCTCACTATCTTCCATCAGGTAGAGTCGAACGGAAACGAAGATAATCTTGCACGTTGAAGTTAGGATCTTCAGTTAAATCTTCCTCTAGAAAACAATTATAATAGTTAGAATATACTTCATCTATTAAGGATAACAAATTACCTTCTTGCATCTCGTCAGGCGCCATATATTCTTCTTCATCATCTGAGTTCTCTCCGCCTGCAGGTGGTTTGTAATCTTCATCGTTTGGATCGTCATCGCCAGTTGCAATTATTGGATTGAGATTCAATCCGAACGTGTTTGTTGTTGAAGTTTGAAAACTGGGAAAAGCCTGCATAGAACCGCGTTGAGGTTCTTGGAAACCAAACGAACCCTGAGTTCCAACCCCGAATGAAGTCTGATTTAACGTTGGAACTCCACCATCAAAGAGACTCCTTTGCTGGAGTCCTGTGCTGAAGAGAGAGCCGGAGAGAGGCGGCTGAGACATTTGTGTGAATGAGTTGGAAGAGAAATTGAGGTTGTTCTGAGGGAATAATGAGAATGTTGGATTAGGTTGGGAGATGCCTCCACCGAAGAGAGAAAAGCTCTGACCTCCAAAGCCGGAGCCTTGAGAGGTGATTGGAGTGCCGAAATTAGGCTGGTCACCGGTATTTTCTAGGTCCATTTTCAAAATCTGAAAAATATTTCTTCTATCGTTAATCACCCGCCAATTTGTTATTTATAATAACACGCTCTAATAAAGCTACTTAACTGATTAATTAATCCAGAAACTTTTTATTATCACCTGCTCAAGCTTTTTTGATACGAATGAAAGTTTTTGGAGATCAGAATTCATGAAGTGAGGAATAGCAGCTGTATTTCATGGTTTTCTAAGGCCTTCACCTTCGAGGCTCTCACTCACAGCTTTGAATAGGACGATTGCTTGAGAGAGAGAAGAAGAAAATGTTGAAATAAAACTATCTAAGCTCATGTATTGAGAAGATAAGAATGCAAAAGAAAGTAAGTTTGAAATGAAAAGAAATCATGAATTTAGTTGGTTATATGCTTGCAGAACTTCTCAAATTTAATTATGTAAGCCCTTTTTTCAACTCTGAGTTGCTAAAGAATTAACCATTTCACTAAATCATCTATCAAGCAGTTACAACTAAATATAAGGAGGCTCGTACTTCATGGCTTTTATAAAAAGCACTTAACAACAATAAAAGTATTATGGATGAATTGATATTTACTGAAATACATCCTTTTTGAATATATTTTCTTTTCTGGAATTTTGAGGAGTCGGACACACAAAGAGGAAAGTTTTTCAATATTACTGGCCACTCACTAAATCCCATTTCGAACAACGTTGTGATCGTACTGCGAGAGGATTCATTCTGAGAATCTGATTGGAGAGGAAAAAAATTAAAGTTTCAGATTCCTTCTGAGAAGCTAACTCAATCAACTTAATATAAAACCACAGGATTCGTGTATAGGAGAAGTATTCAACAATTAGGGCTTACTTGCTTCGAAGCAATAAAAAACGATTACAGTTTCTCAATATACGACTTTATCTAAATATCAGTAATGAATCTAGTTTCCATTGCTGTTTAATTTTGTTATGTTAATTCTTTCCAACCAAAGAAAGAGTTAAAATCAGTTGATCTGTGCGCAATCCAGCAGCTTAATTCGACACTGAATTAAGGAAGACATCGTTATTCTTTGAAGTAATGAGCTTTCTGTTGAATCTCCTTTCCTTCTTGGGTGTAACCTGAATTTTTCGAATTCTGAAGAGATCAAATTTGTTGACTCATTCCTGTTACAAGGAGAGCTCAGGAAAAGACCTTGTTGATCAAGAAAGTCTTCGATTGAAGCGAACATCTCCAAAGAATAGCCGTCAATGCAACGGTTTAGATGGTATTCTTCCTGATTGACTACGTTGAAAGTTCGAGTTTCACCAGCATCAAGATCTTTCCTTGAAATTGAATTTGTTTGTTCTTTATGGTCTGTTAATGGTGACGTGCTGTTAGGCATATCTGACTCAATCTTGCAGAGACCTAAATTTTCCATGATCTGACTTTTCTTGCTATTGAATTGCAAAGCTACTTATAAAAAACATATTTTAGTGTTCTAGTAATAAAGGAGTTGAGAGAGAATTGTTCCTGTGCTCCCGATTTGTTTACAGGATTTATATGTAAACGAATTCAGTAGCGCCACTAGATTATTTATATCAAATAACAAAACCATCTTAGAATTGTATTCTAAAATGCAGAACTGACTTGATCAGTAAACGCTTGAATATATGTGTTCGCGAATTGAAGGAAATCTGCTTGATTTTCAAAGAGTCAAAATATATTCTTGCAAGTGCGAGGAGAAAGAGTGTTTGAGTGTTGAGCTGTCTTAAAAGAACCGCTTGACTTGCATCGCTTTTCATATGTTTATTGTAAAATATTAAGCGATTGTTGGATTGCTTGATTCTGCATAAAAATTTAATTTAAGAAATTTCTGAAGTGTTCCAATAAATTTAAGAGAAAAGTATAAAGAATTTCAATTTTCGGATGAGGAATTTGGCGCAATACAATAAGCGTAGTTATTTATGGCTCAAGGATGAGGTCTTATTGAGAGCTTTCATGAACACACCAATGATCTCCGTGAATGATGATGATATTCACGATTAAGTTTATGAGACTCGGTTTTTCCTAAGTCTTTGTTTCTTTGAACTTTCTTTTTCTTTTGAATCGAAATATATTCCGATTTTTACCGTACTAACAAATATTTAGAAACGCTTCAAATTATGTCCGAGTATGTAATGGCTACAGAACCTTAAACAAAATTCATACACAAAGTTAACACTAAATAATTCGAAACGGAAATTAAATACTTCAATATGTAAAGCTCTACCTCTCACACACAAAGTTTGAGTACGAAGGAAAAATAGATGGCTTTCATGCATTGAGTGCTAACTGCAGGTTGACAAATTCCTCCATTTTGACCAAATTCTTGGCTTAGTAAGACTGAAATTTATTTCTTCAGAATGTTTATCATAGGATTCTGATATTAGTACATACAGAATGAAAGAGACGCAAATTATCTGCAAACTTCGTTTTAATTGGATTCAAACAATATATATCTATATCAGGCACTAATTCGCTAAGAATTGTTACATTTCTACAAGTAAACGTGATCAGATCATAGAATTTCGTAATATATAATAATCTAAGGAGTTGCTGAATCAAACGTAAAGAGCAGCCTAATAAATTTTAATTACAGTTTGTATGCCTTGATTCAGAGTATCTAAATAAGGTTTGGGGCTGTTTGAACTCTTGCACGACGTTGAATTAGTGAAGACATGCAAACCCTCTGAAGGAACGAGCTGTCGGTGGTATTTGGTTTACTTTTCGAATTTATGTTGACTTCCTTGACTTCAGTAAGCACCATGATTTGCGGTCTATTTCCGGAGTTTTTTAATTCGAAAGAACCCAAACGATTTGTGACAAATTGGGGAGTCGAAATCAAAACCTTTTGCTGATCGAGGAAGGAGTCAATTGAATCAAACATCTCCTCAGAATATTCATAGCAACTACCTCTTTTAACACAGATGGCATGCCTTAGTTTGACTGTGTCACAATTTTCATTCGCGTCAGGAGCCCTACATGATGCAGAATCCGGCCTTACATTGGGACTTTTTTCAGCAGTTAATAATGATGACATTTCTGTTTGTATATCATCTGACTCTACCACCTTGAGGCTTCTGAACTTTTCCATCATCTAGCGTTACCAAACAAGATTTTCAGCTTAGGCAGCAAAGTTAGCTTTTTTTAATGTTATAATAATATAACCGAATTTTTCTCTATAATAAGCCTCTAATCCAGTTCGTTCGTGACCTTTAATTTTCTTTCGAACTTACCAAAAGAATTCGAAGGTCTTATTTTCATATCATTTCGATTCGATGCTGTCAGATTCAGTATTCAAAAGACCTCAAAACAATGAAAAAATAGGTATGTTTCGAATGAGTTTCGAAAACAAGTTAGAAAATTTAACACTGATAACCCACGGAGAGAGTGTTATTTTACAATAATCTCGATGAGCAATGGGATAAATGAAAATTTCTATTCTACAGCCAGGGAGGGGTGTTTACAAAACTGAAATTAGAGAGGCACATTCGCTCAACACAGGCTGAATTGTGAGTGACCGCCATTAAGAATGCATTTGGAGCCAAAAAGTTTTGAATTTAAATGTTTCTAATTAGAATATTCAGCAACATTTTTCCGAGGTTTATTTCTTCAAGAATAAATTTGTGTTTTGATTATTTTTATACAATAGAAACAGTTTCGAATGCTTGAAGAAGATAGTAGTCGATCAATACTCAGGTGAATAATATTGATAACAGTCTGTTAGCTCTATATACCGATAGAATCATGCTATTGCCTCTAAAAATCACTTGAAGATATTCGTGGAAATGCAGTTTGAAGGCAATCTTTTATTTTGAAAGTTACTGAGTTCGAGATAATCTGCAATTTCAAATTCAAATTTGATATCATTTTGGCGGCTGGGAGTCTAGAAACCCAAGATAATATAACACTTTGCAAGGATTTGAAATCTGATGATTACTTTCGATTTGGAAAATCTATTATGAGCTAAATCTCATTCTGTCATATAAATCATATTGGTATTTTTTCTTCATTTATAAAATTTGCTTAGGTGAGGAGTAGTTTCTCTCTCTGCGAAACCAATCGTTTTGCTATTTTCACGAATACAACATAGAAATGAATAAGTTACTTCAACCCCTCGCAAATAGGCATTAAATGTTTAAAAAAAAAGAAAACCAATCAGGCCGTCGGCACGAATGGATGCAGATCTTACCTTATTCATCCTCTATGTCCATCAAGATAGGAGAATAACCTTTGAATAATTAAGATGCTTGCGCTTCAGCTCGCGAATCCAGTTTGGACCGTTACCTATACACATGTTATGAGTACTCACTTATCTTCAAATCTAGCCCTTAATTTACAGGATTTCAAACAAATCAGCCTCTATATCTCATTCTCAAGCTCAATAAGAAATCAATCTCCGTTATACCATAACTGGAACGAACTTGCAGGCAGGGCATTTTTTGGCACACTACCGTTCTCTAGTCGACATAGCTTCAAAAATAGTGGTTCATTTCCAAAAGTCAGCCAATTCAGTTATTATTTTCTCCAAATAAGATCAAACAATTTTTATTTATCTCTAAATAATGAAACTTTTAGCGAAACTACTAATTTTATTGGAACAAATAAATAAGGTCTGAGAGACGCGATTAATAGTATGTCCGTATCAGACAGATTAACAATCAAACTCGAGCCCTCTCGTAGCAATAGCAGAAACGCTCTCTTCGAAAGCCCTGCTGCTAGATTATCTCATTTATCTCGTAGCAGCTCAACTAATTCACCTATGTACTCACTCGCAAAGCTGCAAGCGATCAAAGCAAATCCTTCCTTTCTCAACCTCAAATTTTCCCAAGCTATGGACTCCAACGGCAGCAGACCACCAACTCGAGGTCTATTGACCTCTCGAGCCTCTTCAACGAAGCGAGAGATCGAAATCGATCCCACCAATCTCTCGAATCCACCGAAACTCAAGCGCAACAAGAATCTTCCTTCAGCAAAGAGACAGATCGTCGTTGAAAAATATCTGAAATCAGCAATGGAACCTTCCTCAGCAAAAGCAAATCTCGACTTAGTGTGGTATCAGACGTTGAAAGAACCTCACTATGAGGATTATAACGAGCTAACACCGTTCAAACCATCGCCCAGCATCGGGAGGAATTCTATGATTATATCAAGCAATCAGCTCTCTGCACCAGTGACCAATCGGCGTCTGAAAGGCCTCGAAAGACAGAATTCCCGTCGACTCATAGAAGCAGTCAAATTGAAAATACCCTCCACAGGAAGCGAGTCTGCTTTCGCTTCAAATCCAGGGTCAGCACTAAAGATCCCACAAGAAACAACTGACCGAAGTTTTAAACAAATAGAGAAACTTTGTGATTCGATAAGAGATTTTCATAAAATGATTGAATACATGCAAAAGACTAAAGTGAACATTTTACACGAGCAAAAGCAATTGCATGATTTCGTGCTCACGTTTGTAAAGGAGTTTGATTTTATCGCAAAAACTCCGACGAAGCAGGTCAACAAAGAAAGACTTATGACGTTTCAAATCGCTATTGAAGGGAAAGTTGACGAACTGAAGCAAGTGCAAGACCTCCTCCAGGATCAAGCAAGAAAAATTAAAAAGCTCTGTGCTAAAAGCGGATTTAGCAGCATCATTCCCAGCATTCTTAGCATTAATGAAGCCAAGGAACAAAATGAACCTTTCAATTTCAGTATAATGAGAAAGAAAACTGAAAACTTGAAGCATGAAGTTGAATTGTTGCAGTCAGAACGAGAAAATTCTTATATGATGTCACGCGACCAAGGCAGGGTCAGTGCGTCCCCAAGTCCGAGCATTCGATCACGGTCCCCGGGAAGAAGCCAAACAGCTAGTCCTACAAGGGCGTCTCAACTGCGGCATTCAAATTCAGAGAATAAAGATTCATTAGCAAAGCATATGACTTTCTCGCATGTTCTTTCTAATTTCAACCGGAATTCGAAGAGAACCAGCGACAAGCATTCAGAAGCAGGAACGAGTTTTTCTAAAGGAAGCGAGGATAAACCCATAATTGAGCATCCTAAAGGCAAAATTGAGCTAAATTTGGTGGTGAAAGAGGAAGCTACTAATGAGAACAGCGAAGAAAACACAGAGACGCCCAAACTGAGGACTTTGGAGAAAAAAGTTAATCATAAAGAGATGCAGGTGTTCTTTACATCAGTTATAGAGAGGCTAGAAACAAGACTCAAGACCTTTTTGGGTGAAGTCAAAGTTTTCCAAGGGAAAGGCTCGCTGACGAACCTCGAGAATCAAGATTCGCCGAAAAATAAAGTCCTAGCTGCACACATTCAGAACGGAATTGACTCGTTTTTAGAGAACTGCGAGCGATTCCTCAGGGACCACGACTACAAACGAGATAATTTTCTAAAGAGTCTTAATAGTTATTTTTCGGATATTGAAGAAATCATCAGCTCAAACCTCTTGAAGTTGTCTTCATTGAAGCATTTGTTATCCGCCTCAATAGAGAAACTTATCGAAATATTTAAATTCAAGACGAAGGTAACTCCTCTCGAAATGGGTGATAGTGAAGTTAGAAAATCATTTTTACAAGGGTTTACGCAGCGGAAGACTCAACTCGAGCATATGCGAGAGGCTATTTTGTTTATTGCGCAACAAATCGCGAATTCCTTGCCTCCGATAGAACATGGAGCTGAGCTGCACGAAGACTATCTAAGTAGTCTTCGCGTCCGAGCAAATCAGTTGCTTAGAGGAGTGCATTATCTGTCAAAGCTTGCAGAAGTCGACGCCGAATTTGACAAGTCGGTCTTTTCGTCAGCGAATTTGTCGAGAAAGATAAAGGCTGCGGTAGAGGAACTGGAAGAAATGCTTCAAGCGGAAAAGATACCTCCAGCAGACAAATTCGAGAACGCCCTCGATTTGGTAAAGGAGCTCTCAATTTTGAACCAAAATTGTAAAGTCATGTTAAAAGAGCTCAACTTTTACGTCACCTATCCATTTCTAACGGCAGCCTTGGAAAAGCCGATTCGTATTCTCACTGAGTTGCAGGATGAAGTTCAAACTCAAGAAACCAGCTCAAGAAAAACAGTAGAAAAAGCAAAGGAGACGATTGTTGTTTACAATAACAAAGTGGCTGCTGAAACAGAGGCAGTAGAGTCCAAATTCAATGGATTTGTTGACGATCAACTTATCCAAAAGAAGCAATATCTTGATTTCAGCTCTGCTCGGAACTATCAGAAGCAGCTCTTGGAAATACTTTCATTGATGGCCGCTCCGAAACAAAAAATCGAATGGCTACACAATCAAGCGTACCCTTCATATATCGTATTGCTTCCAAAACCAAGCGATAAACTCAAATTGATAAAAAAATTCGAAGAGAAACTTGACGCCGTTTTCAACCTTTTGAACATAGGGAACGTCTTAAACGCTGAGATCCTACTCGACTGCCTCAGGGACGCTACTTCGGAAGACCTGATTGAGAGGCTATCGGGTCTCAAGGAAAACTTGAAAAAAGAGCTCAGAGAAATCGAGGTGGTAGCGGGATCCCCTGTTGTTAATTCCCACCCCTATTACCAGTCCATCGCTCATAAGATCCTTCTCATCATGACAAAATTTAAGGCGATGCTTACGAAAGTATGGGAACTTGTTGATAAGATCAACAAAGCCTACGCGACTTTCCGTGGGGCAACAGACAGCCCTTTCTCCTCTGGAGAGGTCGAACTGAGGGAGTTAACGAACACAATTCAGTGGCTGTACGCTGGATTTGCTACTTATATTCAAGACCTCAAGAAGGAACATGATATCTTTGGGAAATTCGCTGACAGAATCAAGGACATCGGTGATGGTGAGCTGAATGTACTCCGTATCATGGATAAATGCATAAATAAAGTCCACGAAAAAACGGAAACTTTTGAGATCGACATCGCTCCTCTCACTAAACTCCATTCATTCTTCAATGCGCTTACTGACTGGCCCGAAATGATGCTGTATTGCAAAACTGATTTCGATAATGCCCAGCCGTTACTCGAGCACCTTGCTCAGATAAAGGAAGGCGTGTTTTTCCGCTGGGAACTCAGAGCCACTGTTGAGAATTTCGAGAACCGATTGAAAAGGCTCTCCACTGCTCTGGAGGTCTGTCTTACGTTTTTCGAGCTCGGCAAAACGTTTAACGCTGATATCCTCGCTAAAGTGCTCACTCCTCAGATCAAAATCGACAAAACCCAATTCGTTACGTTACTTGTCGACCTTGAAGAAGCCACGGAGAAAATGCATATAAAAACTGAAATTTCAAAAAAACACGTTGATCGTAAATTCGGGGATTTTATGGTTTCTACGGTTAGTTTCCTCAAGTTGCTAAATAGGTTCTTGCTAGATCTTCAAGAGAAATACTCAAATGTTCCTAAGGTTCTCGAAGCTCACGTCGAACAAAACAAAGGGAGCTTTGTTGAAGCGATAAAATGCTGCTGTGTTGCTATAAAGAACACCAGCTCAGAATTCGAGAATAAATTGCAGGAGTACTCAATGAAGTTTGAAGAAAAATCAAAGATTCTTGTGATCATTGAAGAGTTCTTAAAGACCGTGCTTGAGAGAGACGCCAATATCTACGAAAAGCTCTACAACGAAGCCAAAAAAATGTTTGATTTTATCAGCAAGGCCAAAGTCGAATTTTTCCAAGGAGAGGTCGGCACGCTTAAATACAGGAAGCTGAGCCTGCTCGAATACGAGCCCCTTCAGCTTAACCGCGACAAAGCTGACGAGTTCGTGAAGCACCTCGATATGTATCTGAAATCTGAGGAAATATGCAATAGGCCTGCGGTCCAGGACCTTGTCAAGAATATTCGTCGTATTTTCAAAGAGTTGAGGAATGTTTTTGAAATCTTTAGGATCTATTATAAATACGGAAGGGAGATATATACGATGATCGATGACTTTTTGTTTAAGCTCAGAAGCGACGATGAAATTGAAAAGCGGCTTACTGCGATTGAAGAGAAGATTGAAGAAATGATCACAGCAATCCACGAAGCAGATATCAAGAGGAAACGCAAACCGATCTTTTTGGCAACTTTTGAAGGGTTCAATATCGAGAATGTGCTCGAGAGAGATATAGTACCTTACTTCCAAGAGCTGCAGACCTGGATCGAGCATTTTAGAGATAGAATATCAGTGATTCTTGAATACGATGCTGAGTTGAAGAAAAAATACGAGCGACAGGTGATTTGGATGCGTGACGATTTTCCTGAATTCTTGAGAAAATGGCTGTTAAAAGAAGACCACGATGTTAGTAGAGACTATGATCATCTTCCAATGAATGATTACGAGGGACTCTGGATCAGGATCAAAGAATTCGAGGAAGTAATGCAAACAAAGCGGATATCGGCGAGGCAGCATTTCCTGCAGAACTTGGCTGATGGAGTTGAGTTTATCAACCAAAATTTCCTAAACGAATGGTTTTTCAGGAACCAGAACCCGGAAACAGCTGATAAAATCTTTACGAAGCTCCATCATTTGGCGGATAAGATAAAGGAAAGGAGAATAGTGAAGGCGAATATGTTTCAGAGGATGAATAAGTACTTAGATGTTATAGAAAGAGTGATTGGGATCGTGAATTACCTGAAAGACAAGGAAAAACTTGCTCTCGGCGGCTTTGAAGCAATACAACACTTTGATCACATTCAATCGCATATTGAAATGCTTAATTTCAGCAGCTGGGCCAGAGTGATGAAGTTCTTACTTACTGAAGGAGAGGAAGTGGCGAAAGCTACAACTTCAGAGGGCAGTTTCCTTCGCGCGGTTGAAGATGGGTTATCTGAAGGAATTTATGGAAAACAAGCAGTAATGGTTAAAGGTTATCGGTTTTATATTTTTGATATATAAGAGAGAGCTTCCATTACAATTTTTTAATTCGATTCTATCTGAGACTCTTCTGACAAAAATTTATTGAGTTTGAGGCTTTCTTATCCGTTCTTTTGTTAATTTTTCTATAATCCCTATCAAATTGAAGTCTGTGTATAAACTCGGACCATTACACTTACAATTAACAGCGAATGTTAAATACTATCGGAATTGCACATAGAATGACGAAGGGGTCAGCCCCTGAATTATTTATGGAAGTCATAGCTTCGTTGGGCTCTTTGAGGATATTCACAATCTGTTAATGAATAAAAAAAAATGCTGTTAATTTAAATTTTCTGAGATTTATTTCTGAATTAATGTTATGAAAACATATGGGAAACGAAAACTCAAAAGACAAAGGCATAACATATACTGAGTTTCTCAAATCCAATCTCGTTGGAAGATTTGCTGCAAACAATGTAATCCCACTAATGCATGATAAAGTCCAGAAGAAATTAGGGCATGATGTATATTTTATGTGCGATCCGCTTAAACTCGCGCCTAAACTCGTGAAATTCGTACCTTCAGACCCGATTCGCCGGACAAATAGAGGAAAAAGCTCACCATTCTCCAAAGACAAGGAGAGCCCTTCAAAATCATCCCCTTATGCCCATGAAGATAAAATGGACAGCTCTAAAAAGAAACGTTTTCTAAACTTCCCTCCTGCGCCGAAGAAAGCCTCCTTTGACAAAACATCGAAGTTTTTCCTCTCCCAGCGCAAAATAATGGAATCGACAAATAATTCTCGCATATCATCAACTATGACAGGACTAATTTCTGGTTTGCCGACAGCGAGAACATTTCGAATGCAGATTGAGGGTGCCTCTGATAGAAAATTAAATGATGTGCGCTTCCAAGAAGAAGATATCCAATCGGAAGAAGGGTCTCCGAGAATGAAAATGGTAGAACCAGCTGAAAAGAAACCAATAACGATACTTCTTAACTGCAGTATCGAAGAAAAGCTATTTGTGAAGCTGCCTAAACGTGCACTGAATAATATTATTGAGTTTTTGATCGATGACTATCAGTCATTGGTGCTAGTTTCGCCTCTTTGGCATTATCAAATCAGCAAACTATTTGAAGATCAGTTCATATTGATCGATAAAAGCTTCGTTGAGTGTTATAAAGAAATACTGGCGCTAAAAGATAGTTATTCGACAGTCACATGCCAAGGGTCAACGAGCGATGAGGGGTTTAGAGTGGATAGGAACCTGATTGCTGAAACGCAACGAATTATTACAGGTATTTTTTGCAGACGAGTTTGATGTTTATCATTGGATGATAATTAGGGAGATCAGTAGTAATAGGATACACTTATCAGCTTGCAGATCCCAAACAAGGGGAGAAACTGGCATATTTCAAGTTTGATGCGCTGAGCCAAGGCTCCAGTCGAGATATTTGGATATACAAGGAAGAGTTTCAGGTAAAATTGGTTTGTGAGCGTCAATTTATGTGGCATAGAGAGATTCTGCTCAAGAAGATATCACAGCATTGGTTCAACCAATTATGCCAGTATGCCAAGGCGACAGGATCAAGATTGCAGTTAACATTTTCAGTTTAGTGGGGCTAACCAAAATAAACACAATAAAATGGCTGAAGCCTTCACTCCTAAGCATTCCTTCGATCCCGAAAACATTAGACGCAAATTTCCTTGATGGTATCGACCGAAACCGTTTTTGCGAAGTCGAAGAATTCCAGAGTGAATGGTGCGATTATCTTTACTTCCATCGCGATGTCCAACACCTGATACAAGACCTCCAACCTTGTCTGAAGCATCTGTCTTCTGAGTGCTCTGGCGTCGGGATTCTGACAGTCAAGTCCTACTACAAGGCTATTAAAAGCGGTAAATTTATAATTGCATGATTGAATTTGAATAATCATTTATTTTGCTTGCTTAATTAGGCGTCGTTGTGGATTCGCGTTCCAAGACTGGTTTGAATATCGAGGTTATTGAAAGGACTCAGCCCGCGCTTGCTGAGGTGAAAAAAATGGGAGTTTTCCAGGATATGGAAAATTTCTTGCAGCTGAGAGTGGGTGACACTCTTATTTTTTATCACTCGGTCGGAGAGAATGACGGAGGCCCTTCTCCTACAAAATTCCAGTCTATTCCTCATAATACTGGCTGTATATATTGACCTTTTCTTATATATTAGCATAGAAAAGTGATACGAGCGATATCCTTTTTAAAATTTTGTCTTGCTTTTCTCCAGAAATTTTCGATTTTAATGGTGTAACTATTGGCTGAACACTCGCTGTTCCTTTCTTTCGATTTGAATTAAATAAATGAGAAGATTTTTTCCCTTTTGCTACTGCAATTGATTTTGATTTGAATAGCAGATATGAAATCTGTTAGTTACAATTACTAATTTTTCATAAATTCGAGTTATATTCCAAGAAGATGGTTGAAACTATGAAAGAAGTGGCCGTCGACATGCCTGATGTCGGCGACATGAAGAACGATGCTATTGCTCAAGTAATTCTTGATTTCGGCTTGTCTGAGTGCACTTGTTAGGCGAAATATGCAGCTGAACACATCAAGGTTGAGAATAAAATTTCGGAGCATCTCAAGAAGTTTTTTGATGCAAAGTATGGACCTAACTGGCATTGTCTCGTAGGTGAGTTCCTTACCAACTTATCTTATCCGTTAACTTCCTATATCTGCTAGGCAAATCGTTCAATTTTTACATCTCTCATGAAAGCAAGCATTATATATTTTTCTATGTTGGTCCTCTTGCTATTCTTCTATACAAAATGGGCTAATCCAACCTTATAATACTCATTATGCTTATCAGTGGAGGCTTTATTTACTGTGCTTGGGTATTCTTATTGTGATAAGTATTTGAATATGCAAATTTCGAAAAAGTAAAATTCATGCAGCTTTGATGGAAATACAAGCCAATAACTACTTGATCAGAGATCAATTTGCTCAAATGTCTCTCTAGTCTCAACTCATGGGAGCTTGACTTTGCCTAGTTTAAAGTTTCTATTTTGATTATCAAGGTCCAAGAGCCTGTGTGTAGCTCACAGCTCTTCCCTCTGTATATAGTAATAAATAGGTATATTTTTCCCATTTGCAGATAATTTTACATGAAAATAAGTAATTTATTGCCAATGCACCGGAATCATCTCAAAAAAAGAATAATGCAAAAAAGTACAAGATACTTATTATTTCACGATTATGATTAATCTTTATGGTATTAATCTCTTTGAATCACCTCTTTTTTGCACACAGGGCACATTTTGCTATCACCTAGCCATTTCTCTATGCACTCTGAGTGGAAATCATGCTTGCAGTTAAGTCTTCTTAACTGGTCGCCATCTTCATATTCACAGAAGCAAATCATGCATCTATAAATGATTTAGATCACAGATGATTCTGATATTAGCCTTTACTGCTGTTCTTCCTGCGTTTTCCCTATCGTTTTCCTATAGGTCAACTTTCTAATCTTCGCAATTTCCTCCTTAGGAAGTCCTTTGCTAACATGTCCAATTTTTTCACCAAGTTGTAGAAGTTGCTAATAAAGCAATGGCATAAGAGCTCTCAGGAGAGGACAATTAACTCACCTCATAAGTCATATTGTCAGGATTGACTTGGCTAGGGTTCAGACTGCTGAGCGAGCGGTTTGGATCAAACACACGCTCTTGACAAGATTCATGGATTGCTTTCATAATCGCCAATTCTTCGATGTCCACACCCCGTTTTTTCTGCAACCTTCGAGCTTCCTCTTGTTGTAGTTGTATTGCCAATTGCAGACTGTGCCACTCCTCATTCGACATCCCTTCAGGCCTCTCCATTTGCTCTATAAACATTCATTCCTTTTAATTACATTTTTTCGTTTTTCTTACTAGATTCTTCGAAAATTTCCTCAAATTGAGGGAGGGCTTCTCGGCCATTTGTCGCTTTTCGTGACACATGGTGAGTAGTGCTTCTTGATGACGGTTTCTTCAATTTCATTTCTTGCTCTTTCTTCTTAAGCCTCTCATTTTCCTGAGCCAAAGCAGCATACTTCTCCTCCATCTCAGCCATTTGAATCTTCAATTCTTTCACCAACTTTCCTAACCCCTCAATCCTCTCATCTTTATTTTTCAGTTCCTGATATCGAGAGTAGTCATTTAGTTTTACAAACGCAGAAATTTCAAACCATTTCAGCTTTGCGAACATAAGAGCTGTATTCTTTTTTCAGTTTCTCGTAATCTAGCCTCGAGACAGTATTCGTGTCTGGAGTTTCGATAGATTGAGTTTCTTGTTTAATACTCGAAGTGGCTTTAGAATAACTGTATCGTGGTTGATTAGTGTTGGTAGAGGATGTAGGGACTTCAAAGTGATAATGCTGACTGGTCACTGAAGTTGTTTCGGTCTATTTCAGGGGAAGATAAGCTGAGATGTGGGATTTTCATACTGATGCTGGTCTTGTAGAAGCGTTTTGTTTGAGATAACCGGAATATTTGCTGCCGTAAGGGTGATCTTTCTGGGAAAGGCTTCCCTGAGTAAAGGCCTGGTATGAGGTTTGAGGGAATTTGTATCCTTGGGCTCTGAAACCGTTTGCCCTGAACGCATCTTTTCCACTTTCTGTCATCAACGCTTCTTGGAATTTAGCACAGAAATTTTGCTCAGAATTTTAAAAAATATACCCTTGATTGAGTTTTTGTATAACTGAATGCTATGACCGTATGGTCAAAGACACAATTTTACACCTCGTCTCAATTCAGATTACAATGACAAGTATGAATGGCATATTTCAGATTTCTTCGAATAGGGCTCACTCTGTTATTTATTTGTTTCAAAAGTAAAGTACACCATAGGGGAATTAAGATTTAGAAAGCAGAAATTGCTAGCAGTCTGTGGTGCTTATTTTTTCCGTTCAATAATTTGAAGATTTGGGGATACCGAAGAGGACATCGTACATAGTTATACATATTTGTATCAATGAGGAGAGTAGTGAGAGATTAGAATTTATAGAGGTTGATATGGGTGATACGTATGACAAAATAATTAAATATGGTCGATTATTAGCTTATAATCACATTGAGCGCTAATACCACTAAAAAGGCATCTGAAAGTTATGAAAGAGTCTGGCTTTACAGCAATTCAAGCAATTTGTTCATCTCTCATGATATTATTTTCATAAGAAAAATAAATAAATAACAATAATAACAGCTGTGGACTGATTCTAAATTCAAATTATTTCAGCGATAAAACGACTTGAGCAAGCCATGTATGACTATACGAAAGAGGACCTCAGAAAGAACAGAGCATACTCTCCATCTCCAACGTAACATCTCACATGCATGCAAAAGCTAAATCATTATAGGCTCGAAGGAAGGATTGAAGCACTGAAGAAAGAAATCAGCAACAACGAGAACCAAAGCCGAAGCACCTCAAAATCAAAGTCTCCACTCAGAGACAATTACTACAGAGCAGTAAGGAGTGATTGAGCTTGACCCATTTATTCATCAAAACCGTTACAAAGGCTAATGAAAAGAAAACAGGCATGGGCAATCAACCTGATTATAAAGCAAAAGAAGATACCTACACTTCGCCTTATTCAAAGCCTTCTTTTGGTGGCATCGAATCAGCTTCTCAAAGCAAAAACTTCTACAACTACCCGACTCCTGATCAATCAATGAAATCACTCCTCGATAACAACAGCGACCATTTAAACAGCACAAACTATGAATATAGTGAGCGTTTGATGAGCAAGTCCGGTAAGAATCTCTTCGCACAAGAAGATAGAGAGCTCAATTATAACTTGAATGCCCGCAGAAACAGTAATTTTTTATATCCTGGATGCAGCATAATAACTTCTTCGTTCAGGTGCATTTGATAGAAGTAACACTGGAGGACTAGCGAGCACGAGTATGAGTGGATATCCTAACACCCACAGAGAGTATTCGAGGATGGAACCTCGATCTGATGAGAATGAGAAGGTTTTGGTTTCCGCGTTGAATGAGCTGGCATCACAGCTCTCCGATGTGTGTGAGAAAGAAAAACTCTGGAGAAATGGAAGGCTCAGCTTTGAATACGACAATCTCGGTAGAAAGTTGATATGTAGGAGGGTTACCATAACAACGCTTTATAGGTTGGAATGGAACTGAAGGGGCTGAGTGGCTACCGAGCTCGGACGTTAAAGTACTGAAGCAGAGTGAGGCAGGAAGGATACTTTTAGATGTGAAAAACCAATTTAATACCTTGAGAGGAGTTTTCGAGGAGCTTGTGATGGATGTTGAAAATTTATCAAAAACCCCAGCGTTTTCGGGTGTTGAGTTTGTAAAGAGAAGACTTCTTGTTATGTGGCTAACGTGATGTAATAGAAAGAAAATTTAGCTCCCAAATTAGAGCTGGATCAATCGTTGGGCGGTCCAGCCCAAAAGCTTCTGGCAGCGATTCAAGACACGAAAAAATCGATTGAAAATATGAAATCTGCTGCTCTTTCGGTATCATAAATGATCGAGAACCAGTTTGTTCTTACTTTATTAGGATGATGTACAGGAGTCTGTGAAGCAACTTGCCAGAAAGAAAGATCAGAGAGAGTAATAATATCATTGTAGTAATATGAATGCTCAACTGACCAACTGCAGCGGCGATACGGCGATAATAAGGACATTAGTTCTACAAATGGAACAGAGCAAACGAGAGCGAAGACTTCTAGAAATCGAAAATGCTCTGTTGAGGAAAAGTAATCGCTATCCATTTCTATATGAATCTCAAAAATAATCATTCGCTCATCCAGATCACAGTAACAGTGCGTTCGCAAAAGACAATCAAACTCTCAGGAACCAAATACGTGAAATCGTCCAAAATGAACTTGATCAAATTTAACTGAGTGGTTTCTCTTTCATTTTTTTTTTTTGGAAATACTGGTCTCATGATTTGTTCGAACTGTCCATTCATTTTGAGATCAGCCTTTTTTCTTTCGTAAATGCTTTTTTAAGAGCAATTCATATTTTAACAGAACCTCTTTAGTCTCAACATATCTTTTGAAAGGTTTCTCCCATTCACTTATTTATTGCAGTAAGATATGCTTCTAAAGAAAATTTAACTAATTTTATTTAATCCTCTCACAAAGCACTTATTATTTCAAAGAATCACTTGCCACCCTCCACCATGAAAGAGACCAATAAACAGTTCACGGACTTTCTCAAGATTTCAGAGAAAAACCACACCTTCGACAATATCATCCGCGTCGCTTTCCTCGCTACGTATAAAAAAGAACGCATAATGTTTTTCCACCGCTCAGGCGAGCTCCGCATCTGGGACCCACAGACTTCGAAGTTCTTGGACACTCCTGGACTCACAGAAACGAAAGAATACTACAAGGCAATTCCAATCAAAATTTCGCATAGAACCGAAGAGCTTTGGCTTAAACAGAAAGACAACCAGAACACACATGTCAAATTTTCAGATTACATCTTCGTGTTTACCCACACGTTCATGCTGAAGATAATTTCACCTGTTACTTTTTCCGTTGTGAATGAACAAGTGCTAAATGTATGTGTCAACCGCGCTGACGCACAGCAGCAACTAAATTACCATGTTGAGCCTTTGGAGCTGTTTCAGTTCAATTATAATCGCAATTTTTTCTTGCTGAACATCGCGAATAGCTTGTTCATTTATGACTGGATAAAGCAGAGGAATATCGCCAAAATACAGTTAAGCAGCCGAGTAGAGAGATATGGGGTGCTTCATGACGATGAGACTGGGAGCAAAAAAGCTAAAATAAAATATTTTTATGCCTACGAGAAAGGGTTGCTTGTGTTAGGCGAGCTAACGAGACTAAAGGTGACCAAAAAGATACCGCTTGGCGTATCTAAAGCAGAGATCGTGGCTATAGAGAAGGCTTCGAATCAGAGGATGATCCTCTTATTTGCGAATCTTCAGGCAGTTGTTATTGATTGGAGACGTGGAGTGCTTCAAAAATCGTTTTTCATCTCAAATCCGAATATTCCTGATGTGAATTTGGCTTATTGGGGTCCAGGGGCACTGATACGAGGGAAAAATGATCAAGTCATCGGCTGCCTGGCTGGACTTAGTTTGATATTTACCGTTGACGTTGTGACGGGGCAGTATAATTGGATATCGACTCCAATAAAGAAGTATCCAACCAATTATCTGCTTTCTCAAAACCAAAATAATCTTCTCGTCGCGTTCCATAGTGAAAAAGCTGGACTGACAACTCCTAATGTAGTTACGATGCTTAAACTCAATTTATAGCTTCAAAATAATTTAAATTATCCATTTATGCTTGCTGTTCTAGAATGAAAGGGCTTCGTTTTCTTAGTTGTCCACAATTAGTATGAAACGGGATTTCGATTGGAACGTTTTATTTGTTTTCTTGGCTTGTTTTGTTTTCCAAAATCAAACTTGGAAATCTGCAAAATTCTAATTAGAGAGTACTGCAGAGGCTGAAAAGATAAACAAATACCAATAATATGCAGGCTCCCAACTAATATTATAATTTATCCTTTTATTAGGAATAAGATTACTCGTATTAAAACTACCTCCATCGCTTTCATGGAAGAATATCAGGTTTAGAGTTACACTGATAAGGTTTTTACTCCCTTGATTTGTTGATGTCATGTATTTGCCTTACAAAAATTACAGCACATGATATCAAGAAATAATACCGTCCGATAAATTTTGGCGAAATGGAAACTTCTCGAATTCCTTCTATTTTTTTATGATAGCTGTCTAAACGACTTAAAAACTCAGGCTTCTCAGAAAATAATTCAAAAAAAAGTTTTATCCTTCACAGAACTTAGCCCACAAGTAACAACCCCATTAACAATGTACCACCACCATGGTCATCATTACAAACATCACCATCATCACCCACCTCTTTTCGTCGTTGAACCAAAACCAATTCGCCACGAAACTGTGATAGTTGAGGCCAAACCTCAACCACAGCCAGTTTTTGTGCAAAAAACTGTTCCTACCTCAACCATCATCACAACGACACCGACCTACACGACTCCAACATATACAGTCCCAATGCAAACTTATACTACTCAACCCACTTACACAACGCCTACTATGACTCCGACCTACACAACCCAAACGTACTCAACACCCACTTCATTTGATCCCACAAAGCACCCTAATTTCAGAGGCGCTCTGGGCTCCTCAACTAAACACTTCAGTGACCAACCACTGCTGAGCAAGTTCAGCAATGACCAGAAAATCGCCATTATAAACATTGCTCACAATGGAAAAACTTGCACTGGTGTGTCCGCTCAATACTACATCTTTTCGCAGAACGTTACTATCAAAGGCGATCAACATTACGGCACTGCGCATCCTTGGGGCGGGAAAGACGAAAGCATTCTTCTTGATATTGATGAGTATATTGTTGAGATTTTCGGCAGGCAGAGTAAATGGATTGATTCGCTTGGATTTAAGACTAACAAAGGAAGAATTGTCGAATTTGGAGGGCAAACTGGTACCTTTTTCAATATTGTAGCGCCTCCAGGATATCACTTTTCTTGTTTGGCGGGTGGTGTTGGTGAGGTCTTGGATTATATTGCATTTGAAGTCGCACCTATCCCAGTTAAACAAACATTTACTCCCACAACGACTACGACGACAATGGGTCTTCAAACAAATAGCTTTGGCATGCAGCAGCAGCCGCCAAATACTCAACAAAATTATACACCTTACTAGAATTTAATTCCTAATCAATGAAAATACATATTTTCTGTAAATATCTGCACGAATACATGCAATATAATCGAGTTTTATCCCCTAATCAATCCGAATAATCACCTTTAAATTTGTTCCTTGACCTTTGTGTTGCTAACACCGCTAAAAAGCATTTTATATTAATTCCATGGGATCACCTGTGCAATATCTTTATTTATGGCATTAAGAATAGTAAATTGAATATACATTTACTTACCTACTATCAGATACAAGTGACGAGTCAACTGGCTCAGCATTACTATGACACTCAATATATAAATATAAAAATCATCCCAAAGATTCGAGTCCAATTTTTTCAAAGTTTACATATAAAACTGCGCTCTTTCATGAAGTTAAGCCCCTTCATATCCATCTTTAACTTCATCTTCCCATCATGAAACACAAACCCTGAGTATCCATTCAGGATCTCATTAGATAGATATGGCTATCGATTCTATAACCTCATCACATGAAGACTGAGACCTTCCGCAATCTTGGCTAGATACATCAAATGATTAATATCAATCATGATTCTGAGATATTAAGAGTAGATCTAAGCATTCTTCATCAGTAATATGAGGATATCAAGATATGATAGAATTGTGTGCAATGTATGCGCAGACACCATCCCTTCGAAAAATGGAAGGATTAGCTCCGATACGTGCTGTAAAGCCGATATAATTATAATAAAGTAAGTTAAGAGTACGGTTGACGAGACGGGTAATCATATGATTTCAAATTTAAATCTAAACTAGCATGTACGAGGAATTTAATGGCGACAAAGAAAATTTTGCTCCTTACGCCGGAGAAGGTTCCTTGCGGTACGAAACCCCTCTTCCGTACCAATTGAATGAAGGTAATCGTTTAGCTCGGACACTTCAGCCCGTAAAGAAACCAGGAGGGCAATCAATGCAATTATCGACTAAATCTCGTTCTCCATTCAGTGAGATCAATATGGACGTTGTCAAGAACATGGACTACAACGATAGTGAATTGATTGCGAAAGTGACTCTCTCCAAAGAGCAAACTTTACAGAAAGCGCCTGAGAGGAGCTCTGCAGGGCTTGTAAAGAATGAGAATCAGAAAAATGTAGAGAGATCATTGCAACAGCAGACATCGGATGTGAATTTCCAAGGCCAGCAGCTCCGAAGAGTTCCTTCGAATGGCTCGCAAGCAGAGAGTAGTGGTCAAGTTGCTTTTGTCGAGAGGAAGGGGAGCAATTCTATCGCTATCACTGAGAAATCACAAACCTTCCAATACAGTGCGCCTGAACCTTGTAGAAGCGATAACTTGCCTCAAAAGTCTCCTGCGGTTGGCAATAAGCCACATTTTGAGTCAAATTTTGTAAAGTCTGGCGTTCCTCAGCAGGCAGGACAATCAAACATGCAATCAAAAAGCATGAACGCGTCAGGATCGAACAAACGAATGATGTTTAATCCTACTTCAGAAACACATTTTGGAGCGCAAGAGCAAGCGATTGGAAATACCGCAAATAATTGCAAATATAATTTCGGACAACAAAGATCAAAGCAGAATTTATCGAATAAGCCACTAGAATTGGACGACCCGAATAATTTGCAAAATGAGGGCCAAATTTCAAGACCTCAAACGTACCACGCGATCCAGCAGCAGATCCAACGAAATGTGGATGCTAACGATCAAATATACAATAATAATACTCAGCCTACCACAAAAGTTAATACCTATGTCAATAACCCTCCAAGAAAGACCGACGGAAAAAATAGACTTCATAAAATTCCTCTAAATGTTCCAAATAATCAATTTTCAAATCAAATAAGAAACGACTATCAACCATCAGAGCAGATGAAAAAACTTCTCCATATGCCGCTCAGTTCTCTACAAGATTACAATAACCAGCTACACCCCAACCAAAATGCTTCTATGAGAAAGCATCATATCATGAAAGAAGGTTCAATTTTCAAGCGGACATTAGGATCTAGCAAAGCTCAAGATAGCCAAGGGAGCACTCTTGCATACGAGCGGTCAATTCCTTATTCAGAACGTTGCTATTCAGACAAACTCCAACTTGAAGAGAAGTACCTTGAAGGAAAAGTATCTCCAATAAGCCAAACTTTACAAGGATGCGGACAGATTGCCACTGAGCTCCAAATCACCCTCCAACAGTCACTATCAGAATTCGATGCTCGCTTACAGGAAAGTAAAATGAATTTCCTCCAGCGTATGCCGACCTCAGTGCTGAAATCGTTTCTTTTAACTAACCAAGAAACTCCCTTTGGGCTTTCCCCCACAAGAATCGAGCACCTAATAGAGAAATCTGCGACTGAATCAGACGATTCATGGAAGCTCGAGAGAAGTGCCAAGGAGCAACAGCTTCAAGAGAGTCAAGACCAAAAGCTGCACGAGACGCTGAAAAAAGAGTTTGGAAAGTCCAACTTTGAACCAGGACAGCTCAATGCGATAAAATCGATCTTGAAAGGTCAAAGCTGTCTATTCAGGTGTAACAAATCGGCTGATAAATCTGTGGTCTACAAACTTCCAGCGCTGCTATCAACGGGATTAATACTCTTTATCAGCTCTTCGATCAACTATATGACCGAGCAAGTCCAATCATTACCTTCAACTCTTTTTGGAGCGTGTTACAATAATTTAGTTTCGCAAGAGAAAAGCAGGCAGATCCAAGAGCTCGTGCTCAAAGGCGAAGTAAGAATCTTGTTTATAACTATTGAAAGAATCTTGAATGACCCGAAATTTGAAATCCCGGGCTTAAGCTTCATTGTTTTTGATGAACCGCATTATTGCTATGAGTTTTCCTCAAACTTCAAGCTAACACACAAAAATTTTCACCTTACTCTGAAAAAACGATTTAGTTCGACACCGATACTGGCCTTAGTCCCTCAGATAACCACTGAGGATGCATTTGGCATCTCTCAAAGGTTTGAAATAAAAAATGATTGCGTTTTTCCATTGGAAATCTCACATCGCTCTCCGCCTCAGTTTTCTGTGAGCAGAGATGAAGATCCTTTCAGAGGTGTGCTCACATTTTTTACAAACTCTGCTTCTCTGCAGAAAGAGTCCGTTGCTATCTATGTCGAAGGCCGAAAAGCAGCGGAAGATCTGTCAGAGCAGCTCTCTAAGAGAGGCGTTGCTAATCAGACATTTCTTCCAATGAAAACTGATCTTCAAAAGCTTCAAATTATAAACGCTTTTAACCAAAAAAACCCACCTGTCCTCATAATTGCTTCGGGAACGGATATCGGAGTCGATCGAAGCGCAATAAGGAGAGTTATCCACTGTAACCTGCCAAAAAGTCCTGAAGTGTTCGCACAAGAGGTCCTGCACCTGGGAAAAGACTCATATTGTCATCTGTTCCTTTCAGATGAAGATTATTTCAGAGCTCGTGTTGCCATTTTCGCCGATGCTATTGAGAAACGTCAAATTGTCAAATTTGCTGAAAAACTCATGAAAGTGAAAAATAAAATCCCTGAAATTGAAACTGAAGGCAATTTGAGTGGTCCAAAGCGGAAGAGAGATGGCTCAGAGGTAAATTTTGCGGGAAATAGTGGATTGATGAGTAACTTGGGAAAGGAGCTAAATCCTTTTTTGGCCCAATTTCTTGTGAAGAGACAAGGGGACGGGATGGCCGTAGAGCCTAATTGGCAGGAGATCTGCTCTGTAAAGGTATCAGAAATGGTGCGGATTTTGAATCTTCGGAAAGACCAAATGATAATGCTTTTTGAGACCTTTGAAGCCACTGGAGATTGGTTGAAATACTTGAATTTTAGCCCATTTACTTGCTCAGTTCAGCTGATTACAAGCAGAATTGAAGCATTGAACTACGACAGCGCCATCCTCCAAGCGCTCATGAATAGAAGTAGGAAGTCTAATGCTTATTTGAGGATTCAGATTCCTGATCTCTCTTCTGAGCTCCGTATGAACCCTGGAGAATTGATGCGTGGACTCAAGATGTAAGAATTTTTTTTTGGAAAATTTGTAACAATACAGTTCAGGTTGCAAAATGATGGCGCTATCAAAATGGAGATCATCGAAGAAATTTTCAATTTCAGAATCAAAGCAGAACCTAATCCACTGCAAGTAGGCAGACAGATCAACTCGATCAGCAAACAACTCTCTCGCAAGTCAGACTTAGCATTGAAAAAGGTATTTGTTGAGTTTACAACGAGACTTCTCTTTACACTTCTTTTGGTTAGTTGGATGCGCTCTATGCAGCAGTCAAGTTGGTGTCTTTAAAGACCTCTGAAGACCCTCAAAATGAAGGTGGTTACACACAGAATCCCTCGATTAACTCATTAAGAAGATCCGATTCCTCAAATCTCTCACAGAGATTTGATATATTTAAATGGATTGATGAGTATCTCAGTGTTAAAGGTAATAATTCATCAATTTTCTCGTTGAGAATAACTCTAATTGATAGATTTAGCTGAAACAGAAAACTTTGGATTGATGAGTGGATATGAGATGAAACGATTGCTTCCTTTGGAATCTACCTCCACTGAAAAAGGCATGGCAACCCTTTGCTCAGCTCTAAATGAGTTTTTGGGAGAATACATCGAAAATCTTGCGACAGAAGACTCTTCATATTTGGATCCCAAAGCTTATGAGTCTGAAGCGTTGAGAGGACAGATTTCAAGTCATATTATCAGGATAGGCCTCGGGATCCCTTGCTTTGATCTGAAACAAGATTGGAAAACGTAAATTGTTTTGTTAGTAAATTAAAGCTGATGAGTTATTTCGATTTAGGAGGAAGTTTTGGGGACGGTTTTATCGTTACGATCCAATGGAAATCCAGAAAATAGTCCATGAAATACTGAGAAGTTTGGACTCGAACTCTAAAATTCTCAAGAAAATCCTCTAATTGTATATCGTACATAGAGTTTCTTTAGGTCGTTTGTTTGCCAAGATGCAATATGATGGTTGAACAACTTTCTGTTATTTGTATTTTTATTTGCTAAAAGACGCTACTTTGTCATGTATTTTAGAATAAATCCATTTGATAGCAGAGAGTTGCATTCCATGTAATTTAACGCTGTAATTATTGTAACATATAGCATTACTTGAGTTAATAACTCAGCACCACCTAGAAACGCTCTAAACTAATTACAGAATTGTCTTGAAGCATTATTTTTCAAGCGAAAAGGGAGAACCACGTAGCTTAAGAACCATCATCCAAAAACATGTGACTTATGAAACAAGTAATCCAGCTTCTCAAAAAACTAAAAGAGCATCGATTTCACTCCTTTGGCCGCCTTTGCTATTTAAGAAATACGGTTGTTGAATTATTCCAAACTTATGAAAGAATATTTATCAGAGGACAACTCGTTAATCAATACTCTGAAACATGAATATTTTTTCTCTCCAACACGAATACTCAAAATATAGATAAATATTTCTCATTTTTTAAGACAATAATCTTTGGTTCTCATCAGCAATACCCAGCATCTTCTTTGGATCTTCCGCATTGTTAGCAAACAATATTTTTGTATTGCGAGACTTTGACAACTCTTCCAAGCAGCCCAAATATCTGATTTGCATAGCGGCGTCTGTGCTCAGTAATTCTGCAGCATCTTTAAAGAGTCTTGCAGAATCAACGTCAGCTTGTGCTCCGATAACCTTACTCTCAGCAAGTCTCTTTTGCAATGCTGCAGATGCCAGGTTATCTGCAAGCTCCTTTGAGAAGAAAATATCTTTAATGAGCACTCGGTTGACCTTGATACCCCAATCGGCGGTTGGAGGATCGATAATTTGTTTGACCTCTTTTGCGATTTCTTCTTTATGTTCCAAGGCGCTCTGGATCTTAATCAGCCCGAAGACTTCCTTCAACGCGGTCTGGGCCATTTCTGAAACAGCCAAAGTAAGGTTCGTGACCGAAAACAGTGCTCGGTAAGGATCGAGGACGGTGTAATAGACGACGGCATCGATCATAACGCTCACGTTGTCTTTGGACATGACAGACTGTTTATTTAAATCAATGACAGTCTCTCTCTTATCAACGAGGGTGATTTGTTCTGTGCATGAATTAATAAATTGAAGTCCAGGTTTGAGGGTCTTTTTAAACTTTCCGAATTCGGTGACCACACCGAAGTGACTCTCAGGGATACGGCGGTAGTTGGCGGCGCAGCAGCAGCAAACCCAGGAGCAGCACATTCCAACAGAGAGTCCGAGGCAAGATAGAGTGCCTTCGTAGCATGGGCTTCTTTCTGCGGTGGAATACACGTCTTTTTTGATTTTTTGGTTCTTGTGGGCTTTGTAGACAGCTTCCGTTTCTTTTCCAATGGCAATATGGAACGAAGCATCAACCGAATGAGGGTTGATTTCGATTTGAGGGTCTTGCATCATTGTTTATCTAAGCAGTATTAAATTCAAGATTAAATTGCTTATAAATAGTGAAGTTTTGATTAGTTTAATTGATGGAACTATGAAGTAAAAGTTCGAAAGTCACATAAGACGCCTTATATAAAGATATTGCTCATAAGTAGTCACTTTTTTTTGAGTTTCTGACTAAATATTTTTTTGGGAAAGAGTCCGATTTTTTCGCGAGATACTAATGCTAATCAGTCTCTATGATATATAGAACAACGATATGTATTCGATGATTAAATTTAATTGAGCTGAGTCATTATCAGCTTTGACAGAGTTGTAGCGATTATCAAAAATAATAAGAGATGGCGCGAGCAAAGGCACTGAGGTACTGGAGAGTTGTGATAATTTCTTTGATTGAGATCTGATGATTGGGAAACTGCTCTTTAGATTCAATTATGAGTATGCAATGTCATTGCAAACAATTGATAGAGCTTTCGACTCTAGTTTGACCTATTAATAGCAATTGGCATAACTCATTCCATAAGTGATAATTGCTACATTGATAATTTCCCAATATGAATCTTTAGATTGAAAATTGAAGAATTTGGAAACCCTTTCTGTAGTCATATGGTTCATCGTTCTGTCCTCAAAAAAAGCGGTAAGCCAAAATCCTACGACTCATCTTGGGAAACCACGTATCGAACTTGCAGAAAAAAATTTGAACAAGAATTATCCCCTTTTGCGATAATGAAATATTTAAAATAAATTCGAAACCTCATCGCAAACCACCAGACAACTTTTCTTCAGTGAATACTCGTAGGCCCTTAGACACTATTAAATATACTTTATAAGATGATAATAATTCAATCTGTAAATGGATTTTAAAAACTAGCCGATACTCCACCATATTATTATATATAAAGTTTATTCATTGTATATATGGAGCACAATTTTATTGACCAAATCCGATGTATCAAATTTACTTATTTCTTATTACTGTTATTGTTTAAGGCCTAATCTGTATCACCAATCTAAGATGCCTTCACTAGACAATAATATGATGCTTCTTCTGGGAGTTGATAGGATTTTCTTTAATCTCCTTTTTGAACTTCTCCGTCAAAACACAGCTGATAGATAAATCGGAGCTGTTAAACAAGAGAACATAACATTTATAGCTTACCCAGTGAAGTCGAGAGACAGTGAAGCTATATGCGGAAGCTTTTGAACCACCTTCGTCAAAGTTTCGACGCCAGCGTCTGTTAACACAGTCCTAATGATAATTGGATTGGATAACTTTGCTTAGTTGTTCTTTTTACTCGGTAAGGCTAATATGCACAGAATGAAGTGTCTTCATCTGCTCAAGAGCCCCAGCTAGATAATAAGCTCCATCATTTTTCAAGAGCGTCCTTTGTTTTGTATAAGAGCTGATTACAGATAAACCAACCAAATCTTACTCAGACAGGTCCAAATAAAGAGACTTCAGACCAATAATTTGAAGAAGATCCTGGGCAAGCAGCTCAGCATATTTTTGCGTTACCTCGACGCTAATAATACTGTTAAGATTTGAATGATTAAAGCAATGATACCCTAATATTTCGATTCTGAGATGTCTCAAGCTATTTAGATTTTTCAATGAGTGAACGAGTGAGTGGACTCCATTATCACCGATTTTAGTCCTTAGAATATCAATATGAAGTAAATTCATTACGATTCTTTATTACCTATTAAAGAGGAAGTTGCCGGCTTTTAGGTCTTTAAGGTTAGTTATGGCATTGTGAAGCTCGTGAAGTGCATTATTGTCACAAGTTGTGCTGAATCGGTAAGGCAGGAACAATTTTCAATGAATTACTTCGAAAAATTCAGAGCTAAATTCTGCAAGCTCTTGAGGTTTGCTAAGCCCTTCGCAAAAGCAACGACTGCATCCCCAGTCAATGTCGAGCTAATGAAAGTCAGTGTGCAATGAAGCGAATCAGTTTGTTTCGCAGTGATTTACTCATTGGCCTCAACATTGAGAGTTTTTAGGGCACCAAGTTGACCTAGAGCATTTCCAAACTGTTCAAAGTCTTTATTCTCAATTTTCAAACTAATGAAAGTTTTTTTCGACAACGATAGCTGAATAATCATTTTACGAATCCATGCCGAGAACCAAAGAATTAAGATTTGATAATTTTTCGAGGGAACCAAGTAAATTTCCAAGACCTTTTTCAACGCCTTGATTGCTAGAAAACCGTAAAGCTTATTGGAATCTTAATTTCTTACTTTGCGATGCTCACTGTAAGGGAGCGAAGTTGAACAACAGAAGAAATCAATTCTCCCAGTGCCTCGAGTCCCTTTCCTGTGATTTTAGTGCTAGATGCCAGTCAAGTAAGGACTTATCCTACTAAAAATTCTTACTCATTTAAATTCAATGACAAAGATGTCAATTCAGCTTTCATGCTGATGTGACTTGTAATCGCGTTTTTCAGTGCAACAAGCGTCTCATTTCCAGCCTCTGTGCTATATATGACATTTAAAATGATTAGTTTTGCTTTCTTTATTGAGTTAGGCTGATACCAATAGAGATCGATCGTTAAAGATTTAAGAGAGTCAATGGCTTTCAGACTATTCACAAGATTCGCAATCGCAGCATCCGATACTTTTGTCCTGTTGTTCAGAAAAAGTGGAAAAATTAAAAACGTAAAGATTCAAAACTGTGTTACTTATTTAAGTTCACACTTAGCGACTTTAGATGCCTCAGTTTTTTCAGAGCAGTTGCAAATGTCGCCAGTCCACCATCTTGGATATGAGTCCTAAATTTTAATTAGCTTGAAGAAAGACCCCAAGTCCAACCAATCGAGATCGAAGGTCAACGAATTGAGGTATTCAAGTTTCTCAAGGCTCTCAGAAAGGAGTGTGAATCCTTTGTCAGTCAATGGTGTACTAGTCGGAAAGGGTCTACGATGAAGAATGGAGCAAGGAAGTGTGTCAGATACCTATTACAATTTATCATGAGAGAGGACAGATTCTTCCATTTAGCAAAATGCTCAGCTAATTCAGCAGCGTCAACATCAGGTTGCTCTGGTCTGAAAGCTATTAGACAAAGCCAATTTGACTTAATTACTTGAATTTGAAGTTCAATGCGAGTATATCTTCACCCGCTTTTATCTTCTCTAGTTGACTTACCTCGCCGTCTAGTATATTTAGCCTTTGCTCTATACATTGAATGAATTTTTCTTCGCTTCTTCAGATGATTAGTTAATTACTCAAGTCCCATTTGTTCAAAATGGCGTTTTGTAGATGGAATTGGTAGAAAAGTCCCAATTTATGCGTTTTAATCATTTTCATTATGCTCTCGAGCTCTTCTTTGACTTCCAAAAGATTGGGCCTCTTATTCTCAAGCTGCAATATGCAATGTATTAACTCCGCGATTGGATCACCGTAAATCTTGTGGATCAAACTGATCATTTGCGCGTTTTTCGCCTCCCTAAATGCCTTTCCAAGAAGACTCAGCCCCGAAATATCGGAAACTCGAATTCCGAACGTTTGTAAGAAAAGAATTCCAACATTATAGACAAGGCTTTTCTCTTCGTTTATCGTCTTATTTTTGAGATAGACCATATTTTCGAGCTTTTCAGGAGACAGATAATTGACGTGAGAAGGATGAAACTGGAGTCCCCATCCGTGTATTTTGAAATAGTCTCCAGACTTGAACATATTAAATGGAGAGACCACAAAATCGAATCTTCCAAGCTCTGCAGTGGCTTGGATCAGAGCATCAGTCAGCGATAAGCAGAACTCCACTGCGTTCGTCAATTGTGTGCCTCCAGATGAATCGTTAACTCCTTCAATGTAATCAAAGAAAGATTCTCCAAGCTCATCAGGAGTGATTATCGCAAGATGGTTCTTATGAGATTCAGATTTAAAGAAGACGAAATCTTCGACGGTGGGAATCATTTCGTGTTTTATTTTGGTGACTTTAGAATATGCTTCGTGCACTTTTTTCAAATTTTCCTCGGAATCGCTGTAAACCAGCACAGTAGCCTTTCTGTTCGTTTTCTTCGACTCACCAACGTAGCGGTGGTGAGAGGAGAGTTCTTCTATTGGTGTAAGATTTACACATTGAGACTCCAGAGCGGTATGTAGTGCCTTTAAATCTAAAGATATTGATTGCATCGTTGATTTTCTTTTAAGAACTTTGGAACTATAAGTCTTATGAGTAATTAATCGACTCCAATAACGTGCAATTAAAAAAAACACACACTCATACAATCATATTAGTTTAAACTCTTATTACGAAATTATGATGTCATTATATTTACCAGAGCATTTATAAACAGCAAATCTATCACAGTGAGATAAACTCACATCCTCCAGAAAAGAAAAAAAAAAAGAGGTTGTGGAGATATATCTGGCTGAGTCAAGATATTTATCTATTGGGAGGCGCAGTCGCTATTATTGCTGCTGGACAATGTTCTTTTGGAAGTCGCGATCGGAAAGAGGAGCTGAGACTCTAGATTCAGTGTAGCCATATTCCTGTATCTCCTCATTTTTAGAGCGAGCAATCAGATTTTCTTTTCCTGTAGGCGATAGAACATCTGTGGATTGAATAACTGTATTATCTCTTGCTGATAGAGGAGGCACATGTTTTTTGATTGAAGAAAGCTTAAAGAGCAATTTTTTCTTATCTCTTTCTTCAGCGGGTCGAATAAGATCACCTGGGAATGCGTAAGTGTCAGTTCGTCTTTCTTTTTTGTCTTTCTTTTCTTTATTCGCGGTCGCATGATAAACTTTGCTCCTGCAAGGAAGCTCTGCTATGGGCTGGTCGACTAAGGCAAGTCTTTCCATTGCCATTTCATCTTGTGGTTCAATCTTGTGTTCCAACTGATCTGAGCATTGGTAAAGGATCGGAGAAGCATCAGAGATGTTAGTTTCTTCCATTAGAAGAGCTTTTCGGCCTTCACTCTTGGTATTAGCCGTCGATTTTTCCGGAGAGCTAGCATTTTCATCCAAAATAGGTTCGATAAATGAAATTGCTTCTTCTTCTTGAGGGTCTTCAGCTACTGTGAAAATTTCTGATTGACGTTTGCTGCCTGAGCTTGTCAGATCTTTTGATTGATGAATCTGAGGAAACGGCTGCGTTTTTCTTTCATTCTGCGACTTCGGACTCATATGGCTCAGAGCCGTCACATGGTTAAATCCTGTAAGGATATTCAGTGAGCTTTGATGCTTGACTTCATTATCATTCCTACAGGATTTCTTAGAACCACTATCTTCATCCCTTTTTAAGCTAGGAGCTGCATTTGCGGCTTGATGCAAACTAAGACGACTGTCTCGTGATCCGGTAGCGGTCTTAGATGCCAAAATTTCCTTGAATGGTCTGATTCTATATTCCTCGTCGGTTTCTACGATACGTTCGTCTGTTGAGTCATTGTCAAGCTTGATAGATAGGTTATTTGAGGATGGTTCGGCTGGTTTAGTTGAACATTCCTTAACTTCTAATCTTGAAGACCGTCTAGAGCTATTGCGACTGGAGTCCAGGGTTAGAGTATGAGAAGCAACTTTGGATTTAAGATCATTATGAGAGAAATACTCTACTGCTGATTGATCGGTTTCCGCGAGCGATCCTATAGCACAATGAGTTGTTTCCATCTTTGCTCCTGAAGGGAGTTTAGCACTAAATTCGAACATATCTCCGACAGCCTCGCTTACTTTTGGGCGAGATTGACAGCGGCGTCCTTTGCTCAGCTGTCTTTCCTTTGGAAGCGCCTCATTAAATTGCAATACTTCATCTAAAAATGCCGTAATAGCTGATCTTCTCGCTGATATTTCTGAGTCCAGTGTGTTGATTCGACTGCTGGATGTGACATTTACGCATTCATCTGGCTCTGTAAATGCGCTCACTTGAGGTGTATTATTACTCCTTGCTTTTTTTCCAATAGCGGAGATGTTAATGGAAAATCTTATTTTATTCTCCGCGGTCGGTCTACAGCGAATCACATCCTGAGGTTTCTTCCTCAGAGTATCTTTACGGCCACTCGTTCTATTCGTAAGCTGACGATCATCAGGTTCAGTGAGCGTACATTGAGGAGATGTCATTGTTCTGCTTGGCTGTCCCTTGAGTTTCTTTTTAGTCTCAGACATTAGCACAGACTCATCAATTTGTTTAGATGCCATCACACTGAATGAAGTTCTTAATGGAGCTCGGTTGGATGAGGTATCTCGGGCAGTCTGGTTACTTGGTCGGCCTCTTATTAAAGAGCAGCTGCGTTCCATCACTGAGTCATCTCCAACTGTATTGGTTTTCGAGCGAGTTTGAGTATGATCTGGAGAAAAAATTTTTCTTGATCGGAAACTTTCATCATTGTATTTGGGTGTGTTTGCTCGATGGGTAATTGCTCTTGACAGCGAAGATTCATTCAGACATAGCTTTAGCTGGTTGGGTTTACAGCGAATCACGAACGCTGACATTTGCAAATATAAAACTTTTAATATGATCTATTAACCGTCTAGCAACTAAAGTAATTTAACTGAAATATCTTTTGCTAATGTTAATATTCTATAATCATTGAATGGAAGAACTTTTCAAGCAACTCTACAATTAATTTGAACCTATAAACTATAGGTATGCAATGATATTCTATACTGTTGTTCAACCGAAGCCTTTCTCTCTTTTTCAGCATCAAAATCTCCAGTATATGCCCATAACATTAAATTTCTCACTCTCTTTGTTAACCTTAGCTGAGGACAACTTTTAAATTCATTAACAAGCAAATTCACATAACATTGGAGCATCAGTTTACTAAGCCAGATCCAATGAATTTTCCAATTAAGTAATTTCTTGAAACACTTCCCATATATGTAACCTAATTCGTCGATATACTATTCATCTTTCAGCGGTATTGCTGTAACTGAATAATCTATTGTGTAATAAGCGAAACAACTAAAACATCTATATCTCTCATTTGAGATTATTAAAAAACAATTTCGGGATTAATCGACGTGTCTTCGAAATTTTCCCTCTCAAAAAATTAATAGAAAAGGAAAGATATTTAATCTTCTACTCCGATATTCATGGTCTCAAAAGACGAATCAAACCACGTGCTCCATCCAAATTTCCCTGAGCTCAATCCCTACGAGCAGCACTTCAGGCTCGCTGGTGATGACAAAACCATGGAAGAGTTTTGGGGTGAGCACGCCAAACTCATCGATTGGACAAAGTTCCCAAAAACAATCCTCGATAAAAATGAACCACCTTTCTTCAAATGGTTCCCAGACGGTGAATTCAACACCTGCTATAACTGTCTCGATAGACACGCCGCCACCAATGGAGATCGCCTTGCGCTTATCTATGAATCTCCAATTACGAAGACTACCAAGCAATATACATTCAATGAGCTCAAGCAGCAAACAGCCAAGTTCGCTGGCGCTCTAGCTAACCACGGAGTCACTAAAGGTGACCGTGTTATTATTTACATGCCTATGATTCCGGAGTCAATCATCGCCACACTCGCGTGCGCGAGACTCGGTGCCATTCATTCGATTGTCTTCGGAGGTTTCGCTGCGAAGGAACTCGCTTCAAGAATTAAAGACGCTGATCCAAAAATTGTCGTTTCAGCGACCTGTGGAATTGAGCCTCACAAGATCGTTAACTACAAGACCATGCTTGATGAAGCTCTTAAAATTGCTGAAAAAACATCAATTAAGAAGATCATCGTGAAAAGAGAGCAGCTCAAGGTAGATTTTATTGAGGGAGAGGACTTCGATTTCCATGAAGAGCTCGAAAAAGGCAAAGAAGTCGATCCTGTTCCAGTCCTCGGTAGCGATCCCCTCTACATTTTATACACCTCAGGCACAACCGGTGTCCCGAAGGGTATTGTCCGTGAAAACGGAGGTAATGCTGTCGCCCTGATGTATTCGATGAAGTACATTTTCGGACTGAAACCT
>ENA-UOTX01000440-UOTX01000440.1-compost-metagenome-genome-assembly--contig:-NODE-440-length-44445-cov-13.894699_pt1 | contig 44445 bp, 26 predicted proteins | sample MGYA00238143_ERZ746982 | MGnify/ENA primary metagenome ERZ746982 (study PRJEB28758, sample SAMN06268862) | compost metagenome | isolation source: single cell | place: USA: California, Emeryville, Joint... | reverse complement strand
CAAAAAATATATGTATACTTCATCTGCCTGACTCAGAGTCTTTAGGTTATTGAAAGAACTCATAATAACATAATTAAATCTGCTGTTTTTTTGATAGATAGTGAGGGATAAATAGCATAAAATATTATTTTTCAAATATCTTATTGATGCTTGAGATAGAAGCGAACGATCCTCACTCACGGAATCAAGCGCAAAAATATGAGGCGCTGGAAAGAGATGCTGCGAAGTATAGATGGTTCCAGATGGGCAATCTGATTTTGGTCGCCCTGACAGTGATTATGTTCATCGCTAAGATGGGATCTATTCAAAAATTCAAATATTTCGAGACTCATTGCGGCTCTCCTGGTTCACTGGAGAAGAGCGAGGTTTGTCGTTTGTATGTGAAATATGTACCCGCTAAATACTCTTCTTACATGAAAGAAGCTATTGTAGTGATAGAAATGTTACTTTGGCTATCATTGATCCTGGTTATAATCACTGCTTGTATCGCGATTTGGGCATACAAGGCAAGATCTTACAAGATGATATATTGCGTTTTTGTAACGTACATCGTACTTGGAGTGGTATGCGCCATCACATTGGGAATTCCTGAGATGCTGGTATTCGGAGTGATGGTTTTTGGAGCGTACAGATTGAGAATTATCTTCAAAGAAATGCAAGTGATAAACGATAATTTATTACTGCAAGGAATCATGAGCGCTGTTCAGCATCCTAATTGAATTAGAAATGAGTAATGTACTTTGCAATATTTCAGTCATTATTTCAGTTTTTACTTCCTATTTTGACCATGTTCACAGTATTGTCAGTTTCTCTGAACATAATCTCCACACAATGTCAATAATAATTACAAATCAATCCACATCCAATCAATAAACTAAAAGAGTAGCTTTATAATAGTCGATTTAAGCAGAGTATTAGATCAAGATAGTCATTTCGTTGTAGCAGCTTTATCTCCGAATTTCCATTAGAAAATGAGTCAACTTGGTTTTTGCAACTTATGTCTTTTTAAATTTCAATCACAGAGTAAATGTTTATTTATTTATCTAATTGAGAAAAAGAAAGAACAAAACCGATAGTTCAGAAGAGAAAAAAAATGGTTTTCAAGAAGTTATGCAAGTGCTGTAAGAAGAAGGGGCAGAAAAAGAAACCAACCATCGAGCTTCCAGAATCCACCGGCAGCTGTCTAATCATCCCTTATCGTGGAGACCTCGAACGATGGGACAAGAGCAATTATGATCCTTCCAAAACAAAAGGAATTATATCCACGGACGAGTTTCGAGACTTCTTTTTTGAATTGGATAGAATGACTTACAAAAGCTTCTCAGCCTATACCACGTATAAAACTTTCATTAAGAGGTTCTTTTGGGGTAGTGGCATTCTGTTCGTTATCGGATGTCTCTTACTCATAATCGGACTGGCTGTCAAACCATCTACATACACAGGTTCATTGCCTTCGACGGCGAAACTAGGATTTGCGATAATGGGAGTCCTGATCTTTTTCTGTACGATTTACGCTGTCTGTTTCCTCTCGCCAACCTACGAACGACGCAAATTTGAGTATATTATTCATGTAGAAAAGTTCCTGGAGGAACAGAATAAAAGCTATAAGGGCAAGGGAATAGAATGGAGACCTGGAAAAGAGTTGCAATGGTTGGAAGCGCATTTATCACAGGAACCTTAAGCAAGAAAGAAATATATAATGTTTCTCGTTTATTAAACAGTGCTATTATTGGCTGGCAGATGGACAAATACTGAAGCCAAAGCAAATAATTTACTATTTTATTGTATGAATCCTGCCTTGTGCATGTTTTATTTTTTATTTTGATATGTGCGTGCTGTAAAGGAATATCATCTCGAATTCACCCAACTCAGCAATAGATCGAAAGAGAATAGTCATGTCTGAGAGATGAGAGATTTGTTATAATTGCAGTATTCTCCAAAATATAATAAAGGAGAAATGCGAGTTAAATTACTCTTATGACTAGATCAGGTAAATTAAGCTCACCTCAAATCGAACGGGCTTGCTTTTTTTCTCTCACTTGATGCTTGGCATCAGCCTTAGTCTCTAATTGAATAGGCTCAGCTTGAAGATTCATCAAAGAGATACTTACTCGTCACTAAATTAAATTTTATGCATATCACTTGAGAATATATAACTTTCGTTTAATGACCTCCTCCAGGGATAACTTCACATTAAAAAACCAATATTGGAAAGCAAATTTGTCACAAAGAGATCATCAAGCTCGAATATTCCTCCCGGAGTTACTTAACAAGGGGAAGGCAACTCCAACGAATGCCGGGAGAACACCAAAACATGTTGCATTATCGCCTAATTCCTCAATGATCAGCTTAAACTCCATGCTCGGTCGAATATCACAAGACACTATCCAAATGAGTCCCAAAAAAGAAAGCAAAGACTACACGTTTCGCAGAACAATGAGCCAAACGATGATATCATCGCTCGTTAACTCAGCACAAAGTAAAAAAAATTCACACACTTTTCCCTTCTAAAGTTTCGGCCAAAGGCTCACCAAAAAAATCCCTCGAAAAGTTATCAATCAAAGCCTCATTTACAGAGAATTTAAAGGAAAGCCAGCCTGTCGAGAAGGTAGACAAAACAGTAATTCTTCATCATTGTGTGTTGAATTTCTTAGACACTCTCTTAGATTGATATTTATAACATAATGACGGCATTGAGAGAAAGTAAATCCAATTACAACGATGAACTGGAGAGAGGGTTGCCTTCGAAAAACGATTTGAAAAGGTCTTTGCTGGCCTTAGAGCTGCTTTATGAGTATCCATTCAATACACCTTCAAATAATAACTTCCCTCTCCTGTATCGTTTCTCTAAAGAAAAGGGAACCCGAACAGCGACCTGATGGAACTCACTGTGAGAATTATGAAGATGGCAACCATTTGTAGCAAAACTCTATTTCGAAAATATGATCAAATATTTTCCAACATCTACAATCCCGATTTGCGTGAAAAAAATTAATCTTTAGCAATCATTTTAATCCCTTGCTTACAGATCACGTTTGGAAGAACAATGAATTTGGCAAGACTCCTTATTTCATGATGTGTCAATTCCTTCTCGAAGAGCTTAAGGCGAGAGATCAAGTTTTCACTGAAACAAAAGCCAATTACGAAAGCAAGATAGCTGGTATATGCTCATTCCAAATAACAGAGCCCTAAGTTATTCATCTTTCTTTAGAAATGGCGCAACAGATCGAAAATATCAATAATCACATGGCCAGAGAACTCAAGAGGCTGAATGAAGAGACGCTTGGAAATATGAAAAGAGGCTATGAAGAGCAGCTCGAGCAACTATATGATTTTGTAATAAAGTCTGACGCTTTGATTTCATTGTCAACGGCCTTACCAGATCGAAAATCAGAAGAAAGACTACCAGAAGCTAAATGCAGCATATGAGGAAGAAGGAAGAGAATCCCAAGCACTGTTAAAAAGATTCCAGGTAGAGTCTCGAGAGCTCGAGCAAGCTAACGCGAAGATCGTTGATCTACAAGCAGAACTACTCACCTCAGAGCAAAAGTACGAAACAGCCCTTACTAAGATTTCCGTTTTGCGAGAGTATTCCAATGGCTTCAAAGAAATCTTAGATAAGATCTTGATGCAGCTTTCGACGATCAAACAAACGGTGAATTATTTGAGAACCAAAACAAACCAGATTGAAGCGGATAGAGATTCATTGAAGAACCTAATTGACGTTGGATACACTGATCTTACACCACGTCCGGATTACAAGACTCTTCAAGCACAAACTAAAATTGATTTAAACATTAAAACAGATGGTAAGCTCGCTCACTCATATGATTTTGCTAAAAGCATCTTCGTTTGGATGAGGATAGGTAACAAAAAAGAGACTGATAAAATCTGGCTGCCAACTAAAGCAATCGTTGAAGGTTTGATGAGCAAATACTCGGAACTGCAAAAAGCGAAAAAAGCTCTGGAGGCAGAGCATGAAAAACTCCTTGCTGAGCCTGCGGAGCCAGGAAGTCGACAGAACCGACGATTCAGCAGACAAGCGAAAGATTCAAAGAATATAGCTGATGAGCAGTTAGGAACATCTCGCTTTAGGAAAAGGAGCGAAGGTCGGAAAGGGTCTGAAATTTTGAGGTCGCGAGATTTAAGTGAAAATGGTCATGAGGGCAATAAGGACAGCAAATTGCTGGCTGGAAAAAGGGAACCGACTGAAGCAAAGTCAATCATGCTCGATCTCACTGAAGATGTTAAGAAAATGAAGTCAGCGACGGAATCTGAACTTATCAGCAATAAAGTACTGGAAGACACTCAAAGTTTGGTTGATCAAATTATTGAGACGAAGAATATCATCGAAAATATCACAAAGAACGCTGTATAAATATGTCACACAAAGGAGTAGCTGCAATATAGCGTAATCTTTTTCAAATTCATTTGTAATTATTTGAAATCCGTTTGTAAATCTAAGTTGTTGTGCTCTTATGTTTTTTCTTACAAATCTTAAGATTTGGAAGATTGGTATGCAAACCTGGAAAGGCAAGCTTGCGATTAATTCTACTTTTATAGAAACAATAATTTAACATTTGTTTATCCTGGATCTCCATCGCTAGGAAAAAGATTTCTAAAATTCGTCAAAACCTCATTTACCGTTGCCCGTTAAAACTCAAAAATCCAAGGAAGATAAAAAGCTTGGCTATTGATTTATAGTGTTGAGGTGATAGGTGATAATTTTATTTGAGAATCAATCATGTTTGCGAGCATCATTTCCTCCAGCCGTCAAGGATCCCTCAGAAATATAGGATATCATCAAAGCTTCGTATATTGAGAAAAAATTGGTCATGAAGCAAATTTGAGATCTCTTTCAGAGATTTTTAGATTGTTGTGTCGATATAATTTTTTACTCGGAGAAAACTAATGGATTGAATACGAGTGAGATGCTAATTACAAGGCAGGGGCGACGACTTGACAAAATCAAATTGTTATCTAAATAGCAAAGCACTTATTAAAAATCCGATAAAGCTACCCTTATCTAATTAATCCTGAAATAAGTGATTTAATGCTTCTTTTCAAGGCTTTCAAGCAGTGCTCGTTCACTGCTGCGCCAAAATACGTGGCACCACTCTTGACATCTACCCCTACTGGTAACCAACTCAAACAGCAACTCCAATCGCAACTTTACATCGTTTTGCAGCGTTTTTTAGTCAATTCTTCAGAGAAAGAGATCATAATGAACTGATCGTTATGGATCACGAAGCATCGCTCCACTGGAAGTATAAGTACATGCGTGACTTCTGGAGGAAAGGTCTTGAGCGCAAAAAACGTCTAAGAGAAAGAAAAATGGAGAAACTTGCGACTTGGGTTTCCTTAACATCGATTATCTCAAATTGACCTTGACCACCTTAGACTCAACCAGAACCCGAGCAACAAAAGCTCGTGATTCACAACCCAGCTGCTGGTATTACTTACCCACCTCTGGATGACCAAGTATTCGCAGTTGTTCGTATTGCAGGCACTCAACACAAAGTAAATAATAAACCCATCAAGCATTTAGGCAAAATTCTTTTCTCAGGTCACAAAAGATGATGTAATAATCACTGAATGGCTCAAGGACTACGATATCAATCAGCAAATCGTTTTTGATGACGTTTTGCTCGTCGGCACTAAGGATTATACCTCAGTGGGTCGTCCAGTTGTCGAGACGGCTAAGGTAGGCTTAGAGAACTGAGAACCATTCCTTGACGTAATGAATAGGTGTATGCAACAGTGGAATCACAAAGCTTGAGCGAGAAACTTCTTGTTTTCAAAAAGAAGAGAAGAAAAGGCTACAAGAGAACCAAAGGTAATAAAGATTTGAAAATGTATCTCTAAAAATAACAAAAACCGCTAGGACATCGTCAGCCTATTACTACTTTGAGAATTGATAAGATCGAGCATGTTCTTCCTGAGGAGGTCTTGTCAACCGCTGTATCTCTTGTTTAAGGAGAAAGTGAGAAAAGAGATCGAAGTTTTTCAAAAAATATGGTGTTTGAGATTCAAAAGGCTTTAGTTTGTACCTGCTCGTCTGGAATACATAACCTACTTCGTGGTGCATCGGATTATATTTTTGATAAAAAAACTCCACAATTGTTTTAAGGTTGTTATCATATGTGAATGGAAGATAATAACTTGCCCGAATTTAACTACAGCATGGATAATAAGGTTAATAATATCAGTAAAGGAAATTAAAATTTGAAGCTTAACAATTTGAGGCATGAAAGCCCAATGAAATACGAAACATAAGATACATTCAATATTATTTCCTTCTTGCTCCCTTGAGCAAAGGATAGCAGCTTAAGAGAGCATAACAAAGTCTATTGAAGAGGCCGCAAGAGAAACCCACACTTTTGCACTTTCGCCCTCTCGGAAATAAAGGACAATTGATTCTTAGTATTTTTCCCTATTTTTCAGAAAAAAATTAAGAAGATTTGCTTCGTAATTTGTTATCAATTTCTATTTTCCTCGATGAAATACGCAAATTGAATTCTACACACAAGTCTGAGGTTGCTTTGACTTCTAAGCTAATCAAACAGATATATAAGCAACAAAGGAAACTATTTATTTTTTCTAAACCTAACCTCCGAACCATCGTTATCTCTCTTATTAACCCTCATTTCTGAGCCATCATTATCTTCTCTCTTATGAAACCTTCTCTCCGAACCATCGTGATCTTTCTTGACAAACTTTCTCTCTGAATCACCATTCTCTTCCGTATTCTTGGGTCCATCATAGCCGGTAACCTGTCTCTCGAAGAGATCTTTATAGACTCCTCCTTTCGCCATAAGCTCCTGATGGGTTCCAACTTCTTTAATTTCTCCATTCTTCATCACATAAATTCTATTACAATTGATAATCGTGGAAAGTCTGTGAGCTATAATGACCACCGTTCGCTTGCCTTCTCGCATGAGTCCATCAATCGCTTTCTGCACTTGATACTCACTCTCAGAATCCAACGCTGATGTCGCTTCATCAAAAATAAGTATTTTTGGATCTTTTATCAACGCTCTAGCAATAGCTACTCTTTGCTTTTGTCCTCCAGACAGTTTAACTCCTCTCTCGCCGACCTCCGTGGCAAGTCCTTTCGGGAACAAATCCTTATTTTCCACAATCTCTTTAACATTTGCTTGCTCAATAGCTAATTTCAGTTGCTCTGGAGTGTAATTCTTGACACCATAAGCGATGTTTTGTTCAATAGAACCCGACATTAGCGACGGCTCTTGGGCGACATATCCAACATTTTGATGGAACCACTTAAGATCCAACGTTTTGAGGTCTTTTCCGTCGATTAGAAGCTCTCCTTTGGTCGGATCGTAAAATCTATTTAAGAGGCCAATGGTTGATGATTTTCCGCTGCCAGATTGTCCAACAAATGCGACAACATCGCCAGGTTGAATCGTCAAAGAGATATTTTTCAGCACTTCGACATCGGGCCTGGCAGGATAGCAGAAAGTAACGTTTCTAAACTCGACGTGTCCCTCGAATTTCTCCGGCTTCAAGCCTCCGGTCGCGTTTACCTTCGGTATGTACTCCAATAAATCGATCACTTTAGACACTTCAAGTCCAGCATTCGACAAACTCATGAAAAAGTTTGAAAAATTCCTCGTTTGCCCAGCAAAGGTCTTTGAGTAGATCGTAAACATCGTGAGCTCGCCGATCGTCAGTGTACCTTCCATGACCATTTGGCCTCCGAGGACTAACACGGCGATATTTCCAATGATTTCAGATAGAGAGATAATCGCGCTGAGGATACTGCCTATCAATGCGGCTTCGGTGTTTTTTCTCGAGGATTCCTCTAGATTGTTGCTCAGTTCCTCAAGGCTCTTATCCTCAGTCGAAAACGATTTAACCAAGCGGATGTTCGTGATACTTTCAGCGATGATATTGTGTCTATTTGCACCTCGTCTCTGCGACATGTTTGCAACTTTTGATGAATAATTCGAGAAGTACTTCGTCGCAAAGGACACCAGAGGCATAGCGACAAAAATACACAGCGAAAGCCTAGGGCTCGTGGACCAAAGGATACCGACCACAACAGTGAGCTTAAACAGGTTTTGGACAAAGTTGATGTATGGTTTGAACGTTGAATGGTGGATAACTGTCGAGAAGTTATGGTAAATATTTTGGAAGAGGTCTCCTTGAGTGTTTTTATTTTCGAAGAAATCGAGATCCTTGCTCAAAATCTCATTGAACAAGTATTTTTGGACCGAGACGCTGACCCTTTGCTGGATTCGGGTTGAAACGAAGCTGATTAGGAACGAAAGGACGACATAAAGGCATGACATTATCAAGAATTCCTTGCTTTTCTCATAGAGCTTGGTGTGTCCGTCTTCTTCTTTCAGGAGATCGAGGCATTGAGAAGAGTACATTGGTAAAGTGCTGCTGATATAAGTCGATGAGAAAGAGAGGATGTTGAATACGATCAATGCTGCATGAGAACCTTTGCTGAAGGTGATTAAATGCTTGAAAGTACTGGGTCTCAGCATATATTTGACGTATCCCATGTTTATCGTCTTTTTGCCATTTGGGTTATTTGGATCTGTTTTCTCTCCTTCTTTTGATTGCCCGGGCTTTTTTTGACCTTTGCCTCGGTCTCGAACGTCTGCTTTTTCGTTTTCTTCTGGGCCAGTGGTCATGAATTTGTTTGTGACATAGGTAGTGGCGGCTGTTACCGACGCTGCTAAGAATGAAAAAGCCATTTTTTGAAAAAGTTGAGTTTTGTTTTTTTTTTTGAATACACAATATATTCAGGACTTATTTGGCTCTATAAATAGTCGGCTTTCTTATTCAACAAATTTAAACAATAAACCTATTATAATTGCAGGACTTAAAATATGCTTTTTGGCTTTGTGAACAAGTTAATCTCACCTAATCCAAGGCAAATTACAGGATGGCTGTGTTTTTCTATCAGACTAATCTATTTTTGAGAATGTAAAGTATTAATTCGTCTGAATTGGATCTATGGTTTCTACGAAAAAATCTATTTTCTTCGTTTATGTAAGCGGCACTCTAAACCTGCTTAGTTTGAGATATATAACTACTGTGGAGCAGGAATTGTAAATGGCTTCTTAAAAAACTTTATACTCTTGGTTTTTTTTTTTGGTTATCAATCCTAATATTTCGTTTCTCAGTCAATAGACTGCTTGCTTCATATTCCTTTCGACCCAATATGCAGAAAAAGGTAGTCAAAAGAAGCAAGAATTAAAATGGCATCATTATGAAGAAGCTTCATTTATCAAGTAAATTTTATGAAATATTTTAGTTTTCGTCCGCTTATCTCCAAAACTCAACGAATCAAGAATCTCTAACTTTCAAGCAAAACGATCCCATTCTTTCCTACACTAAATTGCCATTAGGTTCGTTTGTTGTAAGGTTGATATGATGTGGCAGTATAAGGCTTGTATTCAGTCGGTTTATAGGTTTGTGGCTGATAGGGTCTAGACTGGCCTTGACTTATCGTGATCTTTAGATCATATTTCGGCTTCTGGTTTGCAGGCTGTGTGATTGTGTCTTCTCCTACTTTAGATTGCTGTTCAACATTCGCTTGCTGCTGGCCAGCCTGAGGCTGCAAATACTTTGATTGGTACGATTTGTACTCATATTGTGGCTTTCTGTACTCGGACTGACTAGTTATCGGCTGGGCGGTATTATTCTCTGAGCCAGCCTGGATGCTACCCTGTTGTGGCTGTTGATTCTGTATAGTAAACTGAGAAACTTCCCTATGAGGCGACTGATATGTCGATTGCGCTTGAGGTTGATTCGACGTTTCTTGAGTACCCGGCGTCGATTGCACGTGCGTTATTTTGACAAAAACTTGGCCTGCGGTCGACTCGAATGGGCCAATTCTTCCGCTCTCGTCCACTTGGGCAGTTCCGCTCAAAGGCACATTATTCTGTTGTTTAGTTACTGAAGTAATTACGCCCGTGGTGGCTCTAGTCTCTTGCTGAGGAGAACTATATTGACCTTGACTCGTATATTGTCCTCTGGGCTGATAATTGTATTGGGATGATGCAATTTGTCCAGTATTCAGGTTAATAGAGGCGGTACCGTAAGGCCGACTCTCAAACTGCTTATCTTCCTCAGGAGCAGTAAAGCCGCTTCTCTTTTCAGCTTCAGGTTTTCGGCGCAATGGGACTTGAGAACCAGTAAATCCGGTCTCCGTCTGGTAACCTAACTGTGAATTCGATAGCTGGCGCTGCTCTTCATGCTCTTGATCAGCCCCAACTTCATGGATTATTGCTCCTTGCTGTTCTCGTCGGCTGGTATTTGGATCCAAGGGTGAATCGTCTTTCTTTACAGCTTGTGAATTCGCATTTCCTTTGTCATAGACTCTTCCTTCACCTTGTTTTTTGGACTGAGCATCGCCTTCTCCTTCAGCGAAAACTAAAATCGGACTATATTGCGTACTAATTGACATTGGAATGTTCTGCATTCCCTTCCGATAGCTGTCCGGACTCAAATTAGAGCCGCTTAGAATGCTTTTGCCAACTGATCCTCTGAGCAGTTCGTTCTCATATTCTTTAGCCGTATGACGTTGCTCGTCTTCGAGCATTTCCAACGGTTGTTCGTCAGTTTCCGCATTAAATCCAACGTGGTGATGAGTTACCTCCATTCGACTTTCCCTAGGAAGCCGAGCACTCAACATGAATATGTCTGAAAACTCTTCTGCGACATTTTTTTTAACTGCGGGCTTATGAACGCTCTTTACCAAATCCCTCTCCTCGGGTAGCTTGGCAGTATACATATTCATATCGACTAACACATTTCGCATTTGTGCTTTAGATACATGTTGACTCTGATCAACTATTGAATCACTCTTCTTCCTGCCTGAACCATGTGTAACAACAGAGCTATGAACGTTCCCTGGACTTCTCTTCCTCTGTAATGATGAGTGCATGTGCCTGTCCATAAGTGGCTGGACTGGTGATACGCCTTTGATGCCTCTATAGTCCGATTTCATGATGTCAATATCATCAGGTCCTTTAGTTTGGAACTCGAAGGCTTTATCTATAGGCCTTTTAAATTGTATGGACTTTCGCGAGTCATCAACCCCGTAATTGTAGCTCAGTCCGTGAGACCATCTTGAATAATCGCCCATGGAAGGTGATAGAAACACGCGAAAAATAAAATTAACAGATAAAACTATTGTTATCTTAATTACGAGGTGCTCATCTCATAGCTAATTTTATTTATTTAACAACAGTTTCCAACAAATTATTTTAGAGAATTTCAAGTCATTAATGAAAGTCTTCTTTCAAATCTCGAAGCACAATTAAATAAATTGAGAAAGTCAATAGGTTCAGAGCCTAGAAGTGTAAATATTACATTCTCTCTCATAGAAATGAGCGCTATTATTCATCTCAATTAATTAATAATGAACCCTAAATAGACTTTTGGTATGATAAATCCTAAAGAATGAGCTTGTTATTATTATTAGACTTTTTGACGCAATGAAACTTGTTAGGTACTTTACGAATATATAATATTTACTCGTCAACAAGATACAGACAGAGCCTATATATACAGCCATATATTTATTCTACTCAGGATAACAAACAAAGATTTTTCCCCTTAATTAACTCCCATAAGATCAACTTTTCAGGTTCATTATCAGTTTTTCGATGCACCTAAAATCAATGGGTTTCGGAATTACTTCAGAGATCCCGTACTCTCCAAGTTTATCAAGAGGAATCGCATTATCGTCCCCAGATAGCATGAAGATCGGAACATTGGCAAGTTGATTTTCCTCGATATACTTCTTTATCTCCCTTGATGCCTCGCTCCCTTTTTTTCGAGGCATTTGATTGTCGGTAATGACAGCCACGATTTTCTCGCTGTTCCTTCCAAATTGCTCAATCAACTCCTGTCCATCATTCGCAACGATGACTTCTCTGCCTAGCTTGGCAAGATGGCTCTGTAGGATCGTCAGATTGAAGCTATCGTCATCAGCAATCAGGACTTTACCGGTAGCGGTTTTTCCAGCGGAAACAAAAAACTTCTGATGGCTACCGCAGAAATCTGTGCTCCTGCGCAACAATGACGTCCTATTCGACTCCGTGCTTATCGATGCGTGACTCCCAGGGGTCTCTGCTTTGATAAAGACTTCGAAGATCGTGCCTTTTCCTTTCTTAGTCGCGACCTTTATCTCGCCTCCCATCAGCTTGACTAGCTCAGCGGTGATCCACAACCCAAGTCCTGTGCCCTGATTTCGTTCGCTTACTTTCTCACTCACCTGTGAGAATTTCTTGAAAAGCTTGTCTTTATCTTCTTCATTCATCCCAGACCCGCTGTCGACCACCGAAATTTTCAATATTCCGGAATGACGAGGCTTCAGTTCACCTGAGAGCTTCTCGTTAGGGTCTAACGATCTTTTTTCAAAGTCAAGGGTGATCGATGAGTTGGTCAGGAATTTCGTATTAGTTTTGCTTCGAGGCATCTTGATAGGTCCTTGGTGATCATCGTGCTCTTCGGTTTCATCAGTAGATGCAAGTGATGGAAGCTTCTGGTGGGTTTCTATGATAGTAGTGGGAGTGCTTTCATCTTGAACAAGAACCCAGTCCACGAGGAAGTAGACGTGGCCTTTTTCAGTAAATTTCACGCTGTTTGAGGTCAAGTTCAGCAGGACTTGGTACAGTTTCTGTTTATCGATCATCAAATTGTCAGGGACGTCTTTAGACACCTTGACGAACCCTCTGAGTTTTTTATTTCTGATGAGCTCGGCAGAAACCTGCCAAAAGTTCGAAATAAATTCCCCCATATTGGTGCGTGTGCAATCGACCTCAAGTTTCTCTTGCTCGAATTTTCCAGAGTCAAGCAGATTTTGAGCGATGGTCTTGAGGATGCTTCCGCAGACATTCGCGCTTTGAAGGATTTTTCTCAATCTTGGCTCAATATCTGATTCCGAGACTATTTGCAAAGATCCAAGAAGACCGTTCAGAGCGTTTTTGAATTCGTGAGAGAAAGTCAAAAGAAGAGTTTTGTTGTTCTTGAGCGATTCTTCTAATTTTTCCTCCTTCTTTTCCAAGTCGTTGCACCGAGTCTCCAATGCCTTGCAGTGAGAAATGAGCTCTCTTTGAAAATGGAAATCAAGACATTTTTGGTACACTAGGACTCCAAAAGTATAAACCATCAGCTTTATGAAGTTTCTTGTGAGTATTTCGAGCTGCAATTGCGGGGTTTGCTGCGAAAGCTCAGAAGACTTGAGGAAAATTTGGAGTAAAACGAATGGCGCAAGAATATAGACGAGAGAAGCAGTTCTGCTCTTGGCTATTATGAAGTACCAAATCCCAAGGAAGAAAGTGGCCATATAGAGAACTGAAGGGTTTTCAGTACAGGAGAGAAGCATTAGGGGCGCGAAAAGTTTCACGAGAGAAGAGATTAGCCTAAGAGTTCTGGATCGAGACATGGTAAGCGTGGTGGCTATAAGGAAGGCTAACGAAGCAGTAGTTGTTGCATCAAACTCGCCTTTATAGGATGAAGAGATTAGCTCTTTAGCAGAATAGGTTAAGCTGCAGAGCAATGATGCAGAGCCGATGAGGACGGACGGACTGGCTATTCTCAGCTTAAGATCGCTAAGATCAAAAGCTTCATTGATGGCAAAGTTCCATAACTCTTTCATTTGCCGTAGTTTATAATTTTAATCGCTAAAGTTATAATAATTATCTACCGGAGGTTCGACGATAACAGTTCAAAATATCACAGTGATTTGCTAAATTAAATTCCGGTGTTTACGAATTTAGAAATGATTCTATACCTAACAAAATTTGAGATTTTAAATATTGGGCGTTCTTTAAATTACCGGCAGATATTTTTTTGGTACGTAGTTCCGAAAGGTTCTGCCGGAAAATTGTTGCTGAGAAAATTTTGCTTCTTCGCAGGGAAGCAAGAAATAATTAAAATTGCGTTTAACGCTGCGGCCGATATTTACTGAATTGAGAAAGAAGTGAATGCTTTTCGAGAAACAATTAATAAACTGAACCTGTGCTTATCATGCAGTAAAAAAAAGACTTGTGAGAGAGGTCTGCAGTGATCATGTAGAGATATTTCAAGAGACCGCGTTAGTCCAATGATTCGATTGCAATTGAAATTATTGGCAGCGCGGGCAGAAATGTAAAGACTTTGTCAGTAGTTATAGTGATGAAAATAGGTTCAGTCAGGTACCCTGCTGTTTGAGAATATAATTAGCAGTGTTTTAAATGCAGAGAAGAATTTATGAAAATACTCTAAAAATCAAACCTGCGAAGATAATTTTCATCGATATTTAAATAAAATCTGAATTAGGTTTCTAAATCGCTGGTAAATAATTGTCAATACGTAGTTTATTTACAAAAACATGCCAGGACACTGACAACTATAGAACTCTCAGCCCGATCAATAAATTAGAAAGAGAAATTCGCCAGTATCTTGATTGAGTTGCGAAAATTTGATTAGTTAGGATCTCAAAATACCTCGCGAGTTAATTGAACTACTTTTTTTCTTTCCTCATAAACTGTCCTTGTTTCTCTATGCTTGCTATTGTAAAAACCATTATTGAAACGAGTTTTTATTTCCATATTGAATGATTTGAGCACGAGACTATCTTAATCGCTGAGAAACAGCAAATTTTTCCAATCCAATTCATAGCAAAGGAGATTTCCGCCGATTGATAAATGACAGTTGCGTTGATTACTTTCAATTCTAGTTAAAAGCGCTCTTAAGTTGTAATTTTAGTAACCCTACGTAGGAGCTGTGATATGTGATTGTAACCACCTTCGAATTGGTAGATGAGCTTCTCAGAGTTGACCGAGCGAGTTAATACGATCCTTAAAAAAAGTAAAAAGTAAAAGCCCTGAAATATGCTGCCAGACTAATCTAAGCCACACTGATTCTAAATAAAGAAGATGTTCAAATAAATTACTATACACAGAGCCTTAAAGATCGAAATAGATCCCCAAAAACTGACTACATCATTTTTGATAAAAAGGTGATCACTAGTACTATGAAATATTCCTTATTTATGAAAGGAAATAGTCTCGCGTTAGATTCTCGAATTCTTCGAAACATTTTGATCCATTTTTGGTTGTAGATTCGGCAGACAATTGTATTTTAAGAAATTACGTTTTATCGCTTTTTAATTCGCGATTTTTCATCCGAAGATTGTCTTTATCATTGCAAAAAGAATAATTATCAGAAAGCAAAGTTATTTTATTAATTTCATGAAATTGTTGATAAAACTTCAGAGTCCCTCTAGAATAAATAAATGAGCAAAACTATTAAGACAATATAAAAACAGGGGTTTTGGGGTTTTGGGGTTTTGGGGTTTTGGGGTTTTGGGGTTTTGGGGTTTTGGGGTTTTGGGGTTTTGTGAATATTGATTGGATGTATGATTATTATTATTGACATTATGTGTATATAATGCTCAGAGAAACTGACAATACGGTGGACGTGGTCAAAATAAGAAGAAAAGCTGAGGTAATGATTGATATAAAGCAAAGTACATTGCTCATTTCTAATTCAATTAGGATGCTGAACAACGCTCATGATTCCTTGCAGTAGTAAGTTATCGCTTATCGCTTGCATTTCTTTGAAGATAATTCTCAAACTGTACGCTCCAAAAACCAGCACTCCGAATACCATCATTTCAGGAATACCCAATGTGATGGCGCATATCACGCCAAGTACGATGTACGTTACAAAAACGCAATATATCATCTTGTAAGATCTTGCCTTGTATGCACAAATTGCGGTACAAGCGGTGATCACAACGAGGATCAATGATAGCCAAAGTAACATTTCTATCACTACAATAGCCTCTTTCATGTAAGAGGAGTATTTAGCGGGTACATATTTCACATACAGACGACAAACCTCGCTCTTCTCCAATGAACCAGGAGAGCCGCAATGAGTCTCGAAATATTTGAATTTTTGAATAGATCCCAGCTTAGAGATGAACATAATCACTGTCAGGGCGATCAAAATCAGATTGCCGATCTGGAACCATCTATACTTCGCGGCATCTCTTTCCAGCGCCTCATATTTCTGTGCTTGATTCCGTGAGTGAGGATCGTTTGCTTCTATCTCAAACATCAATAAGATATTCAAAAAATAATATTTAATGCTATTTATCTCTCACTATCTATCAAATAATAGCAGATTTAATTATGTCATTATGAGTTCTTTCAATAACCTAATAGACCTTGAGTCAGGCAGATGAAATATATGTAATTTTTTTTAAATAGAGGCTGAGATAAAGGCATATTCTATGCAGAAGGCAGGAAGTTTAATCCGTGCACCTGACTTATAGCTGAAATAATGCTAATTTAAAGAGCATGATGAACGCCTCCGTGGGGTGGAAGAATTACGACACCTTGTCGTTGCAGATCTTGCATTTCTCTGAAGATAATCATCAATTTGTACGCTCCATAAATCAATCCTCCGTAAAGTATCATCGTCGGCCAGCTCAATGAGAGAACAGATAACACTTCGATTACAATGTAAGTCACAAAGATGCAATAGATCTTCGAATAAGATCTGGTTTTGTAAGCCCAAATCGAGATCCCGGAGACAGTTACAGAGAAAATCAGTGCCAACCACAGAAGCACTTCAAGTCCAATAAACATTTCTTTCATCCAATAGTAGTACTCAGGGTCCATAGTAGCCATGTAAAGGCGACAATCCTCGGCGTCCTCCATTGTAGAAGGAGATCCGCAGCCGTAGTAAGCATCCTTGAACTGTTCAATATAAATTGTCCCACCAATGCAACCAATCACAGAGATGACAATCAAAATCACATTGACGATCTGAAACCAAATGTAATTGGTAGCTGTCCTTTCAAGCTCTTCATATCTTTGCTGCGGGTTTGAGTGAGGGTTGTTTTGCTGGATTTCGAACATCTGTTAGATACGACCTTCTGAAATTATTATCAAGTTTTATAATTCTTTCACGAACTAATTTGCTAACTGAAATTTTGAATACCCGTGATAGCGAAAATTAAAAAAAAAGCAAGTCATTAGAGAATTTAACACACAATTAATGAACAATTGATATGAAAACTTCATTACAAAAGAATAAATAAATAAACTTTGAAATTACTGCTATTGTTTTAAGCTAATCCGATGCATCCACAGTGATGTTGCTTGGGTGCAAAAGGGTGTTGCTATTCTTAAATAAATTGAAAATAGGGCGACTGGCAGGTGAAAAGGTCGTAAAAGTAGTTTTAGGAGGTGGATTCTGCGTGAGCTGCGTCCATTTACTGCTAGAGGAGTTGAAAAGAGAGGGTAGATGCTTTTGTTTTGGTTTATCGACCCATTTGGAGGACCTATTATTGGGCAATTCTCTGCGATAATAGGTCGGGCTTTCGACGAACCCAGATATAAGAGGAGAACTGTCTTTCCGAAAAATAATTGAATGAGAAACGACTTCCATTGGGATCGGCTTTTTTATCAAAGAGGTCATGCTTTCTAATTTTTCAACGTCGTTCGGCTCTAAACAGTGAATTATATTAACAAATGGAATATTGGAGATCGTTACTCAGCTCAAGTATTGAGATTCCAGTCTCAATATACTCTTCATTGGATTTTCCTCCGAAGACGAGCATCTGACCAGCGAAGATTGTGCATGCATGGGCAAATCTAGCTTTAAAGTTAGTATCTCCCCCAGTTTTGGGGAAGATCCAACTAAGCGTCTCTAAGTTGAGCACGAATACATCCTCATAGCAATGCTTGGCAGGAAGTGGTGAATTTGCTGAGATGCTATGTCCTCTTCCACCATATACAATAAGACAATTCGTTTCTGAGAAATAATTCATTGTGTGCTGATATCTTGGACTAGGCGGGCTTCCTTTCACGCTCGGATATTCCCAAGTAAGTGCGCCTTTTTCTTGGTTGTAGGTCAACACTTGTAATGAGTTAATCGGTTCTCCTTTCTCGTTTTTTCCTCCAAAAACATAGAAACCTTCCAATTGAATCTATTTTAGCAGGGAGGTTAGTGAACTGAAAATCCTATGATTTTTACCTTCGAACTTTTTTGGATATTCTGGTTGAGCTTGTCTTTAGGACAAAAAACAGAGCACATAGTGTGATATGCCAACCCGCCTCGATCAAATTCGCTTCGTTTTACAGGTAATTTTTTCCAGACTTCTAACTCTATAACAAAAATTTGAAAAATTACATTCAGATTCAGTCATCGGATGCTACCTGTATTAAATACCCAGACGTCATTCAAGTAATTCCCTTTGCTTCCGACTCCGCCGTGGACAACCATAACCTGCTCATATACAGCAACAGCATGATGTTTCCTGGCAGGAATTGGGATTTCTGCAGCCTTTGCGCTCATATACACAGTCCATCTCAATGCATTCGGATGGAAGATCAGGAGCTCATTGGTTACCTTCCTTTTACCTTGTAAATCTGCTTCGTTTTGCATCTCACCTCCAAATATGTATAAACATCCTTTCATTACTACCGCTGAATGCCCCGTCCTTCCTTTAATACTGGAGCTGTTCTCACATACAATCTTCTTCCAGCTCTCTTTTCCTGGCTTATACCTCCATAGATCATCACACAAACCAGTTTTCTTCGCTCCTCCGTACAAATACAGCTTCGAGCCCAAAGTCATGAAAACCGCTCCTTCTCTGCCCTCAGGCTCAATTGACTTGACTCCGCTTATTTTGAAATGTGGAAGCCGCCAGAAATATTTCGGCTCAGAAGAAGGAAACTTTTCACAATTAGTATCTGTTTCTTCACCCGTTGCTTCTAAAACGATAGATCCTGGAATTTTCATTGGAATATTCACTGTAAGTTGCCTTTTGCCTCCATGTATAGGCTGATGGTGGAGTTCTGGTAACGAGTCAATCTGAATTGAAGTGGAGGGATTCTGAGTATTGAAATTAGAACCATCGATATCTTGAAGCGAGGAAATCGGCTTCAGATTGGCACGACTATATCGATTTTCCTTCCCGACGTCAATAGGGCTATCAGTATTCACATTCATTGAATAATTTAAGGTTTTCGCTCTGGATCTCGTATTCTCTCGAGATGCGTTACATTTTTGAATTGAATCCTGTAGAGCGAAAGCGGACCTCTTAGCAGGCACTCCTAATCTTTTAATTGTTGTCACGCTATCGGGAGATGAATCGCTCATGTCTTGCCCGTCGGTCAGAAAGCTATCTTGACTCGCCTTGTAGCTTCGTTTGCGGATTATCGGAGATTCAGAGATCGACCTTTTGTTGGCTGGACTTCTGTCATAAAGGAATTTGAAGCTCATAATGGAGCAATTTTTTAAATTATCTTTGGAGTAATTTAATTAGAATTCTCAATGACCTTTACAACAGCTAATATAATTTTTCTTTTTATCGGTGAAGAATTCCTTTAAGCGTTAAGGCTTCTTTAAATTTTCCAATTTTCGTTAAAATTGATCAAGGCAAGAAAATGTCTGGATAGCAACCTTGGTATAAATCTCAATTGATTAGCCCTAGACAAGGAGGCCACGTTCGGAAATTTAACCTTAGACGGATAGAATAAGTCTATGCAGTACTGCTAGATCCTTACGAATAACTTAAAATTGAACTAAAGGTACTTGCTTCAGAGTTAGTTACTATGAATACTAGTGATCACACGGACCAGTAAAAATATATCTCCAAAAAATTAAGTTAAACATTGGATAATCCTTCTAACTTCTCGTGTTTTCTCAAAAAGACCAGGCAAATGCTGATTGCTGGAAGATTTGGCTAGTTATATAGGGAAAGTGATGCAGATATCGGCACCTGAAGCGGATTTTTCAAATTTGTATTTAAATTAAATTGAGTAATCAGAAATCATTAAATTTCGGAATTTAAATTTGATTCCGAAAGATTTTTTCATTTAAGTTCATGATAGAGTATTATTATGGAACACGAAAAAATACTCGAACTTAATATCTAGCCAAATTCAGGTATAAATACGATGGAGAAGTTAGATGCTAGCATTTATCAAGAAGAAGTAGGTTGAGTAAAGAGTTTTCTTTTCTATAGCATTGGTGTTTCAATCGAGGGTGATTATACTAAGAACCCGATTTTGTGTTATCTATAAAAAAATCCCTCATGGATAAGAATACGGGATGGCGTGAAAATTTTTTGAATTTATAGGTTCCTCTTTGATTCAGAATGCGGAAGTCGAGTTATTCCCTTCGCATGATATTATTGGTGGCTTAATACTACAATCTTACTGTGCTTCTTTTCCAGGTTCATCGCTGTTCTGCTATTCACTTTCACAGAGCTTTATAATTGTAAATTGATTTGATCTATCTGGAAGAGCGGTTTTAATTTAGAAGTCTCTCTTATCTCATTTTTTCAATTTTTCTACTCAATTTTACCATGGACAGTTAGAATAAGCTCGAGTGGAAATTCTGAAAAAACTTTGAACTCAAGATTCAGCTGCTGAAAATAATTTCATTAAGAATTTTGGCGTGAGCAGCAAGCGAAATGATCTAACAAGGAAAAAATGCATTTTTCTTTAAGTTAAAGCATGCTCCAAACGCTTTTCAGAATTAGTTGCACGAAATTGAAGTTAATCATACCACATTTTAAAGATCTGTTGAGAGTAAATCTTCCAAGAAAACTAATTGAAAATTTCTTCTGAATTTTCTCGCATTTTTACCGAATTAATAGCGAATCACCTCTTTGATTAGAACGAATCAACTAGCCGGTATTGATTGCAATTATAAATTTCTTCTTTGTTCTTTTTAGAATTTTCTATTGCGTAGACTGACTAACTTTCCAATTTCATCCTTACAAGCTTGTTGTATCCAACTCGGCCTAGCATTCCTACAACTCTTAACGGCAGTACCAAAAAAACTCATTCTTAATATTCGAACATTGTGATTTCATTTTGGCTCGAAGTATCATTTTGTTTGAAGGTTTTAAAGTAAATCCGATTATTTATTCATTAATTACCGACCAAAAAAAAAACCTATGTCATCTGCCATACTGTCGGAAAGTAGTGCGCCTAGTCTAGAAAGGATTCAGACTCTCTCCTACCTGATAAGCACGGTGCCCTCTTTGATTGGCTCGATCTTCATCATCGCGGTCCTCGTGTTGCTCAAAGCATATTCAAAAGGACTTAACCGCATCGTATTTTTTCTTTCAGTTTCCGATCTCCTGTTCTCCTTGCCGCTAGAATTCTTCGTTCCAGCAACAGAGACCTCTTGTATCATCACTTCAGGCATCCATTACTACGGACTCATCAATTCTCTCTACTGGAGCTCTGTGTTCGCCTTCATTTTCCTTAAGATCACAAAAAAATCACAAGAGATCTTAGAAAGCAAATTCAAATACTTCTTAGCCATCAGCGCTGTCATTCCTCTCCCTTGGATCATTTTCTTCATTTGGACCAACTACTTTGACCGGCAAATAGGCAGTTTTTGCTATCATACTGGCACGGAGTCGACGTTCGAGTATAAAGTCCTATTCATGTCTGTGCTTCCTCCCATAGCTGCACTTATTGCCACTGTTTATTGCTATTTGCGAGGGTTTTTGCAGCTAAAAAAGTTTGTAAAAGCCTCTACCACGGAAGCGCGAAGCCTGAATTTCATGGCACTCTTTGTCTTTCCTCTCATTCTGGTTTTTTGCTGGCTTCCTTATATCGTTGCTTATGTGTTGGATCAAGTTGGTGTCTCGATCCCTGATGAGTATAAAGTTCCGATAATCCATCTCAGCAAGCTCCAAGGGTTCTTAAATGCAATTTTCTATGGCCTTTCCGCTAGTGTTAGACGGGCACTCAACGAATATTTCGCCAGAGTGTGTGTCAGAAGACCAACAAAACAGGTTGAGGAGTCCTTGCTCGAGTCAGAAGAGAGAAAAACAACTAATCCCGCGGATTCTAGCCATGTTCATCTGAGTGTGGACTCGAATACTCAGGCGTAAATCTATATTATGAAGAATTAACTCTTATTTATGATTTTTTGCTGTAAGTTTATGTATTCTTTGCTATGTAAGCAATTCAAATTCAACATTGAAGAAAATGTTTGTTCTTTGTTAGAAACTTGTACAAAATTTGTGAATTAATAGAGATTTTTTAATCCAAGACAATGGATGTAATATGTCATTACTCCTTGTGGTTTCAAATTAATTTATAGTTGTCAGTTAACAGCAGAACAGGAAATACTTTCTTCTCCTAATTCTATGCATCTTTGACTCGATAAATAAACTCGTACACATTCAATAGGTAAGGGATAAAATATTCGCGATATATTTGCAAAAAGCTTAAATTTTGGGTTGCTTTTGATCCCAATTCCATACTAAACAGCGTCCATCCCAGCCAACCGATGCCACTTGTCTATATAACAAGCAAAAATATGAGTTACTTTCGATTTCGAACATTACCTTTTGTTGTATAAGTTGAAATCCACACCTACAGCGAATTCTGTGTGTTCAGGATGGCTAAACTTAAGCGGCTTAATTGGGTCAGCGATATCCCAGACGTTCACATTCATATCGCTGAAATACAGGTTATCAGATTAGAAATAGCTTCTAATTTTCTTACTAAGAAGCTGATATCATAATATTTGCCTCATGTGGTGAGAATCTGACCTTTCTGACAGCATATCTATGGCCCAGGAGTACATTCAGTGGTTTTTTCATATTTCTGAGATCCCAGAGTTTTATCGTGTTATCGATGGAAGCTGTGGCGATATGCTCGTCGTATTTGTTAAAATCGATCGAGAGGATTTCGGCCAAATGCGCTTGATGTTTGACTGGAGGACTATTGCTTCTAATGTCCCAGATTTTGAGTAGACCGTCGGTGGCACAACTAGCAAAGATGCTCTCACTATTTGAAATTGCAGGATCGCTCAATTTTCCAATGAAATGACTAATTTACTTCACGGGATGCCAGATGGCAGCATAGCAGCATCCTTCGTGGAAACGTAAATCTCCGACAATTGCGCCTTTTTTAAAATCTATGAGGGCGATTGAACCTTTGATGGATGTCGCCAGACAATAAGACTATTTTGTGTTATTATGATCAAATCAATTCTCGGATCTGAGTAATTACCAAAATTTTGTGAGAGAATTCAACAGAGTATATTTCTCCCTTGGCGGCGGGAACTGAAGTGACAACAGAGTTAGCCATTGTGTCCAAAAGCTAGTTTAACAAATCGGTGGAATTAATTGATCTCTCTAAATGAACAATTAGATTGAACCTTGACATTGCCTTGTCCTGTTCCGATCGCGATCTAAAAGGATTGTCAGAAATTAGAGGCGAGAAGAGGAGGATGAATCACCAATTTTTGGTCTTCTTCGTTCCAACTGCAGTCAAATATCGCATCTGGTTCATCATATCGTGCTAATACAGCCATTTTACCATTGGCCTCGAGCTAGTATTTCGAAATTAGCCGATAAATGTGCTGTGATGTGTAGTGAGAATACTTTGAGTGTCAGTAAGCATCCTTTGCCTACGATTCCGAAATTTTCTGCGCAAGACATCGCAAGCAAATTTTTATCGAAAGGATTGAAGCGGGCCTGCAATGTATTTCTTACTGCTGACTAAGTTAAGAGAGGGTTACACTCATGCCGCTTGTCTCGTGCTTAAATGCGGCGGTATATGGCAGCTGTGGACCTGATATAGGTTGCATGCGAATAGTGTTTGGAGAAACTCTAAAATAAAATTTTTGTATCTAATATTGAATTAGAGTCTCGCGAAATAGGAAGAAAACCTCAAAAAACCTTTATTGTGACGAAAGCCATCAATCAGGTGACTATCTTCTTTATGTGGCTCTATTCGAAAGATAGATGTAGATGATACAAGACTATTCAATATGATCTAATGAACGAGGGTTTTCGTGCTTATACGTTTTCATCCTCATCACATCAAGATTCCTCTTTTGATATATACTAATTTCTTAATTCTAGCGGTAAAGAAAGTTTAGAAATCTTTTATGTTCTCATGAAATTGAGATTGATTGTAAAAAATGCTGTATTATTTTGTTTTTTAATGAAGGACGGAGTTATTTTTATCAATTCATAAAGTTGAAGCAACATAGAAAATTGCCATGTATTCAGGTGACACTGGTTTCTTCAACTCTATCTCTACATTTCGATTGCTCGGAAATTTGCTACTACTCTGGTATTAGATTGCTGGAATAAATTACCTCCGATTTAACAAGCTCAATTCTGGAGTTCTTTGATTGTTCGGGTTCGGGTTTGCTTTTGAACTCTGATTTTTCAAGTGCAGAATTATAATTCTCCAACATTGTTTTTTGTCTCATCAAAATCCATCTTACAACATCCTTTATCGACGGACCCAAATGCGCCATTGCCTTCCCCACGCCGTCTCTCTCGAAAAGGATATTAAAATCTAATTCAGAATGGGTTCCTATATCGCTTAATGTCTCGAGGAATTCTTCTTTTGCGTTTTGCGAGAGCTCATCAAAGCTCACTTCTATATCTTTTGACACTTTTATCATCCTCTTGTTGATAACATCGTCTTTATTATCGAACGAATCCACAAAATCTGTTTTCACGGCGATTATTTCATTTTCATCTGACTTCCTGAACCCTAATGATTCGCCCTTTGCTCCAATTACTTCGGTTTCATTAATGAGAACCCCCATCGCCAATATACTTCCCAGCCCTTTCAGATCAAACTCTTTTCCATCTTTATCGAGTATTTTGTTAGATTTTAGCACATTCATGGAAAACTTGGTCCCGGTCAGCTCTTCATAGGTTTTCACTTCTGGATCGACTTTTCTCATTACATATATCACGCTGTTATTCATTGGCGTTTTCTGCCTGGAAAGCTCGACTTTTGGGATTTCAATTCCAAAAGACTCGTAGATCTCTGACGCGATCTTCTGCCTTCTGCTTACTTTATCTGATGTCACCACATCCTCGCCCGCTGGCCGACCCAACCATTCTTCTCCTGTAGAAATTCTCTTAAACAAGGTACTTTGACCTACGGATTTATTTAACTGCTCAAAGTCCTTATCTTGCCTTCGGATCTCGCTTAATGATACTCCGAGCTTCAAACTTGATTTCTTCTTGAGTGAGCGCGAGTTGTTGCTCGTTAAGTTGCACAATGATGACGGTTTTTTGGATTCTTCTTCGTACAATTCATCGACCAACTGTTTTAGCGTGAATTTTTTGTCAAGCAGCCTCGTCTTCCACCCTTCGTCCTCAGCCATTTTCGCGATATTAGGAATGTCTTCAATGATAAGATGATTTTTGCGATCGCTCTCAGATATTTTCAAGGCAGCTGATATAGCCTTTCGTACACATGCTCTATCTCTTTCTTCCTCGCTGCCATACCCAATGATTATCATGCCAGGGGCAAAGTCAGTTACAATTTTGGGTTTAGTAGGAGGTATGTTTTCATAGAGATCTTGATCGTAGGCTGTAAAAGCAGTAATCTTCGGAAAATCGACCTTTCTTACCTCGCAAGCATTCTGCATATAGGTAATCGCCTCGATAGTGCGCTCCTGTCTTGATTTTGTCTGAAGGATGATCTGGTAATCATGCACATCAACTAGAGTCTTCAATTTTCTGAATAGCTCCACTCCGTCCTTAAAGTAGCGATAGGATTCTTGAAAAACTGCTTGGTACACGATGTCATCTTCGCTGGGTCTTACGAAGGTCATCTCGCAATCAAGAAAACTGCTTCGACTAAAGATCAAGTACTTTGGCATTGATTAGTAACTTTTCGGGAAATAAATTATTTTTGTATTTTGGTAATAGCACGGATTTGGGCGAGATATAAGAGAAATCAATGAAACCATTTCAAAGGAAGAGAGAATGGTAAGAGGAACCATGCTTTTTTTGGTAGACTCACATCTTCAAGTATTGATATTTGCATGGTTGGTATCACAAACAGTCAATTGTTAAATTTTCTCTCATGAAGATGTTATGCTTCTCATTGTTTTCACAAAAGTTTAAGCAGTAGAGTAGTTAAGACCCTAAGAATTAAATGAGAAATTTATTTCTATTGGAGGAGAATGTGTTGAAAAGACTTTTCCATTCAGTTGGAAAAATTTTCTGGCACCTTTTACGCTTAGGCCGTAAGTAGGTCTGAGTGGTTCTGTTGGACAACTCTTATCCGCATGTTTGTTTTTACCTTTGTTGATGGTAATATTCAGCATTTCAGACTCTCCTTCAGGAAACTTAAAATTGTTAGAAGGATCAGGTTGATTAATCGATTAATCTCAGAGAGATATATATAAATGCATCATCAAATCACCTTGAGGAGAGAGAAAAAAGTTATTTTTTTGAGAATTTATGCACAAGCACTAATCAAGAATACCTCAAAATCGCGAAATCGAAGCATGTAAAGGAGCTGCAGAAGAATCCAAATTCATATGCACAGATATAACCACTCTAATTCACTTAGAAACCTTAATTAAAACATGCATGCTTTTAGAGTCAGAAGAGTCATCTCTTAAAGCTTAACTAAATTAGATAATTTTCCCAGGCTTTTCATTGAGAAACTTACAAATTTCCTATTTTCTCACATTATGAGCCGACAATCTTAAACTATATTGTTCAAAGTCTACCAAATAACTTCCCTTCGAATTAGTTGCTCATCCTTGAAGTCAGGTTCTAATGAATCAGACATCCAAAGTGAAAAAATCTGGTAACTCTAAATCATCACTTGACTCCATTTCCTCGCAACTCAAATTGATTCAATCATCTCTGCATACAGATCACAAAAGCTTTGAGTTGCTGTGCTTTCTCAAACACACTTAAATAAAATATTGCAACTTGGAGCCAAATACACCCAACTTTTTCTGACAATTTATTATAATGGTAATATTTTCAAAGCTTTAATAATAGTTGCCTTAGGCAACTCTTGGTAATTTATATAACATTCTTCACAACAAAACGTATGCTCCCAATCCTTGAAACCATTGAGACCATTTTAAATTTGATCCAAGAAGGCTCGAGCGACTACCCAGACGACCTCAATAGTTTCGCCTGCACCCTCGAAGCTCTCAATGAGAGCATAAAATCCTTAGATGAAAAAAAGTATTATCTCATCAAATTGAATTTCTTTATATATATAACTTTAATGGAATAGCCTCCCGCTCAAACTTTTTGAGAAACTTTTTTCTGACCTCACCGAAGCTCGTGATATTACGAAGAGACTTGTTCAGGACAAGAGCTGGTATTCATCATATTGGCAATCGGACATACTTACATATTAATTATAGGTGGAGGAACATAGCGCATTATCTTCCAGGCTCAGATATACAAAAATTGAAAACGAAAAATGAGCAGATCACCCAAGATTTAAGGCTCGTCAATGTGATTTCCAGCAATCGTCGCATCAGACAGATAGAGATATCGAATTCCCAAAAAACTACCCAATCTCTGTCGCAAAATAGCGATTCGATACCGGAGGAAAGAAGCTTATCTCAAAGCCAAGAAGAATTTCATGATAGTGCCAGAAAGAAAGTGAAGTTATCGGATAGTAGTCCGCCCATTAGACTCTTGAGGCCTGTTTCAGATAGCAAGCTCGCAGAAATAGTCAACATTCCAACGAATCCATCCACAGGTGATTTCCCTCAGACTTTGCAGCTTGATGAAGGAGAAGAAGGAGATGGTGAACATGCATTTCGTGTGAGATTCATCTATGAAAAGGAGATATTAGACTCATCAACCAAAGGCGAAGTAACGTTTACAAAGAATATTTGCTGGGCGAGTGGATGCGCGGAGTTGAAACTTGGAAGATCAGACTTTGCGTTTTTGCCTGAGATCATCTTGGGAAAAATTTCGCGTGAACATGCCACAGTGCTGGGTTATCGCAATCGAAGAAAAGAGTCGAATCTAGACGAGATTATGATGGTTCCAACGCAAAAGGATACAAAAAGTTCGCAAGTTTACTCTCAGAATGCGACGATGAGCACGGCTCCCATTAATAGTTCTTTGCTGGTGAATTCGCCCCTCAAAATGACCTTAGATAAGGAGGCTGGCTCATCTAAAACGATGCATTTTGCGATATATAATGAAAGTGTCAATAAAACATATGTGCTGACAAATCACGAATATGGCCAAGTGGAAGATTCTAAGCAGGCGATAAAGGGGAAATTTCGGACGCTTAAAGTGGGAGATAAGATGGAGCTGCGACATTTGGACATAGTCGCGCTCAAGATCAATCCTGTGAGTAAAGCGGTTTCGGTGGGGTTTCAATTCCTGTCTGAAAATTTGTAGTCGGTAAGAATATATAAAGTAATGAAATTTTGATTGTTATAGGTCCTCTGCAGATACTCGAGTAACATTTTTTTAATTATAGAAGAGGATTTTGTATTTTGCTAATTTTCCGTCACGTAAATACATATAGATATAAATAGAATTTGCTTCTCTTTTTCTTTTATATTGAAACTAAACAACCGGATTCGCACTAAAATCAGATTAGATATCAATATTCTATTTTCTTCGTCTTTGGATTTAACATTTAACTGATATTGATTTTAATCACTGGATTTAGCAACTATTACCTTGGGTGAAATAGGCGGCCTGGCTTCTTAAGGGAGAGTAAATGGCCACCAACTGACCAATAAAGTAAAAATTGCTGTTGGGGAGTAGTATTGAAACAAAATTTAATGGATACTGAGATTCTCTACCTACTATATCGAAAAATTTAATCACATCACACACACACGACTTAATAATTAACAGATACAGCTTGTCAGATTCACAATCGGCTCTTTTCTCGGAAGTCGAACCCGTCTCAGCTGATCACCAAATTGAGCATCAATTTCCTTCCCTAATCTAAAGAAAGTTTCCTTGACATTAACTCCGCTTGTGGCGCTTGTTTCGAAGAATTTCATTCCATATTTATCTGCCAGTCTTTGGCCTTCTGTCACTTCCACCTCTCGATTCGGCAAATCGCATTTATTACCAACCAGGATTACAACTACATTCTCAATTGCGTCATTCTGAATTTGCTTCACCCACTTCTCCACGTTCATAAAAGACGTCCTGTCGTTGACCGCATACGTAAGGATAATCCCGGAGGCGCCTTTGTAATATGTTTGAACAATTGATCGGTATTTTTCTTGCCCAGCAGTGTCCCAAATCTGAAGTTTGATGCGTGTCGCTCCAGTATCGATCATTTTAGTCTTTAAATCGAATCCTGATTAAAGATTGTAAGCTTAATCTGAAATAATCTAACAATCTACCAACAGTAGCCAGGCTAATAGGGGGCAGTTTACGTTTGCAAAATTTTCTCAAGAGACTCGTTTTTCCGACTGCAGAATCTCCAACAATAAGTGTTTTCACCATGTAGTCGTATTCGGATTTTCCTTGTGTTGTTTGCAGCATCGCTAGATGGTTGTTTTCGTGAATGCAATTATTGATCTGATTTTGGAAGTCTATCGATTATTTGAGAAGGATGGCGTTTTTAAAGTACGATATGAGTATCCTAATTAAATCTGACAATTTGATATCATGCTTGAGACCTAACATGAGATTTCTCTGAATCGAAGAAACGCTTTTTTTCTTCGAACGCCAAAGAATTGAAAGACGTCGAAATTACCTACTCAAACTATAGAAATCGAATTCATGAAATAGATTATACACCATTTTGCTAATTCTTTAACAAACACAAAGTGAGGTGTAGTATGAGAAAATTATTTTTATGGTTCAACGGCTTTTTTTGTGTAATGACTCATTTGAAAGGTAATTAGAGATGATAACAAATGATATTGATTACAAAATCTCGAAAATGACCATATATGATAAGCAGTCCTAACTATATTTTGGCCTGAATAGATCACAATGAATTTTCTGACATGGATGACATGAAAACAACACCACGGCTTTGCAGACTCAATTCGACGTATTATTTCTTATTTACTTTGGAAAGACTCTAAGATCCGCACTAAAAAGCTTATTAGATGTTGCATTTATAATTAAAATTTTATTCGCAAGTCATTCATAAAAGTGCTGTTTTCATGAGCCTTTCATGAAACCTTTTTTTTGATATTCGACATCATTCTTTTGGTAATTATCAAGTCTTCTCTTTGATTTCTTCAGTATTTCACAGGTCTGCATCATAATTCATAAACTTTATTTTAATCGAAAGTATCAACATTTTTTTTTTTTATTTTTATTTTTGCGATGGCTTTTTTTTTTTTCCTCGATAGCTCTTTTTTTTTCCTCGATAGCTCAGCTGAGAGTCAGATTCATTTTTTCACATCCCATTCAGTACACTTCAAGGAAGTACTTGAACTCATTGAATATGGCGATACATCCTAGCTATTAATAATTAGCTATGAGAATCAAAAAGCGGCTCCTGTTTTGGTGCCGATTAATTAATCACACAAGTTTTTTAATTGAGTTAATCACCCTTTCCAATAAATAAAATCAGGACTGGCGTGATGGGACGGAGGAAAATACAAATCAAAGCCATCGAAAACCAGAAAAGTCGAATCGACACTTTCCACAAGCGTAAAATCGGTCTGGTGAAAAAAGCCGCTGAACTTTCCATGCTCTGCGGTATCCGTATGCTACTTGCTTTCGAGGATCTTTCTGGAGGAGTGTTCAGATACTCGACCCATGGAATATTTGAACCACGCGATTACTTTCAAGAAGCTTGGCTTAAAGCAACTTCTTCCAAGACCAAAAAAGACTACCCTGACTTCTTTGTTAAAATACCCAAGAAAAGAAAAAGGAAATCGAAAGCCAAAGCAGATAATAGTGTAGAGAGTAGCAAGAGCAGCGATAGTGAAATTGATATAGAAAACGAGCGAAGCAACTCTTCATCAATTGCTTCTGAAGCGGAGAAAATGGACGAATTAGATAATCAGAGTCGAGGTGCACCAACGAGCACTGATAACATCTTAGACGCGCTTGAAGGAATCGATCGTCATCTCTCAAACTGTCAGTTTCCGGCCAACAACGGTCTTCCAAACGACACTCAGGTGTTTCTTCAGTCAATAAAGAAATCGATTGCAGAGATAAAGCGCCGACCTCATAACACAGTGCAGTTGGAGACTGCGCCGGTGATCGCTATTGCCCAAAGCGACCCAAAAAACCGCAGAAGGACCGTTGCGACCAGTCGTGCGAGCGTAGAGAAAAGACTAATTCCTGTTTTTGGCAGCGGGACCAACAGCAGCTATGCTCCAATAGGGAGAAAGGGAACATTTGACTCAGAAACAAATGACCCCAAGAGACTTCTCATGCTAAAGGGCGACTTTAATGATGTAATTTTTGAGGAATCGGAGTCTGGAAAACCTCTGCTTAATATGTCGCCGATCAACAGAGACCGAGGGTCAGTCATGGATTTCATGGACGATGAATATTTCAAAAAAGCTAGGTCAACCAATGATTATCATTTCGCCTTTTCAGGTCATCAATTTGATATGCCCTCAAGTCACAATCCTATGGGAGACTATGGAGACAGAAATCTTGATATGCTAAAAAACCCATACATGGCTAATAGCGATGGCTCTCGAGTGCTTTTTCCCTTTGGCAATTTCTCGAGGGTACATGCAAATAGTAACGAGATAGACAAATTAAACTCTCCGATGATGATGCATCAAGAAAACAATTCTGGCGCACTTTTAAACGGAACGTTTAAGGAAGGACAGTCCAAATCCGACTCTGATCATTCGAAGTCTCGCATTGAAAATAGTAAGATAAATACGAAGGATTTTTGGATGAATCTCAGCAGATTAGACGGCTCTGGGCTTGAAAACAGTGGCCTCCTGAAAGAAGATCAGACCTTCGAGCCAAACTCGATGCTAAGGTTCAGCAATAATAGGATGACTGGTTTTAGTAACAATAATCGGAGCTTTGGCTCTGAAGGCGACAATAGCGGTTTGATGCTATTTTCGCCAATTCCTCTCACTTCGATGACTGTTGGCAGGCGAAGCGAGAGTCCAGATTGGTATACGCATGCGATGAAGCATCACAATGAGCTACAGCAAAAACAGCAATATCCTACTCATGAGCAGGCAGGAAATTCCTTCCAGAGTGATTCTTCTATCATGAAGAGTCCCAAACTGAAAAAGCATGTAAAAGACTCATGAGGAACATGCCAGAGTTACTATAAAAAAAATGAGTTTCTATAAATAAGGGGTCTCTGAGGTCAAAATCACTGCAAATTGCATGTGCCTCCTGATTGAAGGAGATCTCTTATCCTAATGCGTTAATATATGACCTAAAGTGTATTTATCTAATAATATCATCTCTAAGTCAGCAAGGCTGCTTAAGAAACAAATTGTTTTATCAAATGATAATACATGTTTTCATATATAAGGTTCTATTCACCTGATAAACTGGTATGAATGCAAATCAAACATTGATGATGCTTCTACACCTTTTTGTTAGCTATTCAAAGAATGGATGGATATCATCATCTCTATTTCTTTAGTATCGAGCGTCAAAAATAAAAGTGTCACAAACCTTTCGCATTATGGCATCTGCGTCAAACAAATGAAGAAAATTAAAGAAATTCATCATGTAATATAGTCCTATTTCCTGATTCAATCGAGCTCAGTGGTTTCAGGTTTTTCCTTTATAACTAATATGAGAAAAAATTTTCTATATTCAGAGGATGAACGTATACTATTCAACGATATATCACCAACAAAGAAAAAACAAAAAGGCAGTCAATTGAGGTGTCAGAGTATTTAAAAAATTATTGGGCGGAACTCAGGACTGATGTTGGGAATTATGAATTTGGAGCCCGATTTTCGCTTTATTTACTATACCAGTATGAACTCTAGCTGATAGTTCCATCATGCAATCTAATTTCTGTTAGAACTTCATCAATTATCGTCTCTTCCAGACTGTTTCGAACGATCACCGTTTCTACCGATAATGGCATATAAGTTAAATTTTACAATGATATTATTTACTTTGAGTTAGTGCATCGAAGCGAAGCAATATTTTCTTGAACGGAACGTTATCATAAAACCCAACCTTGATCCCTAGTAAAAAACTTCCAGTGTTTGTTTTATAAAACGCAATAATGCTGACTTTCTGAACATGAGCTAACGAGCCCGATGGAGAATTTGGAATCACTGCCATCTCTGCAAGTCTAATAATTTTCTGGGCTATTGTAGGCTCCAAAGCCTTCCCTGTTTGCGTCATTCTTCCCATTAACCGATAGAACTGCTCCTTGACCTTTCCGATCATTTTCGAAAGCTTATTTTGACATAAAATCTTCGCGTTGTTTAGAGATAACTCAAACGAGAGTTCTAAGTTCGTCAGCAGTTCAACGAACATCCGAGTGTTATATTCCTCTCTTAACTCAGAAAAATCTGGACTTAAAGAGCTTTGTAACCGATCAAGCGAGCTTTTCTTCTCATTCAGGTATTCGGCAATGGAATTCGAGTTTTGAGCTAAAGCGGAAATTGCCTTGGGGTCATCGATGGAGGCCTCGATCTGCAATAGCTCAGTGTACTTTTTCAGAACGGGCACAATTCTTTGGACTGACTGAATATTATGCAAGGTAATGTCTGGATGGCTCTGAACAAAGTTTTCCAACACGTTTTCTAATGAGCAGAGCTCTATTATATACCCATTCAGGGCTTTATGGTCTTGTCCATCGACCATATTCGATATTTTCACCAGAGTGATCTGAATCGCTAACCTCAGATAATTGTTGATTTTACTATTGAACTCTGAGAACCGTTGTTTTGGAATCCAGACATGCATTTGAGATGAAATGTTGAAAAACTCAGTCAGATTGCGATCCAAACCTTGTTTTCTTGCTTGAAAACGCTCGATTAACCTCCTATACCACTGGATAAAGCTCTCTATAAGACTTCCAGTCTCATTTAATGACTGATATGCCCTCAAATTCGATGAGCCAGTCTCCTTTATTTCCGTGCCTGAGGTATCTCTCAAATTAGATAGGCCTACAAGGCTCTCTTCTAACGAATTTTCTTTAGTGGATAGTGAAAGTAATATATCGGAGAGTTGTTGGAAGTGGTTAAGCAAGGCCTGAATCAAGCTTTTTTGTTTTCTTGCTAATATCTCTAGCCTGAGGTCTAAGCATGAGGCTGGAGAAACTTCTTCGAAAGTTTCGAGCTGACTTTGAAGTAGTTTTTCCGTTGTCTTTAACTCGTCGCCAGAACTAATAGGATTCGATAAATTCGCCTTAAGAGCCTCTTTAGTAGACGAAAGCAGTCTCAGTAGCCTTAAGTTTGCTAAATAATTTTTCAGGTGGTCTATGTATTCAGGAATGCTTTGAGATTCTTCAAGAAACTCGTTTATTTTAGCAGTAAGAGAGTTATAAGCCTGATTGTCGATTTCGAGTTCCAAGCAATTTCGGTCATTTGTTTTCATTGCTTTTACGATTATATTTAAGGTTTCTGCTCTGAGCTCGGGCAGTGTCTTCAATCTCTCCAAGTTATTCAGCCGCTTCGCAAGTTCTTGCAGTTGCAAGCTCAGGTCTTCAAGTGACTCTCTTGATGAGAGTTTGCAGCCTCTAAACAAATCTAATGAGACCTCATCGAGCTTCAAGCGAAGGACTTTAAGCCCTCTTAGCCAGTCAACATTGCCTTCGATCGCGTCAGTGCTGCCTCTTTGTTCGTAGATCGAAAGAATCTGCATGAGTACAGTTATTCGTTTCCTAATCTCTCCTTTCGAATGTATGGTAGCATAGATCCCAATTAAGTTCTTTAGCTCTTTGAAACGCGGGTTCACTTCGGCCACTCGGTTGAGTGGGTCATCGGTAGAATCCGCTGGAAAAGGAAGCCCGTTATTTGTGTCTATGATCCTTTGAATGGAGGCGATGATAGCCTGAATTTCATTGATTTTAGCGTCCAAAAGATCCTTTGACAACTCAAAATTTTCAAAGTCAATCAACGCGTCAATTTCATCTTCAATGAGCCTTGCTAACTTTCGCATGTCCTCTAACTCTTCATTTTCGCAAATAAATAAAGGATATTTCAGATAGGAATTTATCTTTGCAATCGCGTCATTGATAACATTGTTTATGAATGGTATTATCACCATCTTCACTAAAGATTTCTCGAATTTTGACAGTAGATCAACGGAATCGTTTTCATCCAGCGGCAAATACCACCCATATTTGAGCTTTATTACAGTTGTGTATTCCGGTGCCTTTATTTTCTGCAGGAAACCCTGACAGAACGCTTGGAGATCGTCGTAGGTACTAACCTGACTGTTTGCTAGCATATCCATCAAAAACGTAAGATGTGAATGAAGCAAATGATAAAATTGCTGCTCTGGCTGCCATTTCTCGGACTCTTCCAATAGATCCTTCAGTAGTTGAATCGAATCTTCATTCTCGTCTTTGGGAGCTAGGCTCAGCATCGTTTTCAGCAGCTCGCTGATTTGGTTTACGCTCAACACAGCAGTCTCCAGTGATTCCATAACGAGTTCTCTGTTCGCTGCGAGGTCATCGAATTCCAGTAACTTGAGAAAATCCGCTTTGACCTTTAGTTTCATTTTATCCATAGCTCGAATCAGGACTCCTAGCCCCTCATAATCAGACTGGAGTAATTTTCCGCGAAATTCGTTATATTGTTGCTGTAGTTCCTCCAATATTTCTTCAGTTCGCAAAAAGAACCATTTGAATATTTCTTCAAACAGGTCCGAGTGCAGTAAAAGCCTTAAGCACTCATGTAATCGTTTCAGGTCCTCGAGGAGGATGGCTAAGTTACCCAGTTCCAATTTCTTTTGTTCTAGCAGATCTTGATCATTATCATCTTTCGAACTACTCTCCGTTCCCTCAAGCAAATCTAAAATTTCAGGAATGCGTTGGATTTTCGCGAGATTCTTGAATGCCGAGCCGAAGGAGAAGAATAAAGTTATGATTTCCATACCAAAGTAGTTCAATGCCGAGAACAGTTTTTTATTTGGTGAGAGGTGCTGTGGCTGCACAATCACGCTTTTGATCCCATCAACAAGAGAATCGACTTCCTTCTGTTGTAGTTTAATTTTTTTAATTAACTGCACGATTTCGTCATCATAGATCATGACTTGATTATATGAATGCTGCAGAAATGACGTTCTGTACACAGATTTCAACTTTGCAATGTTTATTTTGGTTTGATGAGAACCCTTGATGATTTCTCTGATTCTGCGATAATTCCTCAGCACGATCCCGGTAGAATCTTTTAGGTACTCGATTACAGACAATGTAGCACTGATGATTGATACATGTTGTGAAGTAAAACAACTATCTAATTTTTCTAGCACTGAGCTGGTCAGATTGCTCACTGTCCATTTCAAACGAGCTACCAGATCATCTCCAAACGTCTGTTGCGCTTGCCTCATGAGCTCTTTATGAGAGCTTTTGAATATCTGGGCGAAATCTTCCAAATATCCCAATGGATAAGCAAAAATGGAGAGCACGTCAATATTTTGGGATCCAAGCTCTGACTGAGAATCGATATTTTCTATTTCAAAAACCTCGAGAAATTTTTCAAGGAACTGCTCGTGCATGGCCTCCAATTCTTTATTAAACCAAAATACGTTGTCGTGAGCTCTGCTGCCATGGTGCTTTTTTTGAGTATGCTCGTAAATCTTTGGGACATGCTCCAAGACCATGAGAATGTATTTATGAATGTCAACAATGACCGTCATTAGCGTGGCTGTATTTTGAGTCACAAGCAGCAGATCTGCGAGGTCTTTAAACTGAGTGGCTTTCATACTCTGATCTTTAAAGAACCGGACAATCCCATGAAAAGTGTCAATGATATTGGCGAGATGGGGAGAGAGGACTGGCTTTGGTTCTGTTTTTTTTCCTTCAAACAGTCCAGTCATTGATTTTTTGAAATTTGCTGGGCTTCCATTACTGTTCTTTGAGAAAAAACCGCCCTGATAATTCCCTTTAGGACGTTTCGGTCCTGCTATAAGGACATTATTTGAAGTTGCTTTAGGAATTTCAATCTTTTTGTAAGAAGTCTGTGGCCGAGAGATCGCATTCTTATCTTTAGTGGCGTCAGGGGATTTTTTTAGCTGTATTTGTTTATTGATTGCTAAACGACCTCTCGATGGTTTCGCTGAAATACTATTTTCTTCCTTAGGCTTGTAAAAGCCGTCGGCGCTTCGAGCTTTCGTATCAAAGGAAGCAGCAATTGAATTTCCAAACGGTTTTTGAGTTTCGGAGGTAGGGGATGAGTCCTCCTTTGTGAATGAAGATTTGTCGATTGAGAGTGTTGTCGTGGCGTTTAAGTCTGTGTGAAATGTCGATTTTGGGAAAAATTGTTCGGTGGTATTGGATTTCACCTTTTTCATCGATGATATTGGGCGTTTGTACTGAGGTGACCGTGGTGGCGGATTAAAAAACTTGCCAGGAGAGGTGTTGCTTAGAATGTCCCCAGTTCGGAGTGGTCGGTACATTTTAAGGGCGTTATTCATCGTTTTGCAACTTATGGACTTTTAATCTGTGTGCTTAGTTACAAATTCCGCAAATTTAGTAGGATACTGAATTATGTATGAACCCAACAAACACATAATCAAAAATCGTGAATTAATAATTTCACCTTGATTGAAAATCTTAAATATTATATTATTTGATGAGAGACTGAGTTGCATTGAAGATATAGATATATAAAAATTTTTTGATGAAATCCAGAAACGATTAGTTTTCACATTTGCAAATTGCAAAGATCTTGCGAACTGAGGGTTTGCTGTTGGTTCCGATAAGAGAAATTTTTAATGTGATGCTCCTAATAATTTCGCAATATATCATTAATTTCTTTCTTTGGACAGGCACAGTTTCGCAATAATGACTGAAAACCGAGGAGATATCAACCGAGTGTTTTGTATTTTTCTGAAAGTTTGTGCTTCACACGTTTAGAGGAGGCAATGACATTAGCGATTTTACCATTAGCATAATAATATTAATAACTCACAGGAGTTTCACATTTACTTCTTGAAACAAGATTAGATTTGATATCTTTCCATAGTTCTCTCCCTCTTTATCAAAGGTTTTATCACGCAGTGGCTTCATCATCATGTCAAAAAATCATATAATAGTAATATTTAACGACTTATTGAAAATAACCTGCGAATAATTTGAAATTGAGTCGACAATCATATGGAAAAGTTAAAAATACACGACTTGCCATCCAGCCCAGTTAGTGATAACACCGGCCGTAAAAGAATAAAGAAGAGTCAAAACGAATTCAAGGAAGTCACTACGGACTCAAAAACCCCTCCCAAGAAGAACGCTGACATTCGGAACTATTTCCATCGCACAAACACAGATTCAAATTTGGATAAGGTGAAACAGAAAGAAGCCAAAGATTCAAAGCAAAAACCCAGTTCACCTTCTGAAGTAAACTCAGAAATCTCATATAACGAGTAACTATCTCATATTCCATGGCTGTTAAACAAGTATCATTCTAATTAAGTGACGAAGATACCGAGAAATCCCAATCATCTGATGAAGAAGACGAAGAATCTTCGCTTTTCAAGAAGGACAAAGAGGAAGTAGACGCGAAATTCACTGAGAAAGATTTGGAAGACATGCCGAACGTGGCGTTTTATCTCAACAAGATTCCTTCCCAACCGAACGGAGATTACATCGATAATATACATAAATACTGGAAGAGGGATTATGAAAAACTTGAGAGACATCATGGTTACGTGCAGTGGCTATTTCCAAATTACTATGGCTCTAGATTCAACAGTTTCGCCAACAAGCTAACACGCAAAGAGGCAAAAATATTTCGAGAAAACAAAAAAGTAGAGCTCCTTTTATCTGCTTTCTTTATCTGAATATCATTAGATAGCTGGACGACTGGTAAAGTCCTATGAGTTAATACTTGGATTCTTTGGGATTCTGCTTGAGGATAAACAAACTGGGAAAGTTCGACGAAACACTCGCACATATAAAAAACGCTACCAAGAGACTTTAATCACAAGTTTACACAATCACCTGCGCGTGCAGCGGATATTGTCTCATCTCAGCATTGTGGGGTTTAGGAAGTATGCAATAGAACTCGTAAAATTCTTGGAGATCGAAATGCTTGGTTTCGAGGGAGGTTATGATGTTTATCTCGCGAATAAAGCTAATCCTACTGATAAAAAATATTTTGAAGAGCTGAAAAACAATCCTCTGTTTCCAATAGTCAAATATAAGGTGTTTGAAGATTGGAAGGTGTATGGTGAAACTCACAGTGACTATGACCTGCAAGCGCTGTATACAAATTGCATGTCGGATGACCCAGAAGACTATAAGGATTCTGTGTATTTCGAAAGATTCAACAAAAAGAAAAATTTATCGCCTGTATCTAAGTCACCTCAAAAGTAAATAAATCACGCATCGCAAAAGCGTATAATTACGCAATGAATATCTTGGAGTTTTGAATTGTAAGCTTTTCATTAGAAAATGTGTTTTTTATATTATTGTTACTTCGCTCAACTGCATAACAATTATAAAAGTGAAACGATATTTTTAACATCACTCTGTTAGGCCAAAAATTCGACATGCAAAATGAGAAAGAAGCAGGTTGATACGTTGATATAAAACAAAATTAACCTCTTAAATGAATGCATATAAATATGTTCATACGAAATTCGCATACTTAATGAGATAAATATGGCTTCTTCCTACTTTATATGTTATTAGTTATCCTTGTAAATTACTTTTTTTTCTCAGGAGAGATTTGAATCCTTTTTGGTTGTCTTGTCAAGACGCTGAAATCAATGGGTTCGTACTCAAAGATGAGTTTTTGGTCGTTTGAGTTTATCCTCTGAAGGGTGACAAGGACAAATTCCAAGTTTTTGATAAGTTTATCCAGTTGGTAAATCGCTTTTAAAATCGTTCTCGTATCGAAATAATCTTCCACTATTTGTTTATCTGCCGAAGCAATCATCATGTTGAGTTTTGAAAAATTCTGTAATCCTCGGTTAGGGCTCAGATGACTCATAAAAATACGATTCTTGACGTCTTGAAACGATTCTCCTATCATCGACACCTTCTGGAAGATATCGCTTGGATGGTTCATGTTTGAATTCGCTGATGGTTCTTTTTTCAGAGCACTCTCGAAAATCTTATGAATATTAACTTCTTTCTTCACCTTCCGTAGCATTTTCCCCGATTTCAAATCCTGCATATTCGCAACGATTTGCGCGACTCTCTTATGCTTTTCTGACTTTTGCTTGCCTTCAGGTAAAGTCGAGCCTACTTGTATCTCAAACTCTTCGTCCGAAGAAACGTAGTTATTTGGGTTTTCGGTATAAGCTGTCACTGAGTCCCAGTACTCAGTGTGTTTCTTACCCAAGCGGTAGTCTAATGCATCAGGAGGCAGCTTCTGCAAGGCTCGGTTGATCCCGACTTTCCTCATGTCAGACTCCTTTGGTTCAATGATCCCTGACATTGAGCGGTCATGATAATGATTTGCTTTGTCAAGGCAATTCATATAAAAGTACTGCATTCCAATCATATCATAAGACTCGAGCTCGAAATCAGGGTTATCGACGAACCAAGACATCTGTAGCATTTTGATGAAATAGCTTAGAGCAGTCTTATGCTGGAGCATCTCTTGCGCGCAAATCCCCAAATGCTTGTATGAGCTGACCTTATTCTCAAACGCTCTATAGACATTGCACATTTGTTTATGTTGCTTGAAGATCTGCTCAGCTTTTGACATGTCTCTGCGTGATCGAGTTATCTTCCCCCAGAGCTTCAGGCAGTACAGTGCGATTTCGCTATTCTGGTATTCACGTCCTAGACCCACCAGCTTGCTCATGCCTTCATCAAAGGCAGCTTTCGAGTTCCGTTTGGAAAAGCCGTTCAGTATTTGCTGCGCAGCTGTAATTAATTTTTCACATAACTCCTTCGGACTTGCTAAGATTTTTCGCTGATTCCAGAAATACTCAACGCGATGATCATATTCAGTTAACTGCCGATAGCCGTGAGGCATTTTCGTGGCTTTATTTTTCTCAAATTGCCGTTTTTCGTAGTTTAAGTCAAATATGATCTCCCTGATGACCCTTTTATAATGTTTAAGTGTGACGCGAGTCCCAATGCCTAACTGCGCGGTTTCAGGAATTTTATTATAGAGCCTTTTAAAGAAAACCGCGGCGTCGGGTCCATAGTTTTTTATGTGAGAATCGAGCACTTTGCTTTCGTTTCGCGGCGTCAATAGTGTTGTGATATCTGAAGTAGATCTGAGATGTTTGCCTTCGCGAGCTGATACCGCCTGTGATAGGGTAGTTGTATCAAGTCGAAGAGAGCCGATTTTATCATTGAGAGACCGTTTCAATGGTGAGAGGGTTCCAACGAGTTTTCTTGAGGAAGTCTGGTGGATGGAGGTGGGACTGGGTTCTAACTCACGTGAGAGTTTTCGAACGGTCGAGCGCTGCGGACTGCTCTTAAGAGCCCGAAGATCGAGAGTAGGTACATGTGTTGAATGGTCATGTTCGTTGGGAAAGAGGAATTTGGGAGACGGCAAATTCATATTCGAGACAGACCGCTTGTGCTTGTGGACGTGAGTAGAGCGAGGAGTGAGCTTAGTGATATTCGTGGTTGCATTCGTTGCATTTGATGCAGTCGTTCTCGCAGTGAATGCGCCTGATGGCGAGGCCAAAATTTTAGGGAGGTGGAGCTTGTCCGTGTGGGATATCTCTGTGAGCAGCAGCTCGGATTCTTTAGCTTTGATCATGTGGAAAGTAGTATTTCTACCTTTGCTGAAGTTATAAAATTTTATGTTGATTCCGAATTAGTGGAGTCACAGGGGTTTTAAGATAAAATAATTGATAATGTTGTTTTATAAGCTGACAATAATTCAATACAAATACATTATTCGCTTTTAAGATATTCGTTGTTTCATTGACAATTCGAAGAGGTTAAAATGTTGCTTTGACAAGGTGTCTCGGATATATACACATACGCAGCAATAATATGACGGATCTCACATAATTACTTTGATTCCTTCGGCACTGTGTCTCCCAACTAACTTGAACGTTGATCAAGTATAGTCTTTGTACTTATTTCAGTATATTCGAGAACTTGTATTTTTCGAATCATATGCGATCTCATACTCACTAAAATCTCTTAAGTCTTGCTACTATTCAATGACGAGGCCGAGCCCAACCAATCACAATTCAAAAGAGATTTCACCATTGGTCACTTATGTAAGATTTCTAAATATCTTTATGTTTCAGTGTTTCATGGAGTTCTGTACAATAGTGCCTTGGCTATTTTAAATCGAAATTTTTGGGAAGATTGAAAGCCATCAGATGCTTTCCGCACTTGGAACGTCTGCAACCTCGAAGACACAATTTCTTCTCGCGACAAGACTAATTCACCAATATCCGAAAGCGTCTCAAATTTTTCTTTAAACTTGCTTCAGAATCAATAAATAAAATCCACTTCGATGAGAAAATTTCTTAGCAAAGCATCACTGCTTTTTCCTTCCTTCTCCCAGAATAAAGCTGCTTATATTCGAACCAGCCTCTTGCTTTCAGGTGTGTTTTGCCTGGAACAGGCTTTTTTTCACAACAACTTCAAAGTTCGCTTGACGGAAACAGAGGAAGTGCAACATCTAGAAAATGTTGCGGAAGCAGAATCCGCTGCTTCAATTGAGAAGAAAGCCTCGGAGGCTGTTCAGAATTATCAATATAACGATGCAATCATTTTGTACCAGAAAGCTCTCCAAATCAGACTCGCTCAAACAAATGACCTCGACAAGGATGTCCTTATTCTCAGGACTCTTCTCGCTGACGCGCAGCATTTATATGGCGATTACAAAGGCGCCCTGGCAACTCTTTCAGAAAATGCTGACAAAATTGTAGGAACCTTTGGAGAAGAAAGCGCTGAGCATGTCAAACTGCTAAATCAGATCGGAAACATCCATGACAGCTACAAAAGCATCGAAAATGCCTTGGAGAATAAGCTCAAAGCATTAAGTATTGCTAAAAAGGTCTATGGAAAGAATGATGCGCTGTATGCCGAATTACTTCTAAGCTTATGTGAAACGTACCTGAAACATGAGAAGCACCAGAAAGCCCTTGAAACAGCCATGCAGGCTCTGAGTATTTTCGCGGTCGCTGACAATAAAAACGAGCAAGTGAACGCTGATGCCCTCAGAATATTAGCCTTGAGCCAATTTGGAACTGGGCTAAAAGATCAAGGAGTAACAACAATAACAGAAGCGTACGAAAAATTCAAAAACAACGCAGGGGAAGATGACCCAAGGCTGATTAAATTCTATGACGCATTGGTTCCTATCCTACTAACCTCCGATCCTGAGCAAGCATTCGACTTTAAGATAAAAGCTTTAGAGCTTACCGAGAAAGTTTATGGAAAAGAGGCTTCAGCAACCGCTTTACAATATTTAAACACAGGAATGCTTATGGGGGAGCTGGGACAGATAAGATCCGCCCAAGAGTACTTAAAAAGGAGTTTTCGTATCCTGAGAAAAAATCATGGAGCGATCCATCCTGACTCAGCGACGGTTCTTAAGGAGCTGGCGATCAACAGTTTGCAACAAGAAAACCCAGAGCTTGCAGGGAAAAGATTGGAGACTTTGCTAGAAATTAGATATGAGTTAAATCCTGGAGCAGACTTAGAAACGGCAAAAGTTTGGGATTTATATGGTGATGCGTTGAACCACATGGCTGAGTTCGAAGCCTCAGTAGACGCGCTTAAAACGAGCTTGGATCTCAAGAAAATGCTGTTAGACGAGAATGATGATGAGATTGCAAAGCAGCATTTGAGAATTGCAAATGTGCTGGCAGTAGCAGGTGAAGTCACAAGATGCAAGAAAGCCATGAAAACTGCATACGAATTTATTGCGAAGAAATATGGGCGCAATCATGAAATGGCTCGGGATATCAAAGATGAGTATAAAGTCTGTGAAGTCAACAAGAATAGGTTCTAAGGCGGCAAGGTAGATCTTCCAAGCGAACATGTTTGGGTATTTTACTAAAGTTTGATGAGGAGAGTTTAGGCATTGCGTTCAAATTTAGTCTGTTCATATGGTAGGAAAATTTGGCAAAGCTATCCGCGGAGTTGCGGAGATAGGCTTGCTTAAGTTAGATAGGAAGCGTTTGAAAGACAGCTAAAAAACTCTAGAAGCATCATCTGAAAAATATGATTATAAAAAATGGCTTTATGAAAATTGAATAGTAAGGTAATTGGTTTAATGCGAACTCAACGGTTATTCAGATTTAAGATGATAAATTTCTTATGCACAGGCAGCTGTCAGTATGTGAATGAAAATACTATGAATACAAATTTTGAGAGAATAAGTAGAATCAATCATAGCTCTACCGTTACATAACATGGTAGAGATGCGAAATTTATCTGATCAAAGAGTACCAAAAAATATTGATTCTCGAATAATTATTATTAAGAATCGTCAATCTCATCGAATTCTTCATCATACTCATCTTGTTGAGCTGATTCTTCTAGCTTTTTCTTCAGCGTCTTTTTATCTGCTTGTGGCTGGTCGCCCTGGTCCTCATCCGCTTCAGGCATTTTATGCTCTTCTTGGTTACTTACCTCTACTTTATTGGGGAATTTCTCATGA
>ENA-UOTX01000439-UOTX01000439.1-compost-metagenome-genome-assembly--contig:-NODE-439-length-44504-cov-14.017940_pt1 | contig 44504 bp, 37 predicted proteins | sample MGYA00238143_ERZ746982 | MGnify/ENA primary metagenome ERZ746982 (study PRJEB28758, sample SAMN06268862) | compost metagenome | isolation source: single cell | place: USA: California, Emeryville, Joint... | reverse complement strand
CAGAATAAAGCTAAACAAAAACTTAAGTCTAATTTTCTGAACTAAATTCCAGAAGTTGTAAAGAATTCGATAAGATTCTCCGATTTATTTCTTTACTATGACCTTGGACTGGAAATAGAAAAAATTTTGGCGCTTAAAGTGTTGTAATTAACCTGCTTCAAACATTTCTTTTTAAAAAAATTCAGCAATTACTTACTAAGTGAGGTTTCATGAGAATTAAGGTTTTTAGATATTTGAATCAAGAAATTTTTCAAAATTCCTTTAATAATGAAAAAAACCTAATTTGACTTAATTTTCATATACTTTCTAATTTCATTAATCGAACTATATTTAAACCAAATTGTTTTTCATTTTCTATTAAATGTGAAATAACAAATCAAATAAACTCTGACAGGAGGTGCACTTATTCCGTCAAAAACGCGGTCTGTAACACAAGAAAGAATATATATTTTACATCTATGATTTCTTATTTAATCGCATTAATTGCAATAGCTCTCACTGTAATGGGATCTACCAATATCTTGAGGAGTTTTTTCAGTTTACCATTTTGGGTTTTAGCCATTACTCGAATGACCGCTACCGTCAATAGCACTTTAAATATCTGGCTCACTCCCAAATCCTGAGCGAAAGAAATCAAGAAGCTCTTTGCCCATTTTTCAGTATCCTCTGGTGTGAGATTCGCAGCAACCACAAGGATGATGTAGATACAACCAGCAAATACGCTGATAACTAAGGTATAGCCAATAACTCTCTTGATTCTTGCGATGCTTTGCTGCCTTCTTCTTTTATCAAGCTCCTGCTGTCGAATTTTAGGGTTATGAGCTGTCATAGCAGTAATCATCCGTTTACTTCTTCTGTTGATTGAATGAATAAAGCTTATAGAAACTCCAACAATAACATAAATTACATCTTTGTGACGAGAAGAAATTTCAAAATAATGTTGATAGGAGTGACTGTCGCTACCGATAGTAGCATTACCACCAGCATATCACGCTAAGACGAATTAGGAATAATCAATCAGTGTTAATCGAATAAAGGTGAATACGATTTTCTCTCCTTGAGAAAGATCTTCTTTTTCTTGTGAAAGACTGCTGAACAAGCAGGAGAATGCCATCAAACTCAACATTCGAATATAAAGAAGAATCGCTCGAGTTTTTCTGGAGAATGAACCGTCCTCGTACAGATATATTGACGTCAGGACGTGCCCGTACTATAGTGGAAAATAAATTTTAAAAAAATCAATAGTAGAATGCGTGCTACCTTGACTGCGTAGAAAAATGTTTTAAAGAATCCAAATTTTCCATGTAGGTGACCCAAACTAGGTGTTTGGTAAGGTTGTTTGTTTTCTTTAATTTTTATTGAAAACCTAAGCGGTTTCGCAATCCGAAATTTAATAAAAACGAACGTCAAAATGAACCACGCCGTTAAGCCCCATAACATCCAAAAAGCCCATGAACCGAGGTAGTCATATGTCAACAATGCAGCCGCCTGTGCAAGTTTGAAAATGTTGGACCTTTCAAAAAATCCTTGAGATTGCCTGGAGATACTCAAACTGCTGATTTGAGCACATTCACATTCAAAATATTGGATTCCATTTATGGTTTGAGTAGTTGAAGTGCAGCCTTGAGAACAATTTGAATAGCTTTGCGATGCCGATGTTATTGGATATGATATTTTGGCTGATAATTGATCTGCTTGGGGTGAAGGGGTTAGGGAATCTTTACTATTAATCGACATGGTCACCAATGGAGGAGCATTATCTTCTTTCTGTATTTGAGGGCAAATCAGTAAGTTACTTTTCCAGAAGATGATCTGAATATCAGTCGCGTCTCCCGACGATGAAGGTAAAACGCTGCTTGTCGATTTCATTACGATTATCGGACCATTAGGTGGAGTTATTTGTAATCCATTTAGTTCATTTGCACTCACTCTTCGAGAAAAAATTTCCAGATTGGTGGATTCGAGAAGATAAGTGTCAGGGCCTGGTTGTTTTTGCCAAAGTTGAAGGACACCTAACTCGGACAATCTCTTCATTGAAGTGTTGAAAATTTCTTGATAAGAGGTTTGCTGCAGGTAACAATCAGTTTTATAAACATAACTCATGCAAGAGTCAATGATTTGGGTCGCGATGGTCATTTTGATAGGATCGAACACATCATTTGTTGTTTTGCCATTGTAGTCAGAGGTGATTATTCCAGAAATAAGATTGAGAGATGCCTGTACATCACTGAGGGTAGAATAGGATGGATTGGTTAAAGCAAGGAGAGTTTCGAGGTATGGCTGACTCCATGTTGAGCTCATTGTCAATCTCAACGGCATTTGACTGATTTGCGTGATGATGCTGGCTGTAAGAGCTTGGAGGGAGGCGCTATCAGCCTGTGATATCGAACAGCCATCCCCAATCCAGCCAGAATCACACTCACACAGTGACTTGAGGTAGAGGGGATTATATTGGCAGGCTCCATTTCCATTGCAAGTCGGGCAGCCGTTGCTGCCGGTTCCATAATTGGTTGAATAGAAATTGGCAATCGTGGTTGACAGGCTGTTAAGCAAACCACCTTTGCTCTCAAGAGACATGTTACTCGAAGGAGAGAAGGCATTGTTTATGATTTCTTGAAGCGTCGAGTTTAGTGATTGAGCATCGGAATTTTGGAGCTCACAAGTCCTCGTCTGTGCGTTAGGAGCATAAGGAGAGAAACATTGCGGAGTGCAAGTTCCATTGAAGGGAGTGAAATAGTAAGCAGAACTACATGAGAGACAGCTTGTGTTGGATGCTGCGGAGCATGTGGCACATGAGCTGCTGCAAACTGCATGTTGCAAGGTTAATTACATCGCAAAATAAAATTAAAATATATTATACCTGAACATTTGGAATTTTGTAGATTAAGGTAAGTGCCACCTGGACATGATGTGTAGCATGAAAAATTGTAGAAATATGGCGTTTCGCTCGTGGCATTGCAGCTCAGACAGCTTGTGTTTGAAGCTCCTGTGCACGCGAGACATGTGTTATCACACTCTATGAATAGAAAAGTAATTATTTTCTCTCAAAGTAGCTTGAATCACCTTTGCAGCTTTGAGATTGTGTGTGAACGAATTGACCTTGTGGACATGTATTCACACAAGTATGGTTCAATAGATAGAGGCCAGTACTGCAGGTTATGCAATCATTTTGGGTTGGACCAGAACACGTTACGCAACTTTGAGAGCAAGCTTAAAAAATTCAGCGAAGGTCAGATATTTTAACAAAATACCATGGCATTTATAATCTGTCGTATCAGGATAGAATCCTAATGGACAGTTTGGCACACAGCTCCCGAAATGTAGAAAGATGCTCGGGTAGCAGGAGATGCATTCGTTTGAAGCCGTTCCAGTACAAGATTTGCAGGTTTCATCACAATTCACACACTGAGGTGATTGAATTAATTGCCCATCAGCTGTGCATGGTGAACAAGCTCCAGTTGATATATTCTATTTAATGTCAGTTTAGATTAAAGCAATATTTTTTAATGAAAATAATCAAATTATCCAACTGTAATAGTTCTATGAGATAGGAAACACTTACATAATATTGTTCGTAAAAGCATCCTATAGAATCGTTATTAGCCATATTTTATTGAAAAATTGGATTACTTTGGTAAGAATTTGTTGCACTATGCATAAAGTAGGTGACGTCGGGTGAAGTATTCACGCATGTTCGATAATCTTGCATCGAGTTTCCAATTGCACAAATGAGACAGCTGGCTTGGTTAGGTTGGATAAAACCCGTTAACGAGCATGCTGGATCTAAGAAGTAGAATGTGAACCGATGAAACTTAAAGGAGAAAGTACTTGAAAGGTCTTGAAAGAGACCTTCTGATCCTTGAAACCAAATGAAATTCATAAGATCAAAGGATCCACTGCGTGTAGAATCCACGAGGTCTTGACTTAATGGGTCAAAAGACCCACAAAATTCAAAAGCAGCATTGTTGGTATTGGGTATCGGAGTATCTCCGTTTGCAAAATTGCCAAAATATACCCTTGGAGTTCCAATATCGTTCACCCACACTCTAGCTGAAGAGAATCCGACTTCAAGTTCAAGCGGCTGTGCTTGTACAATCTCGACTACGATACGATACCAACTACCTGTTAAATTATGCATCCAATATTAGCATTTCGAATCACATTTTAATCTGTAATTACCTGTTGAAATAGATAGTAAATCCTCAACAATCGAATCAAAAACATAATAGGCTGCTGTTGCAGGAGTTGTTGATATCGGGTTGATCCATATATTTAGCGTAGATGATACCAAGCGATGATCGAACCGCAGGATAACGCTGTTCGTAGTGACATCTCTAATGCTGAATATCGTTTGGGTATCTAGAGCGGTAGGATAGGCATAATAATCCATTGCTACTACGAGGCCTTTGCTGGAGATTGTTTGATTGAGAGGAAATGAAGCTATCTTTCCAGGTCGACACATGAGAGTGTTATAAGGCCCGAGCTCAGGTGCTTGTGAAGTTTGAGTGGCTGAGTATCCTAATAACGAATAAATTTTGAAAAATTGCGTTTAATAGTCAGTTTTTTACCTTTAAATCCTACTGTGTCGGATTGACTTGCATTTGTTATACCAGTGATGAAAAACGTTGAATTGCTATTTCTCTGAGGGTCAGATGCAAAATTGAAGAGGTAAAGGACGCCTATCAGCATAATTAAATAAAAAAAGGCAATATAATTAGAATACTGTCGGGACTCATGAGAGCGAGATTGATCATTTTCTCCTGAGTATCTGCTAAATAATCCCAATAGAGTCTCACAAATTGCACATAGCAATAACAATTCATTTCATAATTATCTCTTCCGCCCCAGAAAATGGTAGCTGAGGGTTTCAATTGGTATGGGGAACTAGGCATTGTTTGTTGTTTGTACGTAATTTGCACTGAATTTGAAGATGGAAGTAAATAGTATCTAAATCCAATTTGTCTATAAGCAGCCTTATCGACAAAAAAGCTGATGAATATCCATTGATTGAGTGACAAAGCATTATATGTAGTTGGCTGAACAAAATCATGAGTAAGAAGTAAACAATCCATCTTACCATTTCCCAACCGTGCCAACCTATACCTCCATCACTTGATGTACTGCTCCAAAAGAGCCTAGAGTCACCAGTTCTTGGGCAACTCAGCAAGACTCTACCTTCATATTCATCAATCCTTGGCATATATTAGTATATGGAAGGCAAAATTCATACCCAGGATTATTGGCAGCTCTGAAAATAGAATTCCAAGTAGTGTCCCAACCGTATTTGTAAATCCATAAACTGATTCCATATTGTGCTGAATTCGTACAAGTAGGGCATAATGATGATACTACGGCGGTTTTTCCATACCCCAAGATTTCTGAGTTCAGTTTATCTTCTTGTAAATAAATAATTTTGCCTTGAAACAGATGAGTTGTTTGCTTTAAGTCTTAGTTACTTGAGAACGAGAGCTGCAAACACAAGACAAGTATCAGATAAGGCAATAAACATCCATAGATGTTGAAATTAGTGAGCTGAGTTGGCATGATGAGTTACCCTACTCGAGAGTTGATTAAAAAAAATTGGAATCAAGAGTTAGTAATTTAATTTTCTCATAATCAGAGATTAAGGATCAAACTATAACTACTTTAGTTACCTTGCTCCAAATTTTATATCTGTATTTTGTTAAAATAAAACATCGGTTTCTTAAGTTTGTAGACAGCCTCCGAGTAAGGTTTCATTGTATTTTAAGTTTCTTAGACAGAGAGGGGCACTTATATCGAGGATTAATTTTGAAACTCTCCTTAAGGACCTCATCATTTTATTTGACATGAATAAATTCAAAGTTTGTCAGCTTTTCTATTTCGGTGGTAAAAACAAAGCTCCCATTTCCAATGTAATATACAGAAAAATTGCTTAGAAATCGCCAACAGAGTTATTTCACTCGGCTTTCCATTCCAAAATAATCAGAGACTCAAAATTAGCGTTCTAATCAGAAATTTGGAAAAAAAAGTCAGCTAGAACCGCGAGCTCCATTGACAAACTGTAAACAATCTTGCGATGGCCTTACTGTATCTAGAGCTGCGAAAAGCGATATGTTTCCTTCGAGAGAACCAAAATAATTTCAATTTTGCATCTGGTTGAGCTATAGCATCGAAGTTTCGCGAAAATTAGGCGGATAAAGGTGTGATGGGACCTTAGTCAAGCTGTTATCATTTACTAGATTCTTGCTGGAGCCATCCAATGCTATCCAAGTATTCAGAGGTAATGGAAAATTAAACTCCAGAGTTTTTAATCAGATGAAGTTTCGATTAATTAAAATTCTTTTAATTTGAGTTCATGACGCCCTTTTTCATTCTCTGCTCTTGAGTGTTTTGCCAAACGGTGCCAGATTTTATGAAAGACCTGAATGGAATCCACTGGATATCGGAAGAGAACCATTGAGTGTCTGAGTTGAAGAATCTTTTGAGCTTCACCTTCATGAGTTCATATTATATCCTTTTGCGAAGTTTGGAATATCAATTGAGCTGTATTTCTTGTAGTAAGTGAAAGAGCCTCAATGCTTGAAAAAGAAAGTTGATATTTAGTAAATTTCTCTATGTTGTTGCGTTTAGAATTTTATTCAAGCTGTACGAATAAGCAACGGTAGCTGCCTATTTCGTTTAAGAGCCCAATAATTCTGAATTCTTATTTTATATCGAATAAAATTGGAAAACAAAATACCTGAGAAAATTGTTATGGATAAAGAATCCTTTTTGTTAAATCATGATCTCATCTCCTAATTGCTGATAATCCCAAGGAAATTTGTTGCATCTTAATACTTCATGTGAAAAAGTTCCCTAAAGCTAATATTCATTTTGGTTCATCCCACTCCATGCATTGAATGCTAGAATTCGAATATTAAGCTGCAAAACATCTTTAGTTATATAGTCTCCAAAATTAAGATTTAAAAATGCGGTTTCAATATCGTTGACCTTGCATATCTAAAATTAAGAATTTAAGAGGAAGATCAATAAATCCCATTGTGTAGACTAGAAAAATCTTATTTTCCAGTGTTTTCATGCTGACAGGAGTCGACTGAATCTTCATATCCTCCATAGAAAGAATAAATATAAATGCATATCAGATATGGAATACAAGAAGAATTCAATTTCAAGCTGCCAACACAAGTCCCTCACACGAGTGTGGTATCAGAAATAACCATGAATGAAAAATAGATAGTATGAGAGATGCTATTGAGATGTTTTACAGATTGAAAGAAAGGACGTTTAGTAGAACCCGCAGAAATTGAGAACTGGTTGTTCACGTAAATTATCAATAAACACCGTCCGAGTTCCCAAGTACTACTTGAAATAAAGGAAAGACTCGAATATCTTTATTTTTGCAAGCAATAGGTATATAAGTTCCAAATTTACCTCATTATAAACATTGGAAAATTTGTAAAGGAATTATGAGAGTTACCCTGGATCTAGAAAGTGCTTTTTGTGGTTCTCTAGAAGGTCTATTGGCAAAACAGTTGACTGATCAGAGCTTTGACATTAGCATTATAGAGTACTTAGGGGAGCTTATCAAAACAGAAGGTGACCTTTAATTACCATCCAAATGAAATCATCAGGAAAATAGTAGTAAAATTGTCAGGGACGAGCTTCTCGTCCATCCAATTGTAGCAAATCAGAATACTAAGGGCTGAGTTTTAATATCGAGTGAGTTCGAAAATCGCTTCGGGAATTCTCTGAGACTACCTAAACTAGAGTATTTATAAATTCGAAGTCCTGTGGATTGAGAAGCAATTTGAACCTCAAACGCACGGCAATTTATTTTTCTTTAGGAATTTCTTCATATCAATTTTATCATTTTTGATGACTGATGAAATTTCGAAAGATTTTATTCTATGAATTTAATTTTTTTACGAAATGAGAGTTTCGTAAAATGAATAATTCGGTTTTTTCCTCACACCGTCTGATCATACCAGAATGGTCAGTGTTTTATTGAGAAGAAGTGTTGTAAGAGGCCAGATGAGTATAATTCATGAGTCATGTTTCCGAGGACTATAGATCCAATCTGCTCATGTATGAAGATTCTGAGTTCCTTTTTATTTCGCTATTGAGATTGGCTTCTAATTCAATCGTTGAGACTCTTCAAGTTGAATGTGGACGCTTTGATCATTGTTGCTTTGCTAAATTCAATAAATGGTTGCATATTCTGATTTCAACAAAATGACGAAAGCGAAAGTCAGAACAGGTGGGTTTTACGAGGATTTGCACGAACTTTATGGTTTATAAAGATGAGCTAATTATCTAATGAAAAATAGAAGCAGAGAAACATGCTTATTTATTTTATCTTCCAAGTCGACGGTGAACCATTGGTGTCTCAAGTTAAAGAACCGACGATTTCTTAGCTAGTTTGCAATTTGTATAGCCTCTCTTGAATCGCTATTCTCAACATGGGACTCAAAAAGACACTCAGATAAAAGATTACGGTACTCATTCTCTCCTCTTTTTCTTGGATCTTCTTCTGTATTCATGCATATATTTGGAGAATGAGTAGCTTACTTTCCATTGAAAGGGATCTAAAGTAATTTGAATGCCTTGCCAGCCACTAGCAAAACGAATTTTTTTACTGGCCGTGTAATGCGTTAGATAAATTAAAGGCCTTGAGAGCAAATCAATAAGTTCAAAAAAACTTAAAAAGAGCTTTTTTCCAAAAAAGCCATCTCCACTCTTTGGCTTCTAAAGTAAACAACAAGAAGCCAAGTCAATTCTCCTTTAAGACCTGTAGGTAGGACATTTGTAGGACTTTGGTATAAGAAGTGAGATTAACTTCTTCTAACGAGTGATACTCTGAAAATGTGGTTCACAGACACAAGGTGCTACGCGTGAAAGCTTGGATATGAAAATTCTGTTTGCATAAGGCAACATTACTTAATTTGCTTACTTTATGGTTTTAAATTACAAGTACCACTTTCGCTTTAAGAAAAGTTTGGAACTGTTAGAGCAAAAAATAAAAATAAATAGTGACATTAATAACTTATGGAAGTGTACCAATACTTGCAAATCATGTTCTGATACTACGACGGCTACACCTTCTTCATGTGCTGCTGCAAGGAATGCTAAAGAAGGGGCTCAGACCGCTTCAACGTTAAAGAGTATTACGAGCGCAATCTCAGCCACGCTTGTTGCTACCACAGCGACTCTTCAAAGTTCGAACGCAGTTTCAGGGATGTCTTACCTAAATTTAGTTCTTGCGCTTTCAACCATTGAATCAATAGCGAACATGCAATCCCTCAATATAAATCACTCAATAATCGCCTTAGGAGCTTACTCGGGACTCGCAAGCTCTATTTTACCTGACTGGATTGGTCAACTTAATAACTTGGATGGCAATAATACCATTTAAATTATGGTGTCTTTGAGAAAAATGAGATCAGTGCATTATATCTCGATAACAACGGGATTTTCTCATAGAAAACTCGATTTATGGTATAGCTTGCCTTCTAGTAGGAATCATAGCAACATTTGTAAAAACAGGAAGCCTAGCAGATTCTCGAGTCAGAAAGGCATACGCATTGCTCACTGGTCTCTTGATCTCTAATGTACTAGGAAAAATCCAGACGCAAATATTATTTTTTTCAATGCAAGTCTTTAAAGTGAGCTTAATCGTTGATGCTTAAACTGGACTCAGCTGTTTCCTTGCGTATCTCACCATGACCGCAGTGATCGGCTTGCTGATCTTTAGTTTCTTCAGGCTTAGAACTATTTTCGATAATATGGCAAAGAGTAAAAATCTGAGCTTGATGAGCCCAAGCGACAGATGGCTTGAAAAGAAATATGAGATGATCTTCGACGGTTTCAAAGAATCAAGGAAAACTACTTTTTTCTTCACATATTGGATCGCAGCTTTCAATATTGCATATATTCTCCTTATATTCAGCCTGCAGATGGTCCCTATCTTACAATGCTCTGCTATTATCGTGCTGACGATAATATTTACGATATTTTCAGCGATTGTGAGACCAATGAAAACGAAAACTGGAGAGTTCATTTATTTCTTTAATTTTGGATAGATATTATTATTTGCATTTATCAATCTAGGTATCGCTATTAGAGAGGCTGCTACTTCTGATTCGTCGAGTAACAGTTTAGCAGGATGGGTGGTGTTTTATGGAATCATGGTGAACACAGCCGTGAATATCTTGGTTGGAGTTGGCGAACTCGTCCTGCAAGTGTGCTCAAAAATAAAAAAGTGGATACATATCGGTCATAAAGTACATAGTAGCCCAACCTTAACAGCCACTAAGCTGTTCACTCGTGCGAATTCTCGAGGTGATGGGGCTCTGATGAATAGGCTGAGCCTTCGGAACAGTGTCGCCTCAAAAGTTGAGTGTCAAGTCAGACAACGTTACAGGTCTTTTGAGAAGAAATGAGAGCGCGAGAAGTCTCGTGGTGGCGCAGAGTCACAATCAGAGTCAGCCTAGAACTCTCCGAATCATCAAGAGGCAGAGGAGAAGGATCTTCGGACTGAAAAATCAATATGCTGAAACCTTTAGCTCTGTGAATGGAATGGACGTAGCATCGAGCCATTCGTTTGAGAATTTCTCAGAAAATCATAATATGACGAACGAGTATTCTGAAACAGTGAATTTTATACAAGATTATGATTAGAATAGGCATTTTAAGAATTTTTTAGTTGAAAACTCTAAGATATTTAGATTGAATTTGGCTCTTCTATTCTCTTAATTTATTGAAACTATTGGTAAAATACATTTTTTGGTTATATTTAGCTCGATCTATTTTCTAAATTGTTGATATGCAAATGGCGAATATGGTTAGCTGCAACCGAGATAAATGATATTAGAGAAAATAGTATTAAAAAATATTCTTTGTTTTGGGGCTCCTTCACCTAATAAGTGGAAAAGCTCAAGACTTCCTTAGGAGAAGACTTTAGTATCCAAATTCTTCGTTGCAGATCTCTCAATCTTAGTTCTGTTTCAACTTTTATTCAATCAGAACAAACCAAAGATGCCTGTTTATCTCAATACCTGAAAGTTCCTTGACTGATACATTGTGAGTGGTAAAATTTATTTTTATTTTATATCTAGTAAATGGAACACGAGATATCTGAGTAAATACTTCTTCACAATGATCTCCCTTCTTGTTTGCTTATAAACTCCATGAACTTTTTTTGGATCAAGTGAAGTCGGTTCTTTGAGTTGGATTTTCACCCTGTCTCATGATATTTCATGCATTGAATGTTCGAATTTGTTAAGCTGATAAGTGTCTTGAATTTACTACCTATAAAAAGACCGAAAAATAATTTGAAAATGCGATTTCAATATCGCTGAGCTTGCATCTCTAAAATTTGTGAAGATTTTAGAAGAAAGACCAATAAATTGAATCTTAACAATTTGAGCAATGCTATTTTGAGCAAGAAAGATACTTATTATATAGTAGATATTTTGCTCACCAACTTTGGTTGAAATTTTCAAATTATATAGCTAACAATAAATCGAAATGCGTATGCGCTGCCTAAGACAACAACGACACTCGATTTCAAGTTGCAAAGTATTTGGCCTTGGCGTCAGAAATCATCATAATAGAAAATAGATATCTATGTGAGTGGCGTTGATGAAAGATTTAGAGAGTGGACGAAAAGAATTTGTACTCGAGTTGGGTTTCATTACGTCTTCTTTCATGCTATTTTGACGAATGAGGAAAAAACCTCTGAAAAATTTTAATTAACCAAAGAGTTTATAGCATGCTAAACGATAAAGCATTTATATAAGATTGCTTTTAAAAGTTCACAAACATCGTGATCTCAACAAGAAACCGTTAATCAAAGATAGCAATCCTAAGATCCAAATGGATAATTCTGATTTTTGCAAGAATATTTGATTTCGTCATGCCAATTGCACAATATGAAAAATTATTTAGCTTCAGAAATTGCTATTGATAGTCCTGACCGAATACTGTCAAGCTAATGCATTTCCCTTTATTGGCAATACCGTCTGAGAAAGCCGTCAGAATGATTCTCATTCACAATCAGCAACCAAAGTTTCGTCTCAGGCCAATATTCCTCCAAATTTAGTTTGCGGTTCAGATTCTCTCTTATTCGTCATGGCTTATTGATTCGAATCCTTTTTGATCGACTAAAGGGTCGACTTGGATAAATTTAAATGGGCAACAGATAGTTTTTTTCAGTAACAAAGTTGGATAGGCTGGTAATTTAAGTTTGTTAATTAAGAGGCAGTTAATAAAGGTTTATACCCGCATTCGTCCTGGAACTAAAAGATTCTAATGAGTCTGGTTGCTTTCCAGATGGCGATTTCAGCTCACTCCATTCGGAACGAGAACTGAAGTTTCCTCAAGAAATAAGTTTTTTAGCTTTTTTTTTTTTGGTAAGGATTAAGATGCGTTTGTTAATGAAAGAGGTAGTTCTAATTCGGCTTTTTTCATTTAAACTCGTAAAAATAAAATAAAACGCAAAAGGAAAAATGGGTCAGTCACAGTTCAAAGGAAAAGGACATGATAAAGCAGCTCATTACGGAGCTATCTACGTGAACTCGATCAGCCTCACTACTATGCTGGAGAGCAAGTCACTGGCAAGGTGTATTTAATGCTCAATCAAATGTATCCAGGTTCCAAAGTCAACCTCAAACTCAAAGGAAAAGAGAAGACTCTCATCATTTGGACTGAGTCTGTCACTGAAACTGACCAGCAAGATGGTACAAGTCGAACCAATCATCGAGAAGTAGAAGAGAAGGACTCGGCAACATGTTTGAAACAAACTGTTAACATTTACACGTTCCCAGGAGGTCAGTACCTTCCTCCAGGACAGTATGAATTCCCTTTCAGTTTCAGGCTTCCTGACGGTATTCCTGGGACTTTCCACCAGCAAGAATATAATCTAAGCGCTTCGATTTATTATAAAATTGAAGGTTTTCTTGAGCCTGCTGACAGTTCTATCCCGAAACTGAAATACAAGAATCTGTTCACAGTGCGAGAGCCAGTGAGAGAGGCGATACAAAGCGTGAATAAAGTCACTAATACTGAAGTAGTTTGCTGCGGTTGCTGTATGAGATACGGTACTGTGGGAATTAGTGCCAGTTTCGAGAGAAACACCTACTGTCCTTCTGATGAGGCCAAAGCCATAGTCCAAGTTGATAACAAGAACTGCTCAAAAGACGTTAGTTCCATAGCCCTTGAACTAAGACAAGTGATCACGGTTAAAGCAAAATCGAGAACAGAGACTCGATCCCATTCGATCGTCTCAAATTCAGTTGCAGGAGTCAAGGCTCGTCAGGTTGCTGAACCTCGTCTGAACTCGATTCGTCTTCCACCTGCTCCAGATCTGAATGCTGTCTTCCTTGAAGGAGAGAAGCGTATAAGAGATGCCAAAGCCTTCAGCAACAAGACAATTAACTCGACGACCAATGGAGTTCTCATCCAATCGAAATTCCTCCTTGAAGCCAAGGCCACTCCTGACGCCTGCTGCTCGAATACTGCCGTTTCTTCCATCCCATGTCATATCGTCTATCCAGATTACCGATTCCCAGTTGTGGAAGCACCTCCAAACTGGAATCCTCAAGTTATGAATCCCTATAACTTTTCAGCTACTGTGATTTCAGGCTATGCGCCTCCAATCCCTATGAATACGAATTTAATGCCTGGAGGAATGCAACAAGGAAATTCCATGGGAATAAATGCCTATCCAAGCCCACAGCAGCAGCCAAGCTATCCAAATGCTCAGCCAGGAGGTAATGTGGTGATCCAGACCGGATATCCAGGACCTCAGCAACAGCAACAGAACGCCTATCCAGGTCCTCAGCAAAACAATAATGCTCTTATTAATGTTAAAATGGGAAATCCAGGAACCTATAACCAAGCTTAAGAATAAGATTTCAGAGTGTATAATCCATAGATTGTATACCAACAAAGTTCATATGAGTCGTTTGATAATCTCATGAATGGTTTAGGAGCTATTAGAATTCTGGATTCTACGTCAACAGAAATGGATTAAAATTTTTCGAATCATATCAAAAATCTAAGGTTTGAAAATTCGCTTTGAGATGAAAAATCTCATCAATTTCAATTTCAAAGATTCAGCTTCGGTTGAATTTAGTTTCAAAAAGATGAATACATAAACCCTTCATTTAAGCATGCAACACAGACTCAATATCTTTTTCTTGAGTGTTAGGGTATTTGCGACCTTACAGCCCATCAGAGTCTTATATCCTCTAATAATGAAAAGCCGAGAGCAGATCCCTAAAATTTAAATCAGTTTGACTACAAAATTCCAAAGACCAAAGAGATTTTTATCCATGTTTACCAATAAAAATTATGCTCATTAAATGGAATTTCTTAATTTAATGAGAATTCATGAATATTATCTGCCTAACCTGAAGCTTCTCAATGATTGGCAAGTAACAACTTTCCTGAAAATATGAAAAACGTTAGGATATACTCCTTGGATATAAGAAGATTCGTATATTAACTTCAATATTGATTTAATTCATTGAATGAAGTCAGTATTATTTCGAAAACTATATGCAACAAAAAGAATGAAATGCTATTTCCTCAAATTGATTTAGTAATATACCCAAATCGTCGAGATTTTCGAGTTAAGTAAACATGACAAATCTCATTTTAGTCGCAATAAGATAAACTCTCCTCCTTTGGGAGCAGAAACAATAGAAGTATTTTTAATTTTTCAAAGAATATGATATGCAGGAAAAATATAAAACATTAAATTTGATAAAATTTGCTGTACTCATTGCGAAAAATCATATACCTAATAATGCTGGTAGTTTTGGTTCCTCAGAGAGTATCCGTTATTAGAAGCGTGACTCCGGAATCGTAAAGAGAACTCAGTTACATTGGTGGAATGACTTCCTTTAATTGAGCAGATTTCACCCTCTCTCTGGTCTTGGTTTTGAGAAAACTCTTCCAATTGTTTCGGCCAATTGGAATAACTTTCCTGGACGCGCCTCGGAGTTCTATTAAATTTATCAAACTCTCTATTTGATACTGATTCTGGTTCCATATTGCGATTTCTACTCGGGGCTGAGTGATCATGATGTCGGTAAGAGGCAGCTTGAGCCAGACGATGTGGTCGATGCCCTGAATTCTGACTTTGTATTTGAGGAATTGGATTTCTTAAAGCGATTTGCGATTGCTTCACTAAAACAAAAATTATTGTAACTTATTCAGGTGAATTTCATACTATCGCCTTGAAGTGAATCATTCAATCCAACGAGGCTCTGGTCTGCATGATTGTCTGAACTATAGGGAAGGAATTGGCCATGATTGTTTCTTTGAGAAGGGTTCTTCAGTAAAAAAATTGTGAATAATTATCAATAGCCCTCTCAAATTTACTTGAGCTGCATGAGGTCTTCGACGAGGCCTTTGATTGAAGCACTTCATCGCAACTAGATAATTCTCGTCCATTACACTCATAGTCATATTTCTTAGCCGTTTTCGGCATTTGTTCAAGCCTGTATTCTTTTTGACAATAATGAAATAACAGAGAGAATTGAGCACAAGGCTGATGACTGGAGAGAATAGAGTATCCTGCATGATCGCCTGGGCGAAGTAGACACTCCAATACTGCTGTTTTAGATCTTCCATGCCAATAGAGATAATAAGCGCGATTAATATGCTTCCGATTGATAAAATAATTGCGAGAGCAATCCCAACAATCCTCAAATATTTCCGACAACAACTCGGTTTCGATTTTCTACAAATTTCAACTAATAAGCAAGGAAAGCCCTGGAAGACAAGTAAATACTTTCTCGGATCTTTCGGAGTTCTGACAATCTTATCGATAAAAGTTGTGAAAGGCATGACAACGATTATAGGAATCAAAAATTGGTAGATGTTGAAGTTTCTGATATCATCCAGGAAATTGAAACTCACTAGTACCTAATAAACCAATAAAACGCAAGGAATGGATTATTAAACAACCAGCAATCGAAAAGCGTACCTGAGGATCATTTGGTGGAAACACAGCCGAAAATCCGAGCAATATCATCACTCTTAAATAGTACACCAGAGCGCGGAGACTCTTCGTTATCTCTTTGTCAACGTACACAAACACGCTTGAGAAAGGGTGGATCATTACCACAATAATAAAAAGCTTATAGCACCAATTGAAGGTGGTTTGCTTTTTCTCCTTTGCATTTCTAATGTATTTTCTATGGATATTCCTAATCACACAGAATTTCGCATTCACTGTGTTGATTATGATCCATGCCAGTATTAAACCGATACTATATCCAATAGCAACCCAAAACGACCACCTTTTGTATGGTGGGTGGGTGAATAGCGCTATAAAATTTTGCAGATTCAGTTGATATAGTTGAGAGCTTTTGTAGATATTAGCTAATTGTCCCTTTATATCAAATAGCGCAAGATCCTCACAACCGCAAATAACATCATCGTTAGAGCTTTGGCTCCTTTCGCAGCTGCTTGCGCTCGGACATGTGGCATCAGGGAAATACTTTCTTGGGTATAGAACCTGAACAGAAGCATCCAATTTGATCGGCTGAAAAGTTTTCCCGTCTTTCACCTCAAGCGTAAAATTTGTGGGAGGAGAGCTGCTGTTGCAATTTAATAAATTTCTATTGAGATAAATATAGCTAACTGCCACAGTAGAGGGAAGACCTTTTAAGTCCTGGTCTGCTGTGATTGTCAATGCGGGAGTGCTGTCGCTTGGAGCTATTGTAAGGTTCGCAAGCTGACTCTTTGCTACCAGAACGGAGTAAACCAAGAAAGAGGAAGTTTGTACGATCTGTTGCTGATTCATGCTTGCATCGCGAAGAGAAAGGTCAGAGAGCTTATCAAGTATATAATACGACTGATTAACAGCTTCTGATGAGAAATTTGTAGACAAACCACAGTCAGTGACACTGATTTGAGTGAACACATTAGAGATGATGTTTGCAGCCTTTTGGATAGCTGAGGTAGTGTTTTGGCCTGAGCTGAATGAACTATTCATGATATTAAGAGACTGGTTTACAGCGGAAAGCGCAAGGGCAAGAGTCACGTTGTTGCTGAGAGTAGGGTCTTGAGTGAGTGAATCAATACTCTCAAGCAGATCCGTCAATTTTGAAAAGTCAGAGTTGGAATCAATAGATGAAATCTCATTCGCAGCTAAAGTGATAAGAGCTTGTCTGTAGGCTAACTGTCTGTCATAGCCTGCCTGGTCCATACTGCAATCAGCTAGATAAAACCCTGAGTTGCATTGGCATTGACCGTTGCTGCAAACTCCATTGCCAGAGCAGCTGTTTGAGTTTGAATTACAGGTATAGTTGCTGGAGCCACTACATAGTTGATTATTTTGTCCACAGGTTAAACTGCTATTAGCAGTTAAGGCTTCAACGAAAAGCTCTAGAGGCGTCACAGGAATTGTTAAACTGGTTGTGCATTCATGAGCGTCTTTGATTGAAACTGTGATGATAGCTGAATCGAAATTAGGTAGAGGGATGTTAAATTGGATTTGAGGGACCTAGCCTGAAACGAGAATGGTATTGCTGCTTCCTGAAGTTTGGTATGATACAGAATATTTTAATGGAGCTCCTCCGACATTTATGTCTCCCCATCCTGGAAGAGTTAGATTTAAGGCTGGTGAAAGTGGAACGTTTTCTGAAACCGGAGTAAGAAGAGTCCTTCCTCCAATTGCTGCTTCATTATTGTAGCAAGCAAGCAATTGATTACCTAAAACAGCCTCTGTTAAAACCACCAATCAAGATTATCATCTTTACCGATACACGTACGAATCGACTCATAAGGAACAGTAATTCCCGGGTTAGCACAAAAATTACTATCCTTGCATGATTGGGACTGTGGGTCGAGGTAAAAACCTTCCGAACAAAGTATGCAAACGAACTTTGGGTTAACCGAAGCATCCAACGCGTAATGCAGTTCGATCATGCAATTAGAGCCTTAGAAATAAAAAAGGATAATCTAGCCATTAATCTTTCTTGGCATGAGTTACCTGTATTAATTGCCGATGGACTCATCGGGTTAGAGGGTGTCTTTGCGGCACTTCCATTTACAAGCACGAATAGTTGGTAAATATCTGCTGTTGCTCCTTGCTGCACGAGATAATTTGAGTCAACTAAACCACAAAGGTTCAAAATCGGAGCTATAATCGGTTGAATTTGGAATGAACAGGTGCGGCTGACTAAATTGCCAGTGATGTAGATATCAATGCAGTATATAGAGCTGCTATTCGGGAAGTGGAAATAAGTGTCCAAGAAAAAATGGTTCCAATTGTCTAGTTTTGGTTAATTTTTAATTTAGTCCCAGTGGCTTCAATGGTAGCACTTACTTTCAGAAATCCCTGCTGGACTCTCTGAGTGGCTAAACACAGTGCCTTGCTTAAGAGTGATGGTATCTGTTGAAAGCTCATATTCAACAGCAAGATTCAGCTGAGTGACAACATGGTTCAACTGCGTATCAAACGGTTGAATTGCAAATAAAGTCTGTTTATGTGAGTTCCTTGGGCGGAACCAGAAACCCAATGACAGTTCTCCAGTAATATTTGTTACGAAGGTATAATTGACAGTCTGACTCCCATCGCAATGTACGAAATAACCTCCGAACTGGTCAGTAGAATTACCTATCAATGCAATCATATATGTTCTATTCTGAACTAGAGCATTACTGAAAAACATTGTGGGGTTGGCTGTTATGCTGGTAGGATCTGAGTAAGGCATTCGGTTCACGCTAAGACTAGGAGGTGTTAAATAAAACTCTTGGAATTCAACTATTTAAATTATGAATTAAAGCATCACCATTTTTATTACTGGGAAAATTATATGCGAACAACTTCGCTATATCAATCGTTGAGGTGGTCAGTTGTTCGAATACTTTTATACGTTTCATAACACAATTGCAGTCAGGGGAATTATGGCTGCCTCCAATTAATACGAATGCGTCCACCATTGGTGTGATGAAAGCATCATCGAAATTAGGTGTCATGATGAAATTCTCATAGAGTAAATTTGTAGTTGGGTTGATATAAGTGCTGAAAGTATAAATTATGTTTTGAGAAGCATCGACCGACACTAAACAGAAGAACCAAACAGAATCTGGGAGTTCAACTGTGGAGCTCTTTAAAGTGACATGAGTTGCATTTAATGGTAATACACTTACATAGCCGCCGCCTGGCACATACTCTCCAGAAGCAACGGAGTTCGTTGCCACCCAAGCAATAAAAAATTCTGGATGTGCCTCATCGTGGGTTATCCTGAGATTTCTTCCAGCTTCATATTCCTTCCTTTAATAAACAGGTTTACATTGGAAGCATATTCGAGTTAATGGATTACGAAGAGTCGCTGGAGATATGGATAAAAGTACGCCATGTATTAGTTGAGTCTGGATTTCTCTGAGCCCAAAAGCTGACGCCATAATAATAATTGTTTGAGGACCAATCTGGAAATAATTCATTGAGAGTATAGTTCGCAAGGTCTGTTGAATCGTTATAATAAGGTGTACTCGTGTCTCTATTCAAATCGACGTAGCTCCAAGCCTCTGAGTAATTGGGAAAGGAAAATGAAAAATTGCTAATTGTAAGTAAGGTGATACTTAACAGCCTGAGGATTAGCGAGGCCAGAAGGAATCTAAAGCAAAGATTCATGAGAGCAAATGATACGTTAAGTTTTTCTTGACTGAGAGAGAGAGATTCAAACTTTATTTTAATCGAGTTAATAAATTCCTTTTTGGTTTTAACTTCAGGTTCATTCTTTTAACGATTAATGCTTGAGCAGTCAAAGCTAAATTTATCGCTTTCAAAAAAAAATGTAATGCTCATTTTCATTGTACTATTCCTAAAAAAATGATAGCTTCAGAACATAATAAGTAACAAACAACCTTATTTGCTGTTTTCTTTTAAGTTTATCATATGATACAGATGTTAATTTTGTTTTAAATGAGGAATAAAGTGGTTTTGTTCTACTAAATCGAAAAGGAGGACAACGCAAAGGCGACTGCTTTTTTTTCTGAAATCAACGTAACAACTTGAGCTCTTCGTATTGCGAGTCCATAAATTAATTTTTTTAAAAATCCGGAGTCGCTGATAAATAATTGAGCCAGTTGAGCGGGTACCTAAAAATGACCTTGAAAAATTTCAATCTCTGAAAACAGTCTGTCTGACAATGCAACCGATTTGAATATCAAAATTTCTTGGTTGTGATTAGAACGAGTGCTGGGCTAGTTTATTCAATCTCATCAATGCTCTGAAATGACAAAAGCGCCAGTGTGATCAGCCAGGATGCTCCTTTGAAGTCTTTATTTGGCCAAGCCAGACCATGGAATGCTAGATATCATACTGAATACTTAATCAATCTTTTAACCTGCTTGTTGTTAATATATATCTATAAAGAGACAGTATCTCTGGGTTGTTGGGGGTTAGAGAGCTAGGCTGACCAAAATGAAGAAAATGAGTTGTTAGAATAGTTTTTTTGAAATCATTATTATATCAGTCAGGCTCTTCCCATTCAGAAAACAAAGCTGCGAAAACTTGGTACAAATGTAGTATTTAAGCGAGAATTAGATCTTAAATAAACCGCACTAGGGTTCAACGGAATAATGTATGACAATGAGTAACTTGTTAGATTGCTTCCTGTAGCTTTGGATTCAAGTTTTGGTTTTCAAATTATCTTGGAATTTATTTTAATTATCAAGCACGAATGCTAAAACCAGGTTATTTGATCAGATTCTAAGGTTGAAGATCTATATAAGGCCCTCAGAAATAGTGATTGGGAGAACTTAATGTCCTGTGGGTCACGTGATCGGTGCTGCTCCACGAATTCCACAAATTAAGATGTCAAGCTTTTGAATGGTTTCTATTTGTATTAGAAATTCTTTTCTATGTAATCAACAACTCAGCAATCCCTTCAGCGTTTAAGAATCGAAAACGAAGAAAAAAGTGAATGAAGCTGCTTGTTTGAATCTCTTCTAATGAAACGTTTGGGAAGAAAATTTTGTAGTCGAATTCCATGTTGAAGTAGTACCTGCTCAGTATCATCTTTCATTTGTTTGTTCTGAAAGATACATAATATACTCTCATATCTTTGATTTGCTGTTTGTGCTGCGAATGGAAATTAGTAATTACTTGGAGAGCGGATAATTAGAAAAATTCGCTGCTAATCTGATAATTTCCTGAATTAAATTTAGGAGCTTGAAATTTCAGCAAACTAAAGCCTCATAACTTCATAGTGCCTCTTCTCTTAAGTAATACAGTCACAGTGAAGAATTACCCTCTTAGACAGAATGAGTTTCATTGTAGTCAAGTATTTTTTTAACTTTTCGTAAATGCTCACGGAAATTATATCTTACCAAAGAATCATCTTAAAAAGTTTGGAGACCTGAATGGACGCATTTAAATTTTTTGGTAATCTTCGATTCTCTCTTATCAAATATTTGGACACTCATATCAGCGCTGAATGTCACCAGTACAGTTTGTTAAAATGAGTACTTACTAATCGTTAACTTTGACTACCGAGGGTTTTCCTTTCTTATACACAATAAAATAAAGCAAATTTGTTTATAAAGGAGGGGAAGGTTTTGGAATTCCTCCTTTTACTAGTTCATATCTAATTTACTCTGTATTGAGGGTGTTTGGTACTTGAATTCTGCTTCTTGAAGCAACGAACGTCTTTTATGTTTTTTTTTTCTGTAAGTCTCTCAATAGAATGTATTCAACCTAACATTTAGATTGTCAGCTCCTCAGACAACTCAGTTAGAGTCGCATGGAAAATAATTGAGGAATAAACCCACTGAGATTTTTTCTGAATATGGTGGTATTGTAGTGATTCATCGAATCTGATATCGTAGAATCGAAGTCAGAATTACGAGTATTCATCGTTCTTTAGTCTTTTCTGAAATTTCTATAATAACCAAACTCTGCCCTTTGGAAAGGTTTTATCACGCAAAAGAAAAAAGAGAACTCCTCCTTCCATTTTTTTGCTTACGATATACACATGCGAAACCGGAGTCATTTTTTTGGTAGATACAATCACCAGTTCAGTTTACTTCAGTTAAATCGAATTTGCCATGAAAAAAAATTTTTTTGATCAGTATAACTGATTCGATAAACTCGATATGTCTCGAAATCACATCAAGGATTCTAAAATAATACAATTCACAAAATTTTACCTTTGATCAATGAAGAAGCAGACAATTATTTGCTTTCTCTTTGCGGTCTCTCTTGCACTTGTGACTGCTCAGGCCAATTCAGATACCTTGAAAAAGCTTAGGTCGAAACCTTGGACGTCTCCTTCCTGCATGGAACCCGTTAAAAATGCAGCTCCGCTATTTCAAAAATTCAAGACTAATGTTGCCAGCAATAACACTGAAGAAATCTGCAAAGACGTTAGAGAGCTCAGACAGCCTCTCATAAATATTTCTAAAGGCTGTGAGATAGGAACCTTTGTGGACGCAGATGCCATAGGAAAACGAAATATCACCGAAATACTGAGCAAGGCAAACACTCTACTACCATATGCTGAAAGAGTAGTTGGTTTCAATCCAAATGCAACTTCGGTTAACGACGTAGCTGCTGACATTGAGAAATTAATAGAATTGTATCCTAAACTTTCCACTGAGTGTGACTTTCAGTAAGAGATGCTGAAAGGTTCTATTTTGCCTATATAAGTCTAATATGAGATGATTGTTGATATTGAGAGTAATTCATGATAAATACTTAATATTTTAACTAGTTATCTACTTTGTGTGTGGAAAAAAAATTTAACATCATCAATGAAAGGTTTGTGGAAATTAGTCGATACACAGAATGATGATTGAAACTCGAAAGCAGCTTCTATAATTGTATAACTTAACTAAAAGACGAAAAATGGCTCAGTCTAATTAACTGTCATTCAAAATTCCTACTTCAGCTGTGAAAGTTGCAATCTGCCATTAGGAGATAAAGGTTGAGGGTTTTAATCACTTAAGCGAGCACAATTGTGAGTCGTTTGTTTTCAAACTGCCTTTGTGAAATCTTAAAGGAAATAAGTTTTACCTATATACAAGCTCAGAAGCAACTGGCAAAGATGAAATTTTTACGCTTCATGAATAAAAATTGAAAAACCTATCATTCGAGTCGTCTATTTCAGACAGCTCACGCAATGTCCACTTGGGTTGTCTGAGTGTTTTGCTGACTCACTCGTCTCTCAATCTTTTTCTTCTCCTGTTCAAGGTCCTCCTGCATTTGTCGCAGCATGTCCTTCTCGCTTATCGTTTTCACCTTCAGATTCGGATTATTGTCACCTTCTGGTTGGTGTTGAAGCAGTCCAACGATTCCCGCACATCCCGTCATAATTCCAAAGCAAGCGCAACAGCAGCATGCAAACGCGCAGAACCCTACGGGTATAAATACCGTGAGCCACAGCAAAATCATGAGACTTCCTGAGCATTCTCCTCGCTTTGAAAGAGCAACGCAGGCATAAATCCACACTCCCACGAAAAAGGCCGTGCAAAGGCCGGATAAGACCCATATCATCCATTCCAACCGGCTTTGACTGGCATAGTCCTTTTTGATCGCAATTCTGAGATTAAATGGAAATGTGACTACCTGGTGGATGACACCAGACAAAAATGCCCATCTTGCGAATGAACCATATTCGTAGGGCTCTCCGCGGCAAGTGCTTGGATCGGTTTTTGAGAAAACAACGAAATAGGCGATTGTAAATGGTAGAGCGTAAGTGATGCTGAAAAGAGTGTTCGCTATTGTGAGTTTTACCTGAGAAATCTGGCGAGTCGTTGGACGATCGCTTGTTCTCGATCTCGTGATGAACATCTTTGGTGTTTGAAGGGATAGAAGAAAACTGAAAAGATAATTTTAATAAAAATTTCCATGAGAATCTTTCAGTCCTCGCGATTCCTTCGATTTGGAAAATTGGAATTTATCTATCATTGTTAAATTTGGCCTCTTCCAGGTCAAAGGCTTTGGTTACTTTGGAACTCTATTCAAAAAGGATTAATACAAAAAATAAGCAGACTATAAAGAAATATAGACTATGAGCATTTATACATTTATCCGTAGATTAAAAGTCTAATAACAATTATATCATAAGAGTTGAAAAGGAAAATATTAGAGCTTATTCTTAGCTAATAAGTCTCCCATGGCTATTAATGAGGAAATTGGGGTTCCTCCGACCCCAGTAAGAATCTTTGGATCAATATTGAGTTTTTTAGCTGATCCAATGATATATCGAGCAATTAGTCCCCAATGGGACTGTTTGAACCTTATGTACGCGTCAATAATTTTATTATAAGCGTCTCTGACAGGCCCTTCGCTCTTAGAAGCATAATCTCTTATCGTAAAATATTTCGCAGCGTCGGCCACCATTTCTCGGTTTATTCGCGTCATCCCTTCTCGTATCTCCTCCTCCATCTGCTCGATCCTCTCATCACCATACTTCAAGCCTAATGAGCGTTGAAGAAAATATCAGCAAAGCTAAAACTACCAAGCGCATTTTGAAAAGTTTGGTAAAAAGGAGACTGCCCAGCGCTCATTCCTGAGAATTTCGGTCCTTCCTCCTCAAATTCAGTGACCCCTTCGAACCGTAGCCCTTTGCTGAACTTCTGATATCCAGCTAAATATTTCCGGAGATGATGATAAAAGAAATCTGGGTCGAGTTTTTCATGCATTCTTTTCAACGATGTAATCATAAGCTCTACAAATTAGCATTCATGCTCATTAAAAAATGAGCGTTTACCGAGGTCTGGTAGAGTCTTATTGAGGTACTCAGCGACTTTCGCAGGGTTATCCTTCTCGATCTCTTCCTGAGCTCCGATTAGGTTCTTTAGTACTCTCATCCCAACGATATCATTCGCAATGGAGACCAATTGGAACCACTCTTCGCCTATATTTCCAGTAAATGTGTTCCGCAGCTTTAGATTATCCAATTCCACTGGAGCGCCTGCGTCGATTATCTGTGTGTTCCAGAATGTATTGCAGATGTAGGACATAATCGGACGAATTCCGAGTCTTTTCGTGACTGAATAGAGGATTGTTGATAGAGGTGTTGGGAGAATATCAATAGAAGGCTCTTCATTGAAAAGATAAGAATTTGTGAGGAAACACACTAATGCGAATAGTTTTATAGACTGGTTGTAGCTTAAGCTTTGAAGAGCTGAGTCATAAGGCGGAAGATTGAGTCCTTTGACGGCTTTTCGGATAGTTTTAGAGGCGTTGAGCACTGGTACTTTGAGAGCGAGTTCTTCTAATTCTTTAAATTCGAGAGGTAATTGTTCATCTTCGTAAATATTGTGGTAAAAGCCGTAATCTTCGTGGAGTCGGTACTTAGAAAAATAAGCTTTCACTCGATCATCAGGAAAAGAGGAAATCATATGGGAAAGAGTAGGGCAAGGAGGCTACCTTGACAGAAAAGCTAATATTTTATTCGAAGTGTAGTATTAGAAAGAAAAGGATTTGAATTAATCGATTGCTCTTTTTCCTACCGAACAAATTTTACTAAAAAAAAAACCGACATGTTCTAAAACAATGAGGTTGTACGTTGGTCAATACTTAAATCTTTTTAGTGACGGTTCTTAGAGCCAAGAAGTGAACTTAATGAAAATATTAAAGGGAAAGAACTACGAAAGTGAAACTCATTAGTCAATAATTTTCTTCTAAATTAATGAAAAATTTGGTCTAGAATGCACTCATTTATGAAGATATCTTTCATTTCTCAGCATTTTAAAGCTGTTTAACCTTAAGGATTTTTTTTCCAACATGATAGGAAAATATTTGCAAGTTTATACTAAAATTAAATTTTCTACTATTTTTCTAAGCCCTACTCTCTTACTTTGGTAGCACGAATTCCGAATTTTCATTTAACATTCGTTTGTTCTTTCATGGCAAATCACGCTTTTGTCTTGAAATTCAGTGAGTTAAATTAAGTCAGATTCCTTAATTTAATGAGGTCAACAAATCAACTCGACGAGATGAAGTGCGACATAGGCTAAGCTTGTAATTCAGAGCTGGAATTTGTAAGGTCCAAGCCATACCTCATCATAGAGGGTATCTCCACAAGCAGATCTGAATTAAATTTTTCTCAGGATCCTTCTCAGAACTCTTTTTTTTTTTTATTCTTCAGGGTTTTTCTAAAATTTAGAGTTCATGGAATTCTTGTTTTAGCCAACTCGAAAGGGACACTTTTTTCGATTTTAATATCTATCAATTGATGACATTTCCACTTCCCATTGAGCAAAAGTGAACGTAACTGATGAAATTACTTCTTTCAAATACTTTGATAAGGAAAATTCAATGGTCTCATTGAATTCCGCGATTTGCCTGTGAATAGTGGGTGATTGCCCATTTTAAATTAACTTCAATTTGCCGTTTAACGCTAGCTAAAATTCGCAACAGTTGAATCAAAAGAATCAAATCAAAAACCGAATATAAAATCGCAGTCCCGTGCGTACAAGAACCCAGGGCTCAGTTAAATTGAATACTTAAAAACGAAACCCAGAATTTTCAAATTAGCTTGTTAAGTCGTAATTTTCTCAATCTCTGATGTTACATGAGGAAAGCAATTTGGTGATGCATCATTAATAACTTACATGAACCCACTTATCTTACTAAAATTGCATAAATAATGACAATCAAAGCATTTTCCACCAGAATCCAACTTTTCACTATCAAACGCGAAAAACCACCAATTTGACATGCTTTTCAATGATTATAATTTATGTATAAGCTTAATTCAATATGCAAGGAATGACTTCAAGACAATAAAACTGATAAGAAACGTGAGAAACCCCACTTACATAGAAGAAAACCTTGGATCCCCACGGATGGAACAACAAAGAGAAATATTAAAGAATAAAACCAAAAAAAAAAAAACTCAGGAGTTTTTCCATTCAAACTCTTTCCCAATTAGTTAATTGTAGAAAGCGCTGAATTGATCCACTACTGCTGCTTCGTTATTAGGAATATAATAATCGGTTGATTCGTTCATCGAAATGATTGGAGAGAGCTCGAGAGCCTTGCAGTCGTCCATTTTGATTTTCTTGCTTATAATATCCAAAAATTCATCTGCAATATCATAAGCAGTCCTGTATTGCTGAGGCTTTTCATTATATACTGGCACTTCTTCCTCCTCAACATTAATCTTCTTAGTTTTTGCTTGTAACGCAGCGTGATATCCTCCTTGCTCGTGCTGCTTCAACTGCGCTAATGTCAAGAAGCTCTTATTGCACCCTGGGAATTGGCAGACATGATCCTTCACATTCTTGTGTTTAAGCACATGGTATCTTAATCCGGCTTTATTCGCAAATTTCATATCACAGCCTGGTTCTTTGCATACAAAAGGCTTCTCGCCGGTGTGGATTCTGATGTGGCTTTCTAAAGTGTCTGCTCTTTTAAAATACTTCCAGCAGTCCTGGTAAGGGCACTTGAGGTTTTTGATGGAAGAATGACTGTCGGAGTGTCTTGTAAAATCAGCTTTGTAAACAAAGGCTTGGTTGCAGCCAGGGAACTCGCATTGATACATTGGTCGTTTCTCCATTTGATAGGGCAGATTGAGGTTTATGAGATGTAATTGTTTTAATGAGTTAAAAGATTTTTTGTTAAGAGGATATCGCTTTGCTGATTTAAGTCCAAAAAAACTTTCAGTTCCGATTTAAATTGCTGGCAACTTTTTTAATTCTTCGAGTACGAGTTAAAAAGCGTTTTAGAAGTTCCAAAAATTTATATAATATCTTTTAATACATCATTAAATAAATACTGAAAGATTTCATCAGTGTAAAAAAATTGCCGCGCGCTGAAACTTTTTTAAATCTGGACTGAAAGTTTTTAAATTCAGATAGTATTGACATACATTATCATTAAACGCTAATGAAACTGCTGAAATCCAAACTAGTTATTCGAGAATGCACTCGGTAGACGAACTTTGTGATTTTGGTTCATAAGAAATGTCTATGATTCAAAGTCATAAGAGAGCTCGACTCGATCGTTGGATTTACTATCAAAGAGCAACTTGCCTTCATTTAAATTTTGACAAAGTGCTTTTTGGGCATCTCTAGAGAAAAGAGACCCGTATTAAATTAATCAGCTGTGTTTAAAAGAGAAACAGGCAGGAACCTAACATCTACTGCCCATTCAGTCCTCCTTCATATAAGAGAAGGTATAAAGAGGTCAGTCATCTAACACAGAGCCTTCAGCAACGAATTGAGGCCAGAGAGAGTTTTTATACCCATAACTTAGGGCGAGTTTCTATGTTGGTGCATGAGGAAGGTGTCTTCAGTTTAATTAAAAAACGCTAATTTAGAGAGATCCTGAATCGAACATAGGTTCTCGAATAGAACACATGTTCTCGAAAAAATGCAGATCTTGAATCAAATTACAGGTTAAGGTTTCAACGATTTTATAACTTAATAATTAAAGAGATTGCAGAATTGAAACTGTTGTTTGAGAGGAATCACTTAAGGACCTCTTGGCAGACAGATATGGCTTAGCTTTTGAAATTCTAAGTGGAAAATGCACATTATGAGTAGCTTTTTTGAAAATAGATAAAACATCATATTTTGTTAGATTATATAAGGATTCTATTAGCATTTCAAGTAAAAAGATGCTATGTCTTCGCCTTTCTTTTAGCTCTCCCGGCTTTAATTAAGAGTATGAAATTGCTGATGTGGAACAATCTTGTTATGAGGGGAAAAGGATTTCCGATAAATGGATGATAGCGAGAATGGCAAAAACATTAACAATGTAGGGTTGGCCTAAAGGCGATTTATTCCCATGGAGCTTGGGTGTTAGGTAATTCATTGTATATACTACACATGTTTGGTTGAAATCCCAAAATGGGTGTTTAGGTCGGTTGATTTAGTTTAAGGAGAGTCCGAAAAGGAAGTTAGAAGAATCTGTTAAGATTCTTGACCTACTGATTGATAAGTATGAAACATTCTTAAAGAGTTCTTTTGCTGAGATCAGTAGATTTACATTGATGCTGTTAATGATTGTAAGGATGTAGAAGCTCTTTTTGCAATATTATCGAGAATTTCTAATTTTCAGAAGTTGCAAATACTAGGTAGTCGTGGCTGATGACTTAAAGCTAATGAGGTGATATTGAAGTAAGTCGTACCGAAACAACTAATGAAAAATTATTTCTCATGATGAAGCTAAAACCAGACTTTTTCATATTTTTAATGCCGATAAGGTAGGAAAGTTTTTCTCTATAATGACAGAAATTACGATTCTTTAGGCCTAATTTTGTGAATATTCACCTGACAGCTACGAATGATGTTTTAATTTCAATCCTTTTGGGCAGTCTCTGCCTTGACTCCACAGTAAATGAGAGTCCAAATCTACGTTCGTAGTTGTAGCTCCATAGGAAAATTCATCAACAATACTTGCTACTGATGAGTGAAATGCATTTTTTTTTTTTGGTCGCATTCTACTTTCAAAACCTCTAATCACTGAAGGAAAAATCGTACTGATATAGAATTCTAAGACGTGACTCCTGACCGTTTGGACCTTTGATTAAATTCTTCCGCTCTTTTTAGTCCTAGTGCCAAAAAGAGCTTTCTGAATGAACCCTCTTTCTAAAGAGGCTCAAATCGAGGGACATCCCTTCCCTACAAAGATCTCCTAGCTTCTCACGAAGGAGTTCATTTTGCGCTCTCTGAATCGACTAGTTTAACCCATCTAACCCAAAAAGGTATCTGACGCAAGGCAATAAGCCCTGACGACTGAACATATCTGAATCTCCTTTCTTCTCGCGGCTCTTTGCTTAATTATCTCAGGTTTACTGTTGGATTCTATGGTCGGTTAACTTCTACTGATCAAATTAAGCTCTAAGGGACAACGGGAACCGCTGAAGAAATGATTCTATACAGAGTAATCAAACCAGACATTACTTAGGAGCAATGCTCACTAAGTTACCGAGAGGATTCTCTAATGCTTCCCGATCTTTCGCAGTTCTATGCCGTCTTGGTCTACAATGCCCACTTAGACGGTTTTCGTTGTTATTGGTAGAGAAATCATCCTTCAGTCCCCTGAGCAAGATCCTTCCCGCTCTAGATTGCAGCAAGAAGCATACTTACTCCTTGCCAAAGAGGTTCGAAACCCGCGTGGATTTATCAACGGCTAACCAGAAGAGAACCCCAATAAATTAGTTGGAGTTAATGCTCAGTCATGATTTTCGAATTAGTTACTCGAGCTATAATGAGACCATCTCAATTGTATGTAGCTCATAATAAATAGTATTATGCTGTCTGGAATCTCGCTATACATCGTAAAATAACAATTAGTTTATCTCAAAATGAGATTTCTGTCCACAGAGCTATTACGATAACGACAATTTTGGATTTGCATTAACGCTACTGAGACGATAGCAATGATTCACTATCACAGACTCTACATTTTGCTTATTATCACTACGTTAAAATTCAATTTGCACGAATTAAATCTGGCAGCGGTTCATACTCTCAAACTGAATATGAGGCTAATAGGATCATTACTCCTTCTCGAAATTAATTTCAAACTGGAGAATTTAAAGCTGATATTGTTCTCACGAAGAAGTCAGCAAAACGTAGTAAACACCCAATTCCTTCGAAACGAATGAAATTTCTGCCAAATTCAAATTTTACCGATCACTTTGATTGTTCGTGTTTGCATCATTATGAAAAAGCCCTAAAGTTAATCGAGTTTAGAAGAGATATTGAATTGAAAACGCACTTTAGCTTCTTGATCGACCTCAGAACTGGATTGGATATACTGCCTTGATTAAATCCTTGCTGAAGAGCATCAGGCGCAATTTCATTGTAACGAACACACTGATACTGGTTTTGACGCTCACTGTAACATCACAGTATAAAATTCAGTAAGAATTACTATACTGTCAGCAGCTCAATTCTATTTTTGCAAACGGATCTTTTGAGTTCTCTGAGTATTCCGCTTCTGCAGCAGCTGCAAAGAACGATCCTCTTGGTATGGTGAATAGAAGCTTGAAATTTAGGGATAGTCTCCTTGGGGCAGCTAGAAATTATGACTGTATTCGATTATTTACAGCCTTAATCAACCTTTAGCCTCACCAAAGTATTGAAATCAGGCTTTACGTTTCTGGTACCGCAGAAAGCTAATCTTAACTACAAAGCTTGAAACAATTCAACCGAGGAGCTACAATACGTGTTTAAACTGAGAGTTCGCTAAATTAAGCTCAACGAAGCTACCTAAGGTCAAGGACAGATAAGAAAGGCGATCTAATCTAGAGTGAGAGTTGCTCATAGAATGATACTACGACGAAAGGCTCTTTCATTTTTTGGTTATATTGGCATTTTAATCTAGCTGTCCAGTTCAGTTGGCGTAACTGACTATCAAAATTTAAACTTAAGTACCACAGCTTCCAGTATAAGCAGCAGCCTCAATTTTCCGGCGAATATTCGTAATTTCGAGCCTGCTTAGGCATTTAGCGTCCCGAAATCATCTCTCAGTTGCCACACGGCTGCTCTGATGATAAGCTAATAGTTAAATTCGCTACTAACCCTACGTAATCAATGAAAATTGGCCATTTCTCAAAGAAAATATATTTTTATTTCTCCAAATCACAATTATTTCTTAAGGAAAAGCCCTACTAACAACCTTGGCAGCAGAAGAGAGCATTTGCGGCCTATTCAGTAGGGTGCAACTATCAAATTATACTCGTTAGAGAGGGTTCAACAACAACAGACCGTTGAATTTTTAATTTATTTCTTACTGAAGAAACCAGTATATTTCAGCAAACGCCTCCAATGAAGAACATTCAGTATTTCGCGTGAGCAACGCACCGAAATTGACCTCGTTTGTCGATGGGCTATCGTCAACGCTCGCAAACATAAGCACACCTAATAATCATAATTTCATCTTTAAAAAGAAAATTTAAATGGGCCAACAAGTTTCACATCAAAAAGTTTTCTCCAAGAAAAAGGGCAAAGAGCAACCCAAAGTTTACTCCGCCCCAGTTATCTCAGATAACGCCAATGACAACAAACAGGTCTCTCGTCCTTCCCTACCCTCCACTCTCACTGACCTCGACAAAGGATTCGAGGAGTCAGAAAGCACCTCAATGAATTCACTTGAATTCGAGCCTGAAACCACTATATTTAACGAGGCGAAAATGAAAGGTAGAAGAGTGTTAGCTCCTGCCGTTCTTTTCTTCTTCGACCACAAATCCAAACTCTTGTGGGTGCTGGACGGCAAGGCTATGAAATGGAGGTTCAACGACCTGCTTTATTCACAATTTCAGTCCGAATCAAGCACGTTTTCGAGGTTCGAGGAAGCGATGTTCAAGGCGGAATTCCCTGAGTATATCCGAAACTCAACTCTCATAGCCACCGATGACTCCACCATCCAGATCCTCGGCAGGTACCACCTCGAGTACAAGATCTGGGCCAACTCGTTCAGCTTAAAGTCCGAGAAAGCAAGGCATATTCTTTGGCCGACCGCTTGCTGTAGTCCGAACAATATCTTTTGTGTTTCGGGCGTCGAGAACGGAGATTTCACCAAAAAATGCCAGAGATACATCATCGATAAGCAGAAATGGGTCTCTTTTCAGAGCATCCCCGAGCCGCATGTGGAGGGAAGCGCGATGTGCTACTCCGAAGCCGGCGATGATGCTGGCAGCTTCAAGTTGATGGTTGTTGGAGGGTATTCTTCAGCAACACCAAAGATCACCAACCACCATGTCAGTATCTACGATTTCAAAACTGATGCTTGGACAAGAATTCCTTTGAATGCTGTCCTCATCAATTCGCTTAAACTCATTCGCCCGCCCCTGGTGCAGAGCGAGGATGGCAGAGTCTTCGTCTTTGGATCGAAAGACCAATGGGAATGCTTCGAGTTGAATCTTGAGGACAGAATGCTGCAATCCCATGGAAAAATGCCCTCGAAAGCTCTTGGCGCTCATAAGGCTGAAAGCCATTTCTTCGTGACGGAAAATGAAGAAATGATACTGTTGCTCGATGAAATGTATAAAAACGAAAAGGAAAACAGAACGGGCGAGAACAGCCCATTGATTAAATCTATTAAAGATTTAAGCATTTGGAAGTTCCATCTCATTGATGAGACGAAAGGCAAAGAGGCGGAAGTCGTAGAAGATGCCTAAGTATATACGAAAAGAGTATGTGAAGGAAGAGTACTTATAAACAAAAGTTTCAGCCTGTATGTTTTTTTCGGGGCAGCTGTTAACTAAAAAGATATAGTATCATGTTTTTTTATTCTTGATAGTAATATGAAAATATCATTTCTTTATTTTATCTACTTAACCACAGTTACTAACCTGCAAAGGATCTCTATTATATAACGATTATCAAAGCTTTTTTTATCAAATAATCAGATCTTTCATTAAGCGAAGAGATAAGAAGGTATTAAACCTTGGGAGAAAATATCAGAGAGTTAGGAGATTGAGCTACTGTTTCTAATTGAAGAGGCCTTTTGAAAATTCACGAATTCTGTTTTGGCTGAGGAAAAATTAAATTTCTAAGCAGCTTTCTTTGACTGATAGTGCAATCAAGTGAGTTTTACGATACAATAAATCATCACTCAATTTTTTGGGTAATAAGATGAAGTCGAGAGCATGTGAACAAAGATAGCATGACGACTTTGATACAGATCCTGACTCTAACAATTACGGACCGAAGAATGCGTATTCTCTTAAAAAATAAAATAAAATATCACCGCTGTTCTGATACGAGCCTCTGAAGCTGAGCTTAAACACAAAGAAAAAGATCTCCAAAACCATAAAATTATTTAGGCTAAATTGTATACCTTTGATTTCAATTTCCATTTAGATTCTGACGTTTTGTTAACAATTAAATTCTAATGGGAATTGTATCTGTCCATTTTCACATTGCTCGAGTATCTCCTAGCGCAATGAAAATTTGAAAGAACTAATGAAATTCATAACAGAAAAAAACTGAGTATAATTATATATTAGTTTCTGTCTGATGCGATACTTTAAATAGCAAGTCATTTGAAGTTTTAAATAAATCAGAATTCATTTTTTATTTGTTGTTTGAGAGGTACAATGTGGGAATCGCAAATGCAAGACGATGACGTTGCATGGGAATGGAGCAACATTAACTGTATTGTGGATCCACAAGAGGGTGTCGGAGGACTTTACCTAGGAAATATTGAAGGAGCGAAGCTAGAAGTACTCCGAAAACACAAAATTAGCGCCGTGCTAACAGTAGCTGCAGGAACCGAGCTCAAATATGACAAGAAAGACATCCCAAATCATAAGATTATCGATGCTGAAGATTGGTCTGCCTATGATTTAAGCAAACACTTCGATGCTGCATTAGAATTTATCAAGGAGCATATTGCCAAAGGCAATGTCTATGTCCATTGCTTCGCTGGTGTGTCTCGAAGCGCAACGATAGTTATTGCTCATCTGATGAAGGAGAAAAAATTGCCTTTGAAGGAGACTATCAAATATGTGAAGAGTAAGAGAAGTATGATATCCCCAAACAGAGGATTTCTTGAGCAACTGGAAAAGTATGAAGCAATACTTGCGATTGAAGCAAAGATACCAGAAAAATGATAATATTTGTTGTATTTTGCTGGAGGCTGAGAGTTGAATAGTCAATACTTTTTATTGAACGTCAGAGATTCGTATGACAAAGTTATCCACTGGAAATTGAATAATTTAAGATGTGGTACGGAAAACCTTTAAAGCAAACTTCAAGAAAATACAATGTTAAGTAGAATTTTATGATGAAAGCATTAATAGAGGAATCGGTTGAACTTTTTCAAAGATTTTCAAGTTATAATGTAGGGTTTATTTAATTTACTAGAATTAAAAAGAAAAATGAGTGAAGGTGTTGTGGCTTTTCATTTACAAACCAATTTTTCGCAGAAAAACATTATTTCAGTGATCTGCATTTATAGAAAGCTTATTTTACTTTGAGTATCATATCCCAGTGGCGCAATGGTAGCGTATCGGTTTCCGGCACCGGAGGTTGTGGGTTCGAGTCCCATCTGGGATGATATTTTTTTATTTATTAAATTTTTTCATTCAAAATTTAAAATTTTTGAATTACATCAGAGACAAATAATACTTGCTCGCAAGAATAAGAATCTCGCTCACACGTATATAGTTTCGTAAACTAGGTTCACGGTGTTCATTCCATTGTTCTTCTGGCTGTTTGTGCCATTGTCCCTTTCCCGAAATGAAAGTTTTCCAGCAATATTCCAACTTATAATATGAAAATTTTTCATTTGTCTGAGTATTACTTTTGAAACTTCAAAAGATCTTGATACGAACGCCTTTTAATGACTCATTGCTCATTTCCTTGATAAAGCCGCGAAGCATTTGATATTAGTATGAGAGCTAACTCTACTAAAAGACTTTCGTGTGATTCTCTGATCTATTGAGCCACAATTCTCATCCTTTTAGCTCTTCTCCCATCATCAGCAGCGATTATCGTATCTATTTGGTTCATAATTTTAGGTTTGGATTTAACAAAGAGGAATTGAGTTGACTGAAAAGCAAGAGCTTTATTTACGCATTTCAGAGATACCGAAGTAAGAGACTCTGCACACACACATCGAATACAGCAGCAAAGAGAGAGCAATAACAGGCATCTTGGATAAATGACCATTAAATTTCAAAATAACTGAATGGGATCTAAAAAAATATAGAAAAGTGCTCCAGCTACAAATTTTTAGGAGACCATGCAAATATGCTTGCAGTTAGTTATTAGTTTCCTCGAACTCTTTCAATCGAGGACAAGAAAATGATGAAAGTCGCTTCTATTGTTTCTCACTTCAATATTTATGAAAAATATGATTTATCTTGCAACCCTATCGCACTAAACCTCTAATTTCGACAGGCGAAACACTTTTCAATTATTGCAGTCCATCTGTACTAGAAAGCACAACATTTTCTCAACTCAATGATTTTAGGAATTTTGGTAGGAGATTGCATAACTGAGAATTAGATAAGTGAAATAAAAAAGCAAAATAGGAATTCCAGGCTTGTTGAATCACTTCCAACTAAAAGCATCATCATCACTACATCGTTACCTTAAAGACGAGCTACTCGTCAGTTCATGTAGTTCATGCATATGGTAAATAATCACGCGGAATAGCTTAGTTTATTTCCTGAAAGTAAGATAGCAGTAGGTGTATTTAATCTCAGTTTGATATGATGTCTTTGCAACTTTTCACTTATTACAATGAGTACATGTCTTAGGCTCATCCCAACACCCTAATTCAAGCAGCATCAAGGTGCCACTGGCCTCGCAAGAGCGTTAAGAAAGTTGCGTTGCGTATTTGATTTCGCAAATTTTATTAAAAAGCAGAATTCCGAACAAAAATCATTCGAGACAAAAGAAAGTTTACGCCCAAATTTTTAAGAAATATTTGAAAAATGCTCAAAACCATGAATCAGGAAATACCTTGAGTAATCCCGCTGAATGACTCTACTCTCTCACTCTTTCTATTCTTCCTCCGCAGATAGCCAGTCCTCTCTAACATGAACTATCGCTCTGAGTGTTAAACCTATTTTGACGTTTATTTTTTACCTTTATGTTCTCTAAATCCTTCGCTAACTGAACTTCATTCCAGATTAATCATTTGATTTTCCATGAATTCTAAGGGTGATTCTATTAATCAAATTTCTTTAAACAAAATAATTTCAGTTCCATCTTAATTACATAATTAGTATTATGTACAATTCAGGCGCATTATATTAATCATTCCTCTCTGTTATTCGCATTTTTGAAAAGATGTTCTTCTCAAACCCAACACCCAGAAGCCCTGTATCAAGGTTACAAGTACAAAGTTCTTGCAGATGTAGGTTTTCAATTTTATTTTCTTCACATCGAATAAGTCTCGAACCATTTGATTTAATTTTTTTAGGACAATGGTTCTATCGAATAAAATAGCTCCGATTTTGTATTTGTAGAAAATACTATCCTAATTTGCAGGCAATATTCTATTGCCTTTCAAAAATTTTTTGTTGTCTGCAATTCTCAGCCATTGGCTTTATAAAAGAAAGATCGGCTTAAAAAAACTTGATATAAGCAACGAAAGAGTCTCCAACTCTCACTTGAGCAAAGCGGAAATCTTACTCTGAAAATCATCAGAAAGGCATTGATTGCTATTCCAGGTCCCTCAGGCTCATTTGCCAAATTTACTATGAGTTTTGATAAAGACTGTATTCTACTGCTTGAGTTTCGATCTTTTGTAAATTAATCCGCGAAACTGTATCGACCGTTGATTGTTACCGAATCAATGAAACTGCAATTTCTACGTTCTAGAAGACTTGATTCAAATCGAAAATAAAAAAAAAATTCAATCTCGAAGAAATTTCAAAAAAATGCTATGAGTTTCGGTTGATTGATGCGGTCATTATAGATTTTTCGGATCGATATTTTTCTATAATAATAAGCATATTGTGATTCTTGATAGTAATTGTTGTCTACACAATGATTAACCAGCTTTCTCATTACGAGGCTCTTGGAGTCTCTCCATCCGCGACTCAGAGCGAGATTCGATCCGCTTATAAGGCGCTTGCGTTGAAGTTCCACCCAGTAAGCTCTAATTCTCTTGTACCCGTCATATTTACCGATCCACAAGGACAAGAATACGGACAAAGAGACAGCGACGACAATATTCAACCGGATAAGCGATGCTTACCGAACCCTAAGCAACGAGAATTCTCGGCTCATCTATGATATGTCGTTGTTTATCAAGTCCACGAAAGATGATAGGACTGTTATTTCTGACGAAACAGCGAGTTCAGTCTTTGATTCCGCCGACAATCAATTCGATATCTTCAGTTTTATGGGTAGCGGTCTCGAAGACAGAACTTTCCTTGAAGAATATCAATGCTTTAAGCACTTTCTTAACGAAGCTTTGTTTGGTGAATGCGAGGAGGAATCCATGGATTTTTCTGAACGTGTCACCTATGAAGAATTCATGAATGACCTATGCCAGCGAGAGAGCTCTGAGGAGGTGCGGAAGTCTAAGATGCCGGGACTCCATTCGAAAAGCTACAAGATCTCCAAACCTGAGAGCCAAAACACCCGAAAATCAAAAAAGCACTGACTTGTCGTCTCTAAATGAGACACACGTTTCCCTTCTTTTTCTCATCGGTCTTGAGATTTTATTCTTCAGTCCTGAGAGAAAAAACGCGGTGGAAGCATAATTTTAAGTTTTATAACGAATGATATATTATCGAGTAAAATATGTAAGTTATGAGAAGCTTGAAAACGTGAGAGGTGTTCAGGAGCGAAATTATTTGTGCCTGAATCAGTTGTGTATTTTTTTTTTATTTGTTGTGAGTTTTTTTCAAAATTGCTCTACATAATAAGGTTTTATCGGTATAGTATCTGCTTGGTAAAACCGGTATAGTTCATAGTATTTTCAGGCTTAAAATTCGATCTAATGAATCTTTCCTTCTCGGCTTTTGGGTAGGAAAATGTTAGCGATTATTTCACTTTTAATGCGCATAATATAAGAAAGTAAGGTTTCTTAGATCCAGAAGTAATGAACAATTAATTGGGAGTTGAACCGGAATTAGCGATCTCGCCTTTGAAATATGGGTGTTTGCATTTGGCTTTTTTAATTAAGTATAGAAAGATAAAATAGCTCTTTGAATTAAGAATTCTCAACAAATTTAGCTCTTTAAATAAAGTATCGCTTGTTATTTAACTTTTGAAAGGAACTTTTAAGGAACCTTAATGCGCTACAAAACCTAAATTTTTTCAATCGTTTTTTCTTGAGAATTGCCATTGTATAGCTTCAGCAGACTCCTCAGTAAATCAGCAGAGATATCCTTAGGCGAAGAAGTAGGACTCTTAGGTTTCTCTTTAGCTCAGCAAATATACTCGTTAAATGAAGATTAGAACCACGAATAGTGATCATTTTGATCTGAGGATCCACTTCCACAGAGTACTAATTATTACACATTCACAAAGCTCTAATTATATCCACATTCACTGGAAGATTAGACTAGATACAATTCACTTTACCTCATATTTTTCAAATGCTTTTTTAGTTTGTATTGATTTCACGCATCAAGCCAGCCGTGTTGGCTTCAGTGAAATGCGGTTTACTTGTGAAGAGTGGTGCTTTAGTCTCTTTTTCATTATTTCTTAAGGATATTTATATATACATTACTTAAAATGAACGTGGATTCAAATCATGCGAGTCTCAAGTTAATCTTAGCAAATGGAATATAATACAATTGCCTCAATTACATAGCAACTCAACATGTTTAGTCGCTGTTTCGAGTCAGAGAATACAGTATCAAGAGAACAATTTAATTAATTTTTTGATTCTGAAGCTCCAGATCTTTCTATTAAATTAATTACGCATTGGTTCTATATAAGTTACTTGAGACTGTGATTCGGAGGTACTGGCGTGAGTTTTTTGATTAAGTTAATTCTTCCAAACAGAGAAAAGGAATGTTAGAAAACCTTCTCAGGACAGTCCTAGGTAGTTCAGGGCCTTTGTTACAATATTTGCGAACACAGCGACGGTCATGTGTGTCTGACTAACTTTTTAATCATTGCATTAGATTTGATGCAAGGAGAGTGTTAGCTCAAAGACCTGACAAGACCGTTTCAGTGCACGCCCAATGTATTCAGTCATCATTCTCTTCCAGAATTTTCATGTTGGTGCAGGAGTCTAAGGCTTTTTGTAAATTGAAAAATTATTATAATAATTATTCAAGAGGTCTTCCTTTAAATACGCTTTGGCTTTTAATACTTTCGTTAAACTCGAGGACGCTATAATTTAAAAACTCTAATTTTTGCTCGCAATTTGACAGTTTACGGAAAAATTGAATAGAGCGTTTTCTAATTAGTTGAGAATAGAGCGAAGGTCTCTCGTTTTAAAATGTAGTAGTAGTGCAAAGTTAGAGAAATACAGGACAAAGTAGAGCTTCGAAGAATTTAAAACAAATGCTAAGATGATCACTATTGCCAGCTAAAAACGGCAATTGAAAATTTGAGGAAAGTTTCAATTGGCATACCTAAGCACTCATACTTGTGTAGTATTCATTCGTCGCAATTGAAATACATGATTCGGGAAATGAGGATTTTGTGCATTCTGTAAGCTATAACGACATTAAGTGCGTTATCAAGTCTCCAAAGAGTTATTTGTAGATAGTCAGTAAGCAGAAGGATTGATTCGGGGAGAGTCTGCTGATTGGTGAGTTGTATGGGAAGAAGAGTTTCTTTTTTTGTAGAATATCTGAGATTTTCAAGTTTGGGGCTTTTGTATGAATTACTGAGATCTCATTCGGGCATTGATTTTTGGTTCCAGCAGCAAACAATACAGCTGATAAGAAAAGGAGTGAACAAGCTGATGGCCGTTCCAATCAATAGTATTATGCAAGGATGATGAGCTGGTTGATGACTAACTCGCATCGAAATTCACAGATCCATGACTACATTACTCAACAACTACGCATCTCGTCATTTTGGGATTTTTGGGGATATATTTTGTTTGTTGGAAACCCATCTTCGAGAAGCCACATAATTTTGAATTACCACGCCTTTGATTTCGAATTCAATGTTTATTCAATTCGAAAGGGCAAAGGATTCTGGGAAGAGCTTTGAAGACCAATAATTGAACTCTAAATGTTTTTGTTGAGTGTCATGGAAAGCATCATTTTCTGCATGTATCCCCATGTGATCTGTTAAGGACTATTCCAGAAACTCCACATAGAAGAAGTATGAAAAAGAAGGTTAGCCTCTACAAACGGTTCACCATCTGTGAGTAGTATGAGTAGTAACAGCACACTCAAAAACCTTCAGAGTCTAATTTCAGACATTGGATCAAGTTGCTCATCCTATGATTTCTTGTTGGGTGCTGAAGATCAGCCATCCAAATACCTCATTTCATGAATAGCAGAAAATAGAAATCTCGTATTTGGGAGAATGTGAATGGATATATAGAAGATCATCTTTTCATTTTTTTTTTCTCTCTCTAACTGAAAAGCTCAGCCAGTACGATTCTTTCAAAAGTATGTTTCTAAGTACGCTCCTAGTGTAGACCACATAAGGCAACATTTCAATTCTACCAATTTTCCATATCATTTTTGCTAACTCTGAAAGAATTCATTGGAAAAGTTATTTACCCATGACGCGGGAATCTTATGAAATGTAACCTCGCGTATCATAATTGAGAGCGCCTTTAAAACGGATGACTCTAGCTCGATTACATTATATTTGAAGATTGCTTTCTTAAGAATATTTAACGGACCATTTGGAGCAAATTTCCCGATCCTCCCAAATTATTCTTCTTTCATAACGCGAAATACACTCGAGCAGTAATTTCCCGAGTCGAAAGTGCTACATTGAAAAAAAGAGAAGGCACAAGACTTCATTTCTGGTGTAATCTCAATTAATTCTCATAGGGATCTCATAATTGAAAATTTTTCAGTATCGTATCGAAAGGCTTCTCTATAAGTATTTTAACCTAACAAAAATTTTTAATCAAAGCACTCTCAATTCAATCTTATGAATGAGAAAATAGAACGCTTTCTAAATTAATTTAACGTAGTATGGGTTTTTTGATTTCAAATTGAGAAAGCTTGTCTTTATAAATAATCGAAGCCCCTGCATGCGGTGAATCATAAGGGATACGCTATGATATTCGATTCAAAAGGAGATAAAATCGAAGCTTTAAAATTAGCAATGGTCATGGATTTCGGGAATTTCTATTTGAAAGATAAAATTAAGAAATCAAATGGTGAATTTGAGAGAAAACCCCAGGATTCATGGAGAGAGCATTTTCGATTTACAGGTAAAATTGAGGAAAATTAATAGATAATTATTGAATCATCTTACCTCTTTTAAGGTAATAGATGACTGATGCCATCTATATCGATTGGGGCTTCAAAGGGGAATTCTCTGTGCGGGAAATAATTGGCCAGAGAACTTAGTGTCTCTTTTTTGGACAAATATTGCGGACAACGGCATAAAGTGTCAATAATGACCAGTTTAGTTGAAAATGTGAAACCTTATTCATTTTCAAAAGCGATCCTTTCACAAGTATTTGAAATAAGACTATCAGTCGGCATTTTCTTGTTAAACCACGCGCTTATCAATCTGAAATTTGCAAAGAGAATCTGTTTACCTCATTGAACTCACAATAAAGTTTCAGAGGTAGGACAGCTCAAAAAGGATCACTTTCATCAGCAACCGAAAGAATTTCTTAAACGTCAACATGCTTTTGGCGAGGCCGGGAAAAAATCGAATCTTTTTACTCATGCACTCAAAGCATTAAATTTATTTCCCAATCCTCAAGCGATAAAATGAGTCAATTGGTTGCTTAAATGGGTTGCTGCAAAAGTTCCGCCTCAAATAAGCCATTTGCCGCCCCGGTCAAAACAGGTATCACATCACATTCATAATTCTCCCTTATTTTACCATTACCACAGTAATTCGGCCAAAACAAGCTACCGTAAATAATGAGCCGACGAAATATCGTCTGAGCGACGACACTGAAGCAAGCCGCGAGCATTTTGACAAAGAGAAACAAAGACTAGAAAAAATACTTAATTTCGAATATGAAGTACTCGATGTCCTTGGCAAAGGTACCAAAAACCATAGAAATCAGCTTAATAGTCCTATTTGGAGGTTCTTGTGCTATCGTTTATAAGGCAAGGTACAAAAAGACTCACGAAATCAGAGCGTTGAAGTGCTCAGATTCGAAAAAGCCTCCAGAAAAGAAGGCTCAGTCCGAAAAACTATTGGAGAATGAGGGTCAACTGCTTTCGCGGCTGTCGAACGATCGCATCGTTAAACTATTTGAGACAATATCAACTCCGGATGAAAGAATCTTAATCATGGAGTATTGTGAGGGCGGCAGGCTGTTTGACGCTCTAAAAAAATCAAAAGCGCTTGTAAACGAGCGAATCGTCTGTTCTCTCATGGAGCAGCTGCTGGAAGGCGTCGCGTACCTCCATAGCAAACGCATCATTCATCGGGACCTTAAAATGGAAAATATATTGCTGGAGACCGACAATTTAGAGGTTGGGTTGATCAAACTCATCGACTTTGGAATTTCGGTTGAAATGACTGACCAAGGAAAATTGAACAAGGTGGTCGGTTCCTCTTCTTATATGGCGCCAGAGCTTGTGAGAGGACGCTATGACGAGAAGATAGACGAATGGGCTTGCGGGATGATCATGTACATCCTTCTCACAGGTTTAATGCCTTACAAGAGTAAAGACTTCGCCCAAACGAGGGAGTTAATCCTGACAAAGGAGATCAACTTCGACGAATCTGCTTTATCTACTTTATCGCCTGAAGGCAAAAAGGTTATGAAACAACTGCTTGAACGCGATTCGGAGAAGAGAATCTCTGCCAGAGACGTGCTAGAATCGAAATGGATTAAAAACAACCAAGTTAGCAGAATTAACAGCCTTGATGAGCTGAGGTTGCGTAGCATCGATGGAGTAGACTTTGATGATAGTGAGTTGCGGGCTCTTTTGGAGATTTTGATGATTGGTGTATTCTGTAAGAAAATTGAAGACAGGAAGGAAGTCAGTGCTATTTTCCGTAAAATTGATCGGAAAAGCCAACAGGAAATCAGTGTTGGAGACCTAGTCATTGGAATAATTGGAAAGGCAGTGGAGGAGAGGATGATAAGATTGCGTGAATTAAAGCTTATTGTGGAGGACGAGAGGATTTTCATCGAAAGGAGGGTACTTCTTAATTTGATTTGCAAGTTGGCGTTTGGTGATGATATTCAGATGAAAGGCGTTCTCTTAGGGTACATACATGCCAAGGAATACCAAAAAGATCTGGATTCATATCTTGATCATATGCTGGCTAAATTCGAGATTAATAAACAGAAGTTTCACAGGTATTTCAGTTCGAAAGAGAAATTGTCTTTGGATATGTTTTATGATATTCAATTAGGGTTCTTCGTACAATGAAACGTGAAAATTCCATTTTGTGGTATTTTTCGTATTTTAACGTAAATGCTTGGATTTGTTTGTTCGTTTGTTTGTGTTGATTTGGCTGGTATTCAATAAATATATGAAAAAAACTCTTTTGCTAATTCTTAACATTGTGTGAAGTTCTGTCTACTCTTGATTCATGCTTTAGGAAGTGACAATGGATTTCGAAAATGAAGGAACGCTATGAATGAATTATGAATGAAGCAAATCAACATCATGAATAGCAATTTCTTGATCTCAGTAGAAGAATGGACTACTTATTAGCAAAAATATCCTTTTAGAAGAGACTGGCTAATAGCGATAATTTAGCTTTTGTGACATGATAAGAATAGGACGCTTCATGTATGCCGCATAAGGTCCTATTCCTTAATTAATTCCAATGCTTTAAAACTCTAAAAGTAGGCTAATTTGAGAACCTTTTGGCACCCGAGTATATTCACTATCTCCATTCTTTCTATGCGGATAAAGCTAGTCTCTGGCCAGGTCATAAAAACTCAGCTGAGAATATCTTATTAGTTCGAGGCTCCTTCTTTCAATCTAGCATGCTAGAGCAAATCATTAGAAATCATCAGTCCATACAAGATTAAATTGGAA
>ENA-UOTX01000438-UOTX01000438.1-compost-metagenome-genome-assembly--contig:-NODE-438-length-44537-cov-5.531736_pt1 | contig 44537 bp, 41 predicted proteins | sample MGYA00238143_ERZ746982 | MGnify/ENA primary metagenome ERZ746982 (study PRJEB28758, sample SAMN06268862) | compost metagenome | isolation source: single cell | place: USA: California, Emeryville, Joint... | reverse complement strand
ACAGAAGTTTTTTTATTTTGACCCAAATTTACTTCAACAATCCATACTGTCCTCTCTAATTGGCAATGAAATACATATCAAAAAAAAACATGAAACCGCAAAGAAATTTTCTAACAATCAGAATTGCCACGCTCCGAAAATAAAACTTCCAGAAATTTAAATTGATCTTCTAAAGAGAATTTTGAAAATACAAAAAATATCAGAAATAAAAACTAACATACAAAGTCCCTATGGAAATCGTTGAATCAAAAGAAAGTTTCGACAAAACTAAAGCCGAAGAAGGAGGAGAGATCGGCGGAACCGATAATGACTCATTTTTCTTCGAGTATTTAGAAGACAAATTAGAAGACCAAAAAGAAGTCAAGAAGTTTCTCGAAAAATGGGGATTGCTTGGCACCTTGCACGCCTACAACTTCCGCTTCAATCTCAGATTCCAAGAAATAAACCCAGATGCTTTCTTAATCGACCTGTTCAATAATGACAAGGTTCGATCGTTACTTAAAGATGTAAGCCTCTGAGCTACTATACAAAAGTTAAGATATTTAACTTCAAATAGGTCACTCTTCCCTCTGGATTATGTACGAAAGTTACCTATAAGAAACTCAGATGCTCGTTAATTAATCTCGAGCTCTTCAACAAGTTGGATAAAGAGCCAGGTACTGCGACGCCTCAAATCCATTTGCTATAATAAAAATATCGAAATTTTACAGAGGTGCTCGTAGCGTCTTCGAAGTACATTAAGAAGATGCTTGAAGAAGACTATGGTGAGATAGTCATCGGTGACAAGCTAAGAGAGCTGCTTCTCAAAGAAGAATGCGAGCACTATGAAATTTTTACTGATGAAGACAGATCTGAGTTCCTTTTCAAAGTATTCCAATCTGTCGTTCTTGGAGGCTCGATTTGCCAGTATGAAGACTACTTAACCGAGTATCTCAACGTCACGAGGCAAATCTACAAAACTATTGTCAAGTAACTCTCCTTTCGTTTCATACTTTAATTTTTTGACAAACTTCAGCGCCAGGAAAGATTCCAAAACCAACCAGATTTTTATCGAGTCGTTAGCTTATCTGATTACTCAAGTTGATGTAAGATCCGCTTCTCCTTTTAGATAATAACTCACTTATATTTATTTTTTTCAGGGCAAGAGCGTATTTACCAACACTGAGAATCCACAAAACTTTTTGATTGTGCTGGTCTCTCCTTCCCTCAGACAGGTTTGCATATACACAAACAAATGGAAATCCTTCTGGTAAGCAGTGATCGTATGCAGAATAGCTCGCTAGTTCATATGCGAATTGAATTTTATGAGTATCATATGTTTGATTCAGTTAAATGAGAATGAGAAAATCAGAGATTTCTGTTGTCTAGAGATAGCATCTACCTTTAAACGATTTCGATCAAGCTTAAATCTAGGGCATATTGCTAAAAAGACAATATATTTTTTTTTTGATGCATCCCAAAATTAGAAAGACAACTACTGTGCATTTCTATATACGAAACCATATTGAATCAAAAGGCAATATATAGAAACACGATAAAGAAAATGAGGTATTTTACTACCTCTGGTCCTATATTAGATAAGACCTCATATGAAAATATATGATAACTTTGGGAAAGACTTATTATTCTCCATAAATAAAACGCATTAAGGCATTTACTATCTTTTCAATTCCTACTTTGAAGCTGCTTCTTCAGCTAGGAAAACCCTTGATTTAGAGCTCCTTTTTTGGTTCAACTTCATAATAGTCAACTAAGTCGAGGATCGAGGTCTGGTTTTGGTATTTCTCGAAGATGTCCAAGACGATCAAACCGGTGGCATTTGGAACTTCTTGAGTGTCTCTGGAGTTAGGAACAGGCTTTCCTTCATTCATCCTATCATGAAACTTTTTAGAAGCTTGAAGGGAGGATAGTAAACTTACTCATTTTTGAGATGTCTGAGCTCTTGGTTGGGCACATCCTTGATGTAGATCCAACTGATCTCGAAAGAGCCTCTCCATTTGTGGTTCTGGTTCCAGCCATCAAAGTTTCTGTCGAAGTCAACCTAAAGAAGTTGGGTAAGTTATCAAGGATTAACTTAATGATTTTTTATACAGCTGATTTCATCTGGCACACTCCGACGAAGTGTCCGCTTCCGTTGATACTGAACAGGAGCAAAATTGGGTACTCACCGTTAGCAGCAATGAAAGCGTCATTGAGTTTTTGGTTGCCAGCGATTGTGCTGCACCAAAGGTTGTTTTTGATCGCCTAGCAAACCCTGTAAGAGGCCTGGAAGAAGAGATTATTAAACCTTATAGACGTCTTCTTCGCTGTAGCTCTTGATCACGAAGAACTTGGCGTCCTCGAGATTCTTATACTCAGAAGCCTTCACAGTGGGTGTTTTAGGTCTGACAGCCTCTCCAGACATTTCTTTTGGAAGAAGATTAGAGACGATTTGGACAAGAGTGTATGTTTTTACCTGTGGAGTTGGTCTTGGCTTCATCAGTTGATTGATTGCTATTTTCCTTCGAAACAATGGGAACAAAAACGACTTTTGGCTTAGATCGCTTGGAAGGCGATTCGTAGCCGAAATCGTTTTTCTTCTTCTTAGCATGGAAAGGCTTTGGGCCTCGTTTATAATAGACAGGTGGATATGACATCATGGCGTAGTTCTACCACAAAAAAGTTAGAGAAATGCCATATTTGACAATTTTGTTACCCATGCCATGTAATCGAATGGATAAGTCATCATTCCCATAGCCGATTCACTTCCATTAGGAAGTCCATCGACTCCGTATTGGGAATAGTAATATTTCGCCTCTTCATCGTTTTGATAGTTCTTCTTGGATGGAGCACCCATTTTCCATTGTGGTTGGTTTAATTCTTTCTGATCTACGGTTTCTCCATTCTTGCTTGGATGGAAAGCGTTATCTTTCTTTGGTTGGATGACGCTGGTTTGTCCGTTCTGCTCTGTTTTGTCCATTTTTCGACAGGATACTATTTATTTTGTTTCGGATATCTAATAAATCCTTTTTAGCAATCTGCGATAACGTACTTTTATTTCAGCTTGTGATGATTCTTAATGAGGTGCTGATTCCTTAGCGCAGTTTAAACATCCTGTTTTAGGATTTATGCTAGTTGAATTTTCTGCGATAACGCCGTTGCTAATCAATTACAGACAAAAGATCAAGAGACAAGAAGGATTCAACTGCATGAAGTCACGCTTACTTTGGATATAGAGCAACCTCGTAGATCCTCAATAACTAAAATAGCATCTTGACCTTGCTTAGTGATAAAAAAAACAATCGTTTTTGGTTCCTGTGAATTGAAAGTCCATCGAATTTCTTATTTCCGATGAGGCAGTTTGATTATTTGGTGTCAATGCTGGGGATTCCTTGTGAATTCTCTTTTTTTCAAAAAAAAATGATAGATGCGAGAGTTATGAGCTAGGCTAGCCATTATCGAGTATATTTCACAACCTCATAGTTATGAGCCGATTATATTTTTTTGGAAAAAGATTGTCTAATTCAGAAAAAATTATGAAAAAGACTTTGTGACTTCAAAGCCCAAATTGCATGTTCTTATCAAAAGAATCTTGAAAAAGTCGAAATACGAAAGCAATCAGGCATCTCTATTAGCAAGTCCTTCTTCGTTTCAATCATCATTTCATAATTCACACAATATCTAATTTTAGTTTCATTATTGATTAGCGATTTCATCATCCACCAGTTTTTCAGCTTAGCTCTTGAGGGAAGTGGAAAATGATAATGATTCCGGTTGGTCTATGAGAGCTAATTAAGTAGATTCTAAATCAAACATTTCGTGATTCCTCTGCTTTACTTGAATAATTAACTAGCCTATCGCCACCTAAACATCGAATTTACTTGAGTCGAATTTGCGGAATTTTTTCGAGATAATAATAAAAGCTGCCTTTACTTCTTCCCGAATAATATTTATGATTCTGTAATTTCTCTCGAGTAAAGATAGGCATCTCCTTCAAAACCTTTTATCTAAGATTCATGGCTGTATAATAACTCCTTAGATCCCTCTCTCCTAATTATCTACAATTCAAGGTTCAACAAATCTGATGAGCTCTGTGAACAAACAATGTTTTTATTGAATACGCACAAACAATCCTTATGCAGAAAAGTGAGTATATTCAATTTCCATTTATGAAAAAACTATATGGATTTTATACGCACAACAACAGTGAGCGTAACTTGCTTGAAAATAGAATATTTTTCTTGAAATCTTGTTCAGGTTTGTCAAATTTAGCCCATTCTAATCCATATTAGATAAATACTAGCAGATTTAACGAATAATTACCTAAAGCCTCTTGGAGTGTGGGTTGGTTGAGTTCTGTAGTCAACCATTGGGCCTCTTGGGTTATCATTTCTTCCCCAAACGGTGGTAACGAAAAAGAATGCAACGATCAAAAGAACGGCAATGACGATATAGTCTGCCATATTGAGACTAGTGGTTGAAGTGGTTCTTGTGCCTTCAGAATCATAGATGATTTCGAATGTAGTTTCTTGTCGAGTTGAAGGATGTCGCACAGTTAGAGTAGCTTCGAAATAGTTGCCTTCTGCAGCTGCGTATGGTACAGTGAAGTTAAGAATTTGCATCTCGTTGTTCTACAAAGCAAAGAGTTGATTGAAGCGAGAGATATTAAAGAGTTGATTACAAATGAAGAGGTGACATAGTCTTGATATTTAACTCTTCCTCTGTTATCTGTGACAGTGTATTGCAATTCAGTTGGTGTTCTCAATCTGATGAGGGTAGTTGGATTCTTGCGGTTGAGTTCAATCTATGGAAGGGGAAAAAAAACTCTCAAAAGAAATTTTTCTAGGGAGTTGTACCTTTCTCTTAGTGTTGGGTTCTACGAAGAAGCCGCTGTCAACTGGAATAGTAAAATCTTGCTGGTAGCTCCAGGCCACGGCTTGGTTATTAGAGCTAACAACTGCAGTAACGACAGCATCGGTTGGCAATTTCTAAAGCAAAGGAAGAAATATTTCAGCTGAGTCTATATAAATCGGAATTGTTACATCTTGCGCGACGTAAGGCTTGAACTTAACATCGCATGAGCCATCTTGTCTTTCAGTAGCGGTAAACCATGCCTCAGGCTTGACGTGGCAAGTGAATCTAAGGTTGTGATTTCTGGCGCCCTTGCCAAGAGTCATGAGTTCTCTGAGTTCATTGCCACCGGTGTGGAAGAATTTGAATCGGAAATGCTCAGCACCTTCCTTGTTCACCAGAGTTGAAACTGGATTTACCATTTCGATTCTGTTAATCTTCACAACGTTGACTTTAGCCAATTGCTGAACAACGTCCTTAGTCTTGACAATTGTTTTTCCTTCTCTAAGAGCAACTGCTTTTCCGGTTCTGGAATCAATGCTGAGGACGCTTGGATCTTCTGATACCCAGCCAGCTGCACTTTCAGGCTGGCTAAGATCGAGGAATCCGCCAACATGAATAAGCTCATCCTGGCCAATTGCGCTGGGGGAACCAGATTTCACAGCGAAGACGTCGAAGATATATGGAGAATCCTCCAAGTATACCGAGACCAAAGAAACTCCGCTTGATTTTGCTCTGATCTTGAGAATAGCACGGTCGACAATGGTGACATCGACAACTTGTGGATTTGTGACGTGGACTTCAAGTTTTAAGTTGGTGAGTTCAGAAGCGTTCACGAAGCTTCTGCCGAGGTTGTCTTGAAGGTAAATTTGGAGGGTAGCATCAGTGTTGCTGGCCAGATTTACAACCTATTGGGTAAAAAGTGAGATTTGACGAGACTGGAGGTGTTTACTCTGTAAGAGTTTTCGACGAAAATTGAGTAAATGTTGGTGATTAAAACATTAACCATCATCAAATCACTGTGAGGATTCATGGAATCTTCAACCAACACAGTAACTTTGCCTTTTTCATTTGGTGTGACGAGTCTGCCGTCGTTTGTTAGCGACACACCATTCGCGTCTCTTGGGCAGAGCAAGCTGAATCGAAGCTAGAGAAAGGAGATAAGCATTCATTTTGATGGTATTTTTCTCAAATTACTCTTGATCGATCTCTGTTTGGTTGGAGTAAGTACTCAACATGTGGAGGAACCAGAAGCAAGGCATCACTCTTCGATGGTTTTCCAATGTAGGTTGGGTGGTCGTGGCTGAGGATATTGATAACCTCAACTCTCATTATGCGTTTCTTGATAAGTCCGCCTTTTCCACTGATAGTAAGTTCGATTTCAGCAAAGCCGACATTGAGAGCTGTCGCGTTGATTGCCATCTGGTACTCATCAAGTCTCATTCTTTCGTCGTCAAAGACTTTGATGCCACGTGAATCATCACCAGACTAGGTTTTATCGGAAACTCGATGAGAATGAATAAATGGGAGATTTCTTACATGATCGAAGGTTGCACCGGTATTATGAATTTGGAAGACATAGTCATTCTTGGTAGCCCAGTGGAAGGTAATAGGGCAGATGGCAGGAGTAAAGATATCGTCATTTGATCGCACTAATTGAGAAAATTATAATGATTTACCAAAAAAAAAAGAGTTCAATTTACTTGCTGCGATGAGTCTGACTTGAGCACCGACATGAATCTTTCTGTCTTGCATTCCCAGAATGTCTAATTCATTTATGGTGGCGATTTTAACTGTGACATTGTTATTTGCGATGATTTTGTGAGGGTTGTTTCTGTATTGGAGTCTGAACTCTATTTCAGTATCACCGACTTCAACGCCTTTCACAGCGATTAAGTTCAGATTGGTTTTATCACTTGATGTCTTGATGATTCTTCCGTTCTTGGTTTCATGAACCAATTCAACTCCGTAGAGAGTCTTTGCACCTTCGGATGGCCCTCCAACGATCAGGACGGAGGTTACACAGTCTGGAGCCATAACAACTTTCTTTGGTAAAGCTTCGAGTTTTGGGAAAACATGAAGGTCAACGTGGTTGCTAACCAATCTCAAGTTGGATCTCTCACCTTCCCTGACTCCGAACTTTGTTGCGGAGGCAATGAGTCTGTGGTCACCAGTATGTCTACCTTCAACGATGAATTGGTTTGGAGTATTTTCTTTTGGCGTGATCTTGAACGCGCGAGTTCGGATGAAATCAGAATCACTGTCTACCTTCAAGTTGAGATCAAGGTAGACAAGCTGACTTGGTTCGAATTCTCTGTTGTAATAGTCAAAAACGCTAACACTCATGACCGTTTCACTGTATACTTGTAACAGGTTAGTTTCTGTCTTCAGAACAAGTCTTTCAGGATCGGCAACGATGATCTCGCAGTAAGCTTTATTGGATCTGACGAGTTTCAAGTCTTCGACTTCAACTCTACTGTATCCGATGTTGAGAGGTCGAACTGTGATTGTCTGAGTGTTGCGATCGTATTCGAAATCAATGATAGAAGAGTCGTTCACTCTAACAGCGAATTCTTTTGAACCACGAAGAACTTGAATCTTCAATCGGTTTCTTTGGTCCAAGACGAGTAAAGCTCTATTTGGGGTGAGCTCAATGTCATTGAGGATTTTAATCGCAATAGTGTCATGAATACGGCTAAACGAATGGGATTGTGGGTATTGTCTTTTATAGCCTGAAGAGCTCGCAGTCAGCAGAAGTTCTCCTTCGAACTCTCTAAGATAAATTTGTCTGTATTGATCCTGGGCAAGTTCACCTCTAATTTCTTCTCGCTTGCACTCGCCCAAAGTTGCAGCGTCTGATCGACTCATTGTCCAATCGACTTGGATCGAAGAGAAGTTATAGAAAGGCCTGGCGGATCTGTCGAATACCCAAACTTGGAAGTTGTGGTACTCTTGACCCTTTAGGTTGAATACCTCATTTACACTAGAAACTGCAGTGTTGACGTTAAGTTTTGGCTCGTTTATCTTCCAGATGAAAATCTGAAGAGAGAAAGGCACCTCGCAAGCAACTCTCACATTGAGAGAAAGTTCCAAAGGATCTAAGAGCTTCTCATCGGCGGCGTTCACAGCTGTCAGATTCAACAAATGATCAGATTTTTTGGAAGCTGAGTAGTCGCTTGGGAAGTTGCAAGCGACATTAAAGATCTTCTTGCTTCGAAGGGTCTGTCGAGGGCTTTGGTCATGTGTGGTAATTAATCCTGGTTGCTGAGTGAGATCAGGCTTAAGATTCACATCGAGAGTGCGGCTATCCTCCCATTTGTAAGGGCCTTCTTCAACTTCCCAAGTGAATGAGCTGCCATAGGCCAAGACAACCTCAAGCACGTCGGTAGTTCCTTTAGGGGTGATGATAGGGCTGTGGGTCTTCAGCTTCTCGTAGACACGAATTCTCAAATCTTCACCAGAAGTAACACTGTCATCTTGCAAAGAGCCTTTCGCGGAGGTTTCACCCTTGTAGGCGCCTTTGAAACCGATCTTGCCACAGATACCGTAGTTGCGGTATTGTTTCAACAAAGCAAGCACGGATTCAGGGTTGAGATTTTCGTCGTTAATGATCTCTTGATACCTTGAGAGGGTCAAAAATCCAGCTTGACTATATGGTTCGAGAACTTGTCGATAGAATTTGTTCTGATTGTATCTGTTGTCGAGGAATTCTATCATCGTAGTATAAGGCATGTTCACTTGGTCTCCAGTAAGCATTGAAGGATGTTCAATGGAGGCATCGACAGGAAGCGCAGAGCAGTTAGTGTATCGAATGCCGTCTTCGGTTTGCAAAAAGAAGCTGACTTCGCCGGTCACATCAACAAGAAGCTCCTTCAATTTCTCAAGGAATGAGAATCGAGCTACTTCAGTGATCTCAACTCTGATTGTGTCATAGTTCAAAGAGTTTCGTTGATCGCGGACTTCGATGATCTAATATCATAGAACCTTGAGGAAAATTCAGGGGAAAAGTAAGGTTTACTGTAGATCCCAAGTTCTTAGGGAGGATGACACCTTCTTGGCTGATCACAGCAATGTTCAAGTCTCTGGAAACCCATTCGTAATGATTGCTACCTCCGAGAGCGGTCAGTTTGAAAGGTTGCTGCACGTTATGGCCTATTAAGTCAGAGTAATTCTTAAATTTCATATAATAAAGTAAGATTTTACGGTAGTAAGGGAGATGGACATATTCACCAGGTCTGAGGAGTGTGACTTGACTGAAGATCATATAGGTTTTGTCAACTTTGATGCCGCTATGTGAAGAAAGAAGCGTTATTTAGATTCAGCAGAGGTTCTTTACTCAGGTCTGTAAGTTCCTTTATTTGAGGAAACAGCATCGAGGCGAGCGGTGATCTTTTTGTTTTCGATGAGTCTTTTGGCTCTGACAACCAGTTCGATGTTTCTTGTTTCAATCACTTCGAAATATTCATTATCGAATTCGAACTAAGCAATTGAAAAATTAATTGAAGGATGATTATCGAAAACTACTTTGATTTTAGCGTTGTTGGTGATGATAATGCTATTTCTGTGGTGATCATAGACGTAAGCCCGGATATAATATTTATGGCCTTTGATCAGATTCCAGTTGTTTTCAAAATGGAGATCATCTTTTCCATTTCTTTGGAATCTTTCAATTCCATCCTTCAGCCAGACACTATCGTCTATTTACCAAGGACATTAGAACAACAGTCTATTATAAGGATGTACTGGTGTATTCTCTGATTTGGAGGTCGATGCTCAGCGGATGAACCACGTGAACGAGGCTGTCGACAGAGTTATTTGCGATTCTCGTGTCTGCGGCAGTCACTTTTGTCGTTCCCAGATGGTCGAGGCATTCAAGTAAACCAGCTTGATTAACATCTCCGACAACTTTGTTATCAGCTTTCCAGAAGTAATTGTTGTTCGGGAGTCTGATCGCTATTGAGAAAATATTAGCGGATTAGTGGTGGCTAGCAAAGCTTACGTTCAAGGGTGAGGTTCTGCTTAATGAGAGCCAAGCTGAATTGCAGGTTGCTGAAAGGCAACAGATAAACTTCTTCTTTTGGGAAGAGGTCAAAGTGTTCAATGACAGTAATGATAACTGAAGCTGAAATTCCCTATGTTGAAGTTTTAATTATGAGAGAGAGTACAACAAGCATTGTTTACTTCGTATTTCTTTTCTAAAAGGCTCACAGTGACGTTGGCTTGACCTGTCTTAAGTCCCTTGAAAACCATCACATCTGAATGATAGTTGCTCATTTCAAGCTTTCTTCGGATTTCGGTGCTTCTCATGGTAGTATCCTATCGTACAACTTGGTTAACAGGAGGCAACGACTTTTCATCAATACTTTCAACATGACCATCTCAAGATTTTCAGTTCCTCTCGTGATGCTCCATGTGAATCTCAAACCTTCGAGGCTTGAGAAGGTGTTGCCTTCGGAGTCATAACCAATGATTCTCACCTCTTCGAGATTGCCGACATCGATCGTTCGAAGCTTTGTGAGGATCGCGATGGATGCAATATTGGCAACTTTACTCTCACATTTCAAGAAGTCACCGGTTTCTAATCGACAAAAGCAAGATTATGCCTTGGCGTGTAGAGTTGTTATTACCTTTATCAGTGGCTGTGATCCACATAGCGCTGGTGGAAGCGCCTGAAGAAGCAACAGATACCACAGCTTGGGATTCGCAAGTTGGGTTCTTTTCATCTTTGATTCCAGAAACTTTGAGCACAGTTGGCTTGGTTGAAGCCCATTCATAACAGCCGTTGTATCCATAAAGTGTGTGCTGGATAGTACGACCATCAATGGTTTCGTGGAGAGCTGGAAGCAGTAAATTCACGTTGCTGATTTTCCTTGTGTTGTGGTAGGAGTCATAAGCAAGCGCATATCCTGATAAAACCAGGAGCAGGAGCACGAGATGTGTAGAACGTATTTTCATTTGTTTCAATTACCAATAGAGTCTAATTCTCTTTTTGGAATATCTTTTGCAAATATTGGATTATTAAAATAAGATTTCAAAAGTCTTTTTTGATCACTTTGGCTTAAATTAATTAAGATACACCCGCTTTTTGGATATTTTTGAATTTACGCGCATTATCAAAGTATCTTTCAGTGTGGATTGATCTCAGTTAGTTCAATCTTGATTAGCGTATTTCATACGTGTGCTTGATAAAAGGCTATTTTAAATAAAAGTGTCAAAACTGCAATTTTCTTCCTTTCTCAAACATTCAGTAAACGTTTCATGTGGATGCCAAGGCATAGATATTTAATCACTATTTCTCTAAGAAACCGCTTTCATTTGAACTACTGATTATTACAACGCATATTGGTGAGGATTTACAAAGATTTGGCTATTCTATTAAGTGCTGAAAAGTTATATTTTCGAGAGAGTTTACTTTTGTGTTGGACGTCTTGTTTGTTCCAAATGTTTTTTTTTTTGTAAGGTGCGAGTATCTATCTCCGAAATCAAGAGGTCAAAAGTTGGATCGAAATGCACACCGAGCCTAACATACAGTTGTGTATTTGGTGATAGCTAGATCTGGAGAATTGTTGGAAGTATCGCAGAAAGTTACTTTGTTATATTAAAAAATTTTGCTCACTATGAAACAGGGGCAACTAGTATCCTGAAGAGAACGGAATGGCCGATCGCTTGCACAAACCAGCACGCTCTTTCAAAGGATCTCATCATAATGCTTTTATCATTTTGATGATTGGAACATTTTTCGCAGGCATTCACATTTTCCCTGTGTTTTGTTACATTTAAGCTTAAAACTTCTTATGAGCTACCCAAAGAAAATGGTTACTATCCTATCCTTCAAAAAGCTTGGCGAATACCAGTTTATGATCACTTAAAGAGAATTTGCAAATTTCCCAGAGGGTTTATTGCAGACTTGCTAAATTTTAACAAACCGATAAATTTATGTATAGAGTCAGACGAAAGAGATTTTCCTTTTCATGACACAAGTCGCTACTAATAAATCAATAAATCTCAAGAACACTGAAAAACTAAATGCATCTATCTTCTCTCAAAAAGAAAGAAGCCTACTACTAATTTTTGATTTTATTTTATTTTTCCTCCTTCCAAATAACATGGAGTAACAATTATCTTAAGATCCTCACCAACAACCTAAAAATTTTTTTTAAGGATCCCAGCCGCCAGATTTCCTCGAAGTTTGGATTTAAGATCAAAATCTTCATGATATCCAGTCAGAATCTAAAGCATACGAGATTAGCTGAGTACTAAAAATCTAAATATACTTTCACAATCTCATTGAACCCTCCTCTTTGTGCCAGGACTCTCGGAGTTCTTCCAACCTACAGAATAAATTAGTATCTTTTTAATGCCAGGTGTTAAGTATACGATATCTGTAGCTTGAAAATCAGCTCCATAATCCAATAAAACTTCTACTATGGCTTGATATCCTCGTTTGCAAGCCCAGTGCAAAGGCGTTTCTCTTACCTGAAGATATATTAAACACCTAATGAATCAATCATTTTGCTTACCCCATCACGGATCTTTGTGAGCTCGGGATTATCAGAAATCATTAAAGAAACCTCGCCTAAGTTTCCTGATTTAACAGCTTCAAGGAACCTCAGCTCATTGGGCTTTAATTTGACATCACTCATCCGATCAAATTCGTCTTTAAGATCATCTTTCTCACCATCAATTTCCTTGATATGGATCGAATGAGAACGATGGAGCTTCGAATTTGCAACCACATCGTGATGAACTTCGGTTGAAGCAGATTTTTTCTGGCTGAATTCCAACGCTACTCTCTTGCTAGCAGCCATAGATTTAATTTTGCGGAGGCCATCGAGCGAAGTTGGGTCGAGCGGTACTTGCTCAAATTTTCGAACTACTTCTGGAGAAGATTTGGTTAGATCAACGTGAAGGTCGTTATAAGTTTTAAAGGGCATTTCTGGCTTGGCAATATAATCGTTGAAATAGCGGTTATAGAGAGAGATCTGAGCTTTGAACCTGTTGAAATTATTCTCACTGACCTTATCAATGGTGAGTTCCTCGAAGCCTTCAGGTTTTGCCGTCCCTTTCTTTTTTTGAGTTGATCTCTTATTATTATTTCTGGGGCTCTCTGAGTCTGCAATTTGGATAAGCTTCTTTACATCCATAGGATCATCAGTTTGAGCCACAGACATAGCGAGAGATTTATGTTTGGTCGTTTTTTGCTGTTTTTTTGTGTTCAGAGGCTTCACTGCTCTTGCAGTTGGAGTTGTAGAACCAAATAATATTCGGCTTTTTCCAGCCACTGGAGTTACGGATGCTGTTTTCAAGTGAAGATTCCTCGGAGATGGAGTGGTGACTTTCGAGTATATTGGTGACTTCGCTGATGTCTTCGCAAAAAGAGAAGATTCGCTTAGAGTAAAATGAAACGAGCCACTTGGCACATTCATCGTTGGTGAAGTAGCTCGATTTGTATTGTCGACCAAAGTTGGTAGTTCTCCTTCTTCTTCGTGGACTTTCTTCTTTTCAGTTCGAAGTGCGCTATAAATCTCATAGTTAGCAAGCGTTTCTAAAGCAAAGGGTCATATTGCATCTGATTAGAAATTACTAGCTTACTCTTTTTTTGGTTAAATTTGTAAAAGTAGGGCTCTTTGATGCCCCGTGAAGTATTCGAATGTATTGTGTTATTTCTGACAAAGAAACTGTCACCGGTTTGAGGACGATGTTGGGAAAATGAAGACTCTCTTTCGAGTAGATCTTCTACAGTTCCTCGGTTTGTCATGAGAGTTCGTTTCAAGGGTATCCCGTCTGATATATCGAATTTGAAAAATGAGAAGCGAGGCTTCGGTGGGTCTGTGGATTTTTTTTCCGAACCAAAAGCATTGTCTTCATTTTCTGAACTGATAATGCTCGATTTTCTGTAACTAGGAGAAGCAAACTTCATTCTTGAAACGTTCTGCTTAGTAGTAAACAATCCAGAGCTAAGGGAACGTGTGTATTTTACGATAAAGGAGTTTGGTTTGAACTAATCCTGGATCAGCTTAATTTTTACTAATTAATTTCTTGTAACTTTAATGTGAGAGAAAATGATTTTGAAAAAATTCATATTAAAAGTGAAAAAAGCCCAATATCTTGAGTCGATGGAGAGGCTTGAGAGTATCAATTCATTGCCAAGCGGATAGTTACCATGATGCTATTGTAAGATATGTTAGTATCTTGGGAAAATTTTTATAAAATATTAGATGAAAATAATCATTAAACTTATTTTGCTGACAGAGATGAAAAACGTAAGCATAAGCTCAGTCAAAAAGCAAGTTTGAAGAATAAGAAGCTGATCTCAAATAAGGTCATATTATATAGATCTGTCTCTCAATAAAAAAAGTTCACACTTAATTTGGAATAATCATAGAGAAATTCTTGTTATTCAGCTGCTGTTGAATTGCGTCTTCCATTAAAAGAGTATGACAGTTATTCATTAATAGGTGTTTTTAGCCTTAGAAATTAGCCATTGACAGCTCTACGTTATCTATTGATATGTCGACTTCCAATACGAATATCACTTGGAATTTATAAGAATTCATTCTTTAACCCGACTCGAATCGTGTTGACTTCAAGCTCTTCGATTTTCTTTAAATGAATAATAAAATGCTTTTGAAAGGGGTGCCACATGTACTCTCGTCTAAGATATCTACTTTCAATCACTCTTTAATTTTATTGAAAATTCTCTTCATTGATACTGGAGAGGCTGTAAAAGTAAGCTACTATGGATGGAATAAAACAACTGAAACCTCTCCGGTTTAAAAAGTTTCTGAGCTATCCCTACTCAAATCCTCACAAAATAACAAAAAACGCAAATGCTTTATTGTATTTCCTACGTTACTATAGTCGCCTTGACCCAAGTTATCTACAAGACATCTCCACAGAGATCCTGGCAGAAAAAGCAAAAATTTCGAAGGGAAACCACCTTAGAAATATACTGAACTTGATTTTACATTATTCAGTGCCCCCAAGTTTCATATTTCCAGGTTCGGCTCCACCAATAGTCAAATTCTCAGGTCGAACCCAAGAGATGTCTCCTGTGAAGCCTATCCTGCAATCTCTTGAGCAGAACTGCAAAGGAAGGAGCTTGGGTGACCCTTGCACGGATCTCGAGGATTATTTAGCAAAATTGTCAGAATTTGAGAACTTAACATTATCTCAAAGTGCTGCACTAATGGAAGGTTTCGCTCGAGCCAACTATGACGCTCCCAAAATTTGGCACAAGCTTTTGGCGCTGAGTCCATTAGAAGACCTAACAGAGACAAGGATAATTCGGTTAATTTCAATGCTAACATCATTGGCATTGGTGCGTCTCTTTAAATGGTGGCCCGAAGAGGAAAAATCAGCGGCAGAAGACATAATTTTAAAGCTCAAGCAAGCATTTCTAGCTAATAAAGAGGTTTTGACATCCGATGAAATGGTTGCTATCCTCTACTATTTGAAGAGACTTGAAAGACTGGACTTAGCATATTTAGAGGAATTCGAACCGAAGCTGATTGAAAAAGCTAATCTAATCAAAACGGAGGATCTGCTGAAAGTTTGCAAGATTTATCACAAATTCGAGCTCAACCCGAGCAGAGTGACCTTCTTCCGAGAGCTAAAAAATTTATTTGCTCGCAGACTCGAAGATGGTGAACATACTCATGCCTCAGATTTTCTCGATTTCGAAGCTGCCTTGCAATCGATGGGAATTCGGACGTCATTGTCATCAAATAATCTCGTCGAGAGTTCATTTTCAACAAACAATATCGCCTTGTATAAAAGCATGATCCTTGCGAAGCTGCGAGGACAGCCATATTTGTCGATCGGACAGCAATGCGCTCTGTATCAAGTACAAATACTGAATCAAATCAATAAGATAGGTCCTTCCGTCTTGAAAGAAATCGTTCGATTCTTTGCCGTACATGGTGAAATCTCAAACGAATTCGCTGAAAACATCCTTCGAACTGCTCATAAAGCTCTAGCGGATAAAACACCGAACAAACATTTCAATAGAGTCGACTGGGTGCTCATCATCCGTCTCATCATTTCTGCTAAGAAACAATTTGCTAAAAATGTAAAAGTCAACTTATCTCAACACTTACTTGAAGGAATTTGGAGCCACTTACAAGTGATACCTCCTGCAGTATGGCTTGAAGCGTTTTCTGGATATGTCTGGAAAAAAGCTGATTTCGAAATAGACTTTCTTGAGAAATTGGCTGATAATTTCGATCGCCTTTCTGATGAAGTTAAGATTATGATAGCTTATGCAATTTGCGGTCGTGCCAACCATGAGGAATTAAATCATGTCGTTTCTCTATTCGTAGAAGACCTTTACACGATTTTTTCAATCACAGAGCTCTGCTATGCCTTGCCTTTCATTATGAACTCAACAGAGATACCTGAAGAAGAGAAATCCAAGATTCTGAACAAGATTTTCCATTCAAAATTAAATCTTGAAGAGCTCAGAGCAATACTACAGCATCTAGATAGTATCCCGGAGCAGTTCATGAAAGATGTCATTTCGAAGTTAGAAGCGATGAAGTCGGTTGATGTCCACGGACTTGAAACATTTCTAGAAGTGTTTGAGATTGTGCTCAAGGATTCGAAGAGATTTGACGAAAAGTTTTGCAAGAATCTCTTGGAATTGATCTCTCAAAACAACTATGTGTTGAATCAAAGAAAATTAGATAATCTCGTTGAGCTCTACACTCAAAGAAATATCAAGTAATGACCTTGGATAGTTATAAATGCAGGCATTTGAAAATAAATCTTTGGCTGTAGGTCTTGCTTTCTTTTATGAATAAATTGCTAATGCTTGTTTATATAAATTGAAACCAGAAAATATGGACGATGTGAAACAAATTTTGATCACAACTCTCTGCTGAACAATAATCGATTAGACTATCCAGAAATTTATTGATTTTGTTCGAAGTAGCAGGAACTGCAAAAATTTAATTTCAATAACTACATAGAGCAAAAATGTTTGCTTGCCATTGAACTGTAGTAAGCCAAGCAAACTTTGTTGAAAGAACAGTATCAAATGTTTTTCACTTTTAATTGATGGAACGATTTTCTCCTCATTAGTCAAAGCTTTTTATTGAAACGGTTGGTTCTTTGATAGATGCTTTTCTTCTAATTTTGATGTACACTTTCATTCCGAATAATATAATTTGTTGGCTATTTGATATTCTTCGATGAATATGATGAATCTTTTACATTCCTCTATTTTAGTTTACCTTGGGAGCTTTCGCTATTCATACGCAAAGTTCACTATAACTTGAGTTCCGTCTACTCTCTTTAGATAAATAAGCAGTCAAAGGCCATGGGGTTTTTGAATTCTTAGAAACCGGTTAAAATAGATTTTTCTTCATTGCGCATTCCAAATCAATTTATCTATTAAAAAAATGTATCAGGACAAAATGGACTTAGAGGGACCTATGTATGGTTCCACCAGAGGCCATCAGCAATCCATCAGTAAATTCCTTAAGTTCGCTCCTCTAAAGCACATATTTCCTCAGCTGGTCTGCTCTTCTATGATACGATTCAACATGATGTGAACGACAGCAGATCCAATACGGAAATTTCATTCGAGAGACCCGTGCTCCTCTATCAGATTCGCCTTGTCACAAGTGGAATAGCCCCTCACTATAGGCAGAAAAGCGGCCTGACGATCCGTCCGCAGACCGAGCCGATTAAAAATCTTGAGATATTCGCTAGAGACATCGCAAATGCTCACGCTCGATACTTACCAATCATCAGCGACCCCATTCTCAAAGATTTCAATAACAATGATGTCATCATACCTATTCCGCATGGCGTAAGACAACCCTTACGTGGGGAAAAAAACTTATTCATTGTTTTTCAAAATTAGATTAAAACAAACAGTGTGATCGTGAGAGGTCAGTTTAATCGACTGACGGTCTGCATGTACGGAGAAATTCTCCATGAAGAAGGAGGTATGGACTACCTCGAGGAAGGAGTTCCAGTCGAGCATTTAGTGTAAGCAATTTCGTGGCCTAAGATAGCTTAAATGCACTATCTATCTAGCGAGGACCAGAAAAACCTCACAGAAAATCTAAACGCAGGCGATCCTGAAGTTTCTGACGAGCATATAACTTCACAGGAACTTGCACTAGGATATTTCAATCAGGTCAATGAGATGTACAATGTGAACTCTCTGACCGCTGAGTACGACAACATTGTCTTTGCTCTCAATATGAATGATGTAAGCCTCAATTTCAATGTAATCTCTTGCTAAATCTGTTTAGGAGGTGAAGCGGAAAGTGTTGCGACAAAATGAAGACTTGTTCAGAGCTGTTGACTCGTATACACTTTGGTTAAAGAATGTTTTCCTCGGGAAACAAACTTTTCAGCAGAACAGTGACTACCATAAGCAAATAGACAACTTGACCACGAGGCTGAACGACGTAAAAGACTTTTCATAGAAGATAGAAAATCTCAATAATTTTTTTTTTATAGCTTTTGGAGAGTAACCAAGCTTTCGCAAGACTGCCAGCTTCTTTCAATGAGAACCAAAGACTGTACGAGCAAATCCCAATAGACGTAGCGAACATTTGCCTTGAAACACTCATGCAAAGATTCGACGATTTAACCGAGGCTTCATCTGGGCTAAACCTTTCTAAAACGATGCTAAATTCTCCAGCTCACACAAGAATCTTTATCGTAAGTGCTGATTGCCCTATGGTTTTACTCAACATAATTTTAGGAGGGTGGAGGTCTGGAGAAAATATATTCTATTGCTACTATGGTGTCTATTGAGGGCAAAACCTACATCTCAACGAAAGTCAAGCTCCTTGTGCTCGAGGTCCTGAATATGGTGCTTTCTTACCCTGAGGCTTGCGAGCGATTCCTTAACTATAAGATCGCGGACTCCGCAGAAAACAAAACCGACAACTTGCAAATTGAGTTCTTCAAAAAAGAATCGATGACCACCGCTCCAACCGAAACTTCGAGCAGAGCAGACAAGAAAGAGAAACGGTCAAGATCACGCAAGAAGTCCTCAAAAAAGAAGTAATTTACGAGGAGTATAGAGCCAGAAAGTTTAAATGTGGGATAGGAAGGACAAAAAGTCGAAAAAGGACAAAGATAAAGACAGAGATCGCGAAAGAGACAGGGATAGAGACAGGGACAGAGACAGAGATAGGGATAGAGATAGAGATAGAAGCCACAGCAAGAGTAAATCTAAGAAAGAAAAGAAAAAGAACAGGTCCAAGAAGAACAAAAAAGACAGCAAGGATGCTTCTAGTGATGAATCCGATTCAAGGTCCAGCTCTTCAACCAGCAAGTAAGCGAGGAAATCTTTGAGTTCCATCTCACACTACTTTCAACTAGGAGAGCGAAGAAAAGCAAGTCTCGTGATGTGCAATTACCTGCAAAGGACTACGTTCACCTCGAGGTAACAACACTTCATGCTTGTAAACCTTAATATTATTGTAAAAAATAGAAAGGATATCAGAGAATATTCAACCAGTTCAATAAATCACAGAACAGCAAAGTGTTTTATGGAGTGCGTCAAGTTCTGAACAAGTCCATGGTCTATAGTTATCTGAAGGAATTGAATGAAATTCTGAAGAATAAGCTTATTCCAGAGTTGGACAGCCTGAGAGGGAAAAAATATGAATCGAGCTGGATGGAGCCAGAGAGCAATCACCAAGAAGGATCAAAGCATAAGCTTTATGATATCATCGAGACTGTAAACTCTTTTTGTTTAATTTCTCGAAGACTAATAATCATTTCGCTTAGTTATCATCACTCTATCACAACTTCCAGAAGGTGCTGGTCACACAGCTCCTGTTCAGCGGCAGATCAGCTTCTGGTGAAATCAAGTTCCAAGACACTATCGCGAAATCGATTCTTAAGGAGAAATTGCCAACGATCGGTATAATGACCAACATGATCACAATTCTCAAGCATGATTGTCTGACCCTCTCAATGGAATTGATGTATCTGATCAATTCAATGAACCTCTTACCTTCCATCGGTCTTTGTGTGGTAAATCCTTGCTTTAATTTAACAGAAACCAATAAATTTATTCTCTTGTTCAGTCCAGCAAAGCTTTAATGCAAAACCCAAACTTTTTCAAGCTATTCATGTCCATGAGAGAACTCCTGGTCACTATCCTCCAAGCCAAAGGCGGAGCTGTCTATCTCTGTAGGGAGCAGTCAGCAGTCAAGCAGATTATTCGTGGCTTGGATCAACTTGCTGTGACTCTCTCAAAGGAGCACGAGATTACCTTTGGCGACTTGGCGCATGAGCTCTTCCAAGAGGAGAGTATTCCTGGCATCTTCGACGGAACAGAGCTTGTGGAAAGAATCTTATTCAAACTCATCAAACGAAACTCTCGAAGCATCAACGCGGCCCTCCAAGACTCCGTCCGTCTCCGAATTTACGCCCAGCAGCTTTCGACTACATTGAAATACATCCTCACAGGAACAAAAATGATTGATTTTCTCTACAAGAAGCAGATCGACGGCAACTATGATGTTGAATTCCTCAATGCGCTTAATCAAGTCTCAAACATCTCAAACAAAAACCGTTTGTCAAATCAAGCTCTTCGGTGCATCTCGTACAACGAGTTTTTCCTTCCGCTGTTTATTGGGATACTGACTTGCGAAAACTTTGAAGACGCTCAGCTAAAGCACGCTGAAATCGCGATGGCTTGTGATATTTTATATCAAGGTAACAATTTTTCAAATTGCAACGCCTTCACTCTCAAATAACGCTTTCCAGTTTACGTCAACGACAACGGAAAATCTTTGATTCAAAACGCTGAGACCCTTGTTAAAACGTTCAGCTCACTTTCCAAGATAATCGAAAACAAGTCTGTCGAAAACGACCCATTCTTGGGAGAAGGAACTGATCTTAGGGTACAGAGACTTACCTTTCATTTTTTTTTTGAAAAAGACTAATTTTTTCTTTTTCAATAGATATCGATGAAGCTACTAAAGTCCTATCTCGAGCCGTTGATCTTCTTCTCTCAGAGCAGCAGCAACAGTGACATCATCATGATGCTGATGGTGAAGTTTAATACTGAATGTCGCTATACCTCCACTGTGAAACCAAGTAAACTAATTTTTTCTGGTGGATCCCGGAAATATGTATCTTTCTAACAATTTAGCACAAGCAACTACCAAAGCAACCGCCGGACAAAAGTCAGAGACTCTCCTGCTTTCTCAGAGACTGGAAGACGAAAAGATCATCGATGAGCTCCATTACTGGGGGCATCTGCAGAAACCTGATTCTCATATCTCATACATTGATAATTGCTTGAACATCTTTAATATCATGGTATTTCAACTTCTCCCTGGTTCTATATTTATATACTACTATGTACTTGATTGCTACTATGTTATTGGCTATTCGTTCGTCACTAACTTAAATTTTGAAAGATGGCCTACAATAGAAATGCAATCATCAACTTCTTGCAAAAAGATCTGTTTTCCGGAGTCTGCAACCTCATCTCATCTCTTACAGCCCTACTGGAGAGGCTCATCTCAGAGGTACAGCCAATGCACACTTATTTCTCACCTGACCAATTATCTAGGATGAGGCAAGTTTGAAACTTGACTTGTTGCTGCCGGCTAAAGTTGAATATATCAACTCCTATCTCCAAGTTCTCTCAAAGGCGTTTATGCTGGTCAATCAGAGACTCGATCATCGATCAGTCACAGAAGACAATGTCTATGATAACACCGAACTGATGTGCTGCTACATCGATGCTTATGCCTCCTGTCTGACGATCCTCGATAGCGATCAGCTGGTATTCAACAGCTCGAAATTGAATCAGAGCTTAGCCTTGGTGCTTTCAGACGTGCTGCTTTCTGGGTTGGGAACGTGGCTCGAGCTCAACGATATCGCTGATACGATTATCTATATCATCTTCTACAAAGCCTTCAACACTTTGAAAAACCGCAACCAGCTGATTTTCTTGCTTGGGCTGTCAGCCTCGCTCTGTAGGTCAGGAGATAAAAATCTCTTTGGGCTTGCGCATAGAACACTAGTGTCACCTTTCAATTTTAAGAAGACAGAAAATCGTTTCAAAGAGGCCGATAAGAAAGAAAAGAAGGTCCCTATAGTGAAACTTCCTACCGTTGAACGCTTCTACGCTGACATCGTTGGCCGAGATAACAGCTTGCTATCATACCTCCTCTCGTTGACCCTCGAGAAAAACTCTTTCACGCTGTTCGAGTTAGTCGAGTCTGTCTTCCGAGGTCTTCTTGGGTATTTTTGCTTATTATTCCCTTTCCTTTGACTAATTCTGGTGTCCTCTAGCTCCAAGGACTATAAAATATGTCAGTCAACCTTCCAAATTATTGACAAGGAGTTCAAAGCGTACTCCGATAAAGTCAAGGATATCCTTGGAGAAGACCTTAATTTTGTACCTAATGCGCTATCAGCTTCTCACTAACATTCATTTATTGTCTCTAGATAAGAAGATTCATCAGGATCTGTTCCCTCGTTGAGGATCTCAGCACTCATGCTGTGTTTAAGAGCTTTGTCTCTTCCACCGACTGCATGGTTAGATTCCGAAAAATCGTGCAAGAGATCGAAGATGAGTTGAAGACGAACGTTACTTTCAAGACCATCTCAAAGGAGAAGATTCAACTCCTTGAGTACTTGAAAGAGTGTGTGCTACGAACTCTGAAGAACTGTTGCAAACAAAGCGTGGGACTTCTAACCGCAGGTAAGCACTCTTAGATGCTTCGAGATCTTATTTAAAATCAATAATCATTATTAGAGAGTCCTTTGGAGCAGTCTATGTCATTAGAAAATATTCCTCCTACCAACCAAATCCAAGATATTCTCCGAAGCATGGGCTCGTTTTTGAGCTTCCCAAAAGCTTTCTTGCGTCTATACTCGGTGGCTGAGTCCGAAGAACCTTCCGAACAGATGGAGGAAGAGACCAGAGAAGATTTTGCACATCAGATCCGCTCGCTTAAAACCACGCTGGAGATCATCAAAAACCTCTCGGAGAACGTCTTTGGGCAGATCATCATCCTCTACAGTGAGTATTCGAAGATTGTCTCAAGCAAGCCAAACACCATCGTCTCATTCTACGACATCTATAACCAGATCTCTCAAATGCTTGAAAAGAACGACCCAGATCTACTCCAACACGATGTCACGGTGATCGAAATCTTCGAAGTCATGCTTCTGTGCATTTACTGGCTCTCTCAAAACCCACAGCAGGGCACTTACTGCGCCTCTGAAAAGAGAAAGGCAGCCATCAGAGCACTACTCTTTGAAAGCAGGTCATTGTTAGGCCAGAAAAACGAAACCCCCAAAGCTGCCCTTCTAAGCAACGCTCAGGTCGCTGAGGAATTTGAAAAACTTCAAAAACTTCTGAGAGCAAAGGCTCAATATCTGATTGACAGGTCTGTAATCCACAACGCTCCTGGAGAAAAATTAACACGAGCAGTGCAGTCATTACAAAAATGCGACGTCATCATCGCCTCGCTGACTCGCTATATTTCATCAAATTTGGAAGGCAAGAAGGAGATGGATAAGAACCCAGAGCTACCATCACCAAGAGACCTCGAAGTGCGCTTTAAAGAGCTCGAAGAGAGAGACTCGGCCAAATCTATTCGCAAGGAACTCGCGAAATATTCTAGCCATCCACCGACAGCGCTAGGATACTATTTCCTCAAACAAGTGGCTGCCGAAATTCTCCAAACGCTTAATTCGCCGATGACTTCGATGAAGAGAGCAAAAGTGCTTAACCTTGCAAGGGACCAAATTGGATTCATGGAACCTGTTGTAGAGTCGTATTTGTTGACGCATAGTAACAGCTACGAGATCACTGAATGGGATTTCGACGAGAAGGTCATAATCACACCGTCGAGTTTCTTGCAAAAGCCCAAACCGCTAACTCAGAAGGTCGATCTCGAACCTTTCCAGAGTCTCTACGAGAAGAATAAAGTCGTGAGACAGGCAGCACATGAATTTTTGAAAAGCTCGACTTTGGGTGGATTGAAGACTAAAGAAAACGCCATACTAGCCGAATATGAAACCATTGAATTAGTCAAACGAAGCAAATTTGAAGTGAAACTCGAGGAGAAAATCTCCTCGCTTTTGAGTAATCTACCTATCTATCATTAGAACTAACAAAAACATATAAATTAATTTTTTATTCAGAGAGGAAGCAGATCGAGTTTGAGCCGAAGATAGGAATTTATAAGCCAATCTTCCTTTCAGTCCAGCAAGAGACACAAGCTAGACAGCAGTATCAGCAGCAACAACAACTCCTTCAACAACAGGCCCAAGGCAAAGGAATGCAAGGAAGTCGTCAGCCTTCGATCCACGTTGATACATTCCAAAGCAAATATTTCTCAGCTCAGTCCACTGGAGGCGGACAAAATGCGGGAGGACTCGGCGTGACTCCTATTCAAAAGCAAGATTCTCTGCCCTCAGGCTCAGGTTCCAAGCAACCTTATCAACAATTCCCGATTGTAATTATATTTTCTTGTCCAAACCTTTATTATAACAACATGCAATTTCGACTCTATAGGAGGAAGCCAAAGAAATCACGCGCTCATATTCTAATCCAATTCCTAGTGGAAATCTAGGCCAGCTCAACCTCCAACAGAAAGGATCTAACCCGAACTACGATCAAAATATGGGCAGGCAAAGAATGAGCCCGCAGCAAGATGACAAGCAGATCAAGTTGCAACAGCAAGGCATCTCACAAGGTATGCCGAGCACCATGCAGCCAGAACAAAATCCGCAGTACTTTGGAAATCAAGGATTTAAACCTCAAAACTCGCTGACACCAAGTAAGGCTACTGTCGGTGGGCCTCAGAGTTACCCAACACAAGGATACGGCCAAACTGCTGGGTACCAAGCAGGAACCGGAGGGTACCAGAATCCAACTCAATTCTCACAGCAGCAAGGTCCAGGCGGCATGGGCACCATACAAGGCGGTGGAGGATTTAATCAACAGACCCAAGGAATGATGGGAGGAATGATAAACCAAGGGCAAATAGGAGGACAGCCTAATATGATGGGCCATATGCAAGGCATGGGTACTCAACCAATCCCTCAAGGGCAAATGGCCGGAGGATTCCAGCCTCAATACGATCAACAACAGCAGATTCCAATTCAACAAGTCCAATCCCAACCAAACTCAAGCTCAAAACCCACAGGCACCCATAGCGTCGCAGCTGTTAGAGATCTGCTTCTCCAGCATATGAACCCTCGCACGGGTGCTCCACAAAACCAGCCGATAATGCAGCCACAACAACAACCTCAGCAAATGTATCAAAATTATCCTCAGCAGCAACCTGGTCCATACTACCAAGATCCTAATATACAACAGCAGCAGCCGCAACAACAGCAACCTCAAGAGCAGCCGGTACAGCAGCCCACAACCCAGCCAGGGCAACTAACGGTTGATGACCTGAACGAAGAAGAGAAGAGAGCATTGAAGGATATTCTGGAAAATACGAACAAGAATGATCCAAGATACGCTCAGAAGATCAAAAAGAGCATCCAGAAGTATCCAAAGATTCTAGAGTTCTTGAAGAGTCAGAAGAAATCGACCTAAATGAAAAGAATGGAAGTATGATTATCTATTGAATCGTTGTATAGTTGTGATACCGGTTCATACTTATGTAATAAGAAAAACAGTCGTATTAGAACATATTAGCAACAACGATAATTAGATAAACTCAAGAAACATAAAAAAAAACAAAAAAACACTAAGCACATCACTGAAAAAATAAATAACAATTGGTGTTTGCAGATCAACACTCACATTACCTGGTAACTAGGATTTGGAGCCGTTTTTTTATAGAAACACAATTTATTAGAAGAATGCTTCAAACCTGAGACCTAATTAATTGGTATCAACAATGAGCACACTACTAAATACATATATATATCTCTGTTCGTGCACTGAGGTGTTAACCTCTACCTCAAAAGATAACTGAAAAAATATGAAAAAATATGAAAAACTATGAATTGGACTCTCTAGGACATTATGATTTAGAGTTTACTTCGATAAGCCAGTTGATAACAGAAAGCCATTTTTCTCTTTCTTCTAAGCTATATGTGGCAAAAAGGAGTCTTTTCTCTGATAAATACCACTCGTTTTCACGACCAGTCCATGACGCTAGTTCTTAAATTCCAAAATGCTAAGTAGGGAATAAAATATTAATATACCTTTTGCATCTTTGATAAATTTATATGTGTAGTCTTCCACCTGAACCTTCTTTGCATTAGCAGATTCTTCAGGGCGTCCTTCTAAGTTGAAGTAATTAACAGATCAAGATGTGATGATTTGCTCATCAATTACGCTTCTTTAATGAAACATGGTCTTTAGACTGCTTGGGATTGACATTAAGCATGAGATCATTTCCATCGGGACTATTTTCTCGAGAGTCCTGTTTTTTTGCTAGCGATTCTTTTGACGGTGAAGGCATTAGATGTCCCTACCGACCGATAAATCCACTCATAGCAAACTAAAAAAAAAAAATACCTCTACAACATTTCGAGGACGAATTCTCTCGCTCTCCGCTGTAGGTTTCTTTTGGCTGATTGCAGATTGTCCTTTACTTCTTCCTGAAGCATACAGCTCTTCCGGCTTATAAATCCTTGCACTATTGCGCTTTATCGTACTCATATGCGCCATTTCCTCATATGGTGCTCTTTCTGTCTTCGGATCCAACTGATCTACATAGTCTATGCTTGTATCATCCAAAAATATCTCAAAGTAATAGAGCTTCTTCTGATATTTAGTGTTTGCATTTTTCGCTCCTTGCTCATGGAGATTTGGAAGCTTCAAATTCACCCTATCAATCCCCATGAGCAATATTCAGAGTGGTATTAGAAGTACCTATAAACTGCACGACAATCTTTAAAAGGTACACTGCAAAGAGGTTTTGTGTCCCAGCAATTCGCACTCCAGCGACTTTTATGGTACCTATTTTATGAGATAAGCATTGGAGAACTCATTATTTTGTCATACATCAATTGAGTTTGAGTTATTTGAACCCATCTCTTCACGAAGTTGAAGTTAATTCCAGGCTTGTATTTCATGATCTCACCTTCCAAAATGACGCTCTCTAAATTTTTTATATTCAATCAGCAATTCTAGATAACTCTAATAAACCTGGACTGTTTAGTAGAGTGTCACGCAAGTCCTTGGTGTATATCTTGCTTATGTCAACCATATTATTGTTTGTATAGATATTTGAAGGGTTTTGCTGGTCTTCTGGAGGGTTATTTGGATTAGTCCTTTCTTTAGGCAAGAGCACTGCTAAACTCGTTCATAGTCAGTAGAAGATTGAAATGAAAGCTCACCTTTCTCTTTTGGTTTACTTGCTTGGGTCTGAGTAATAGTTGTTGTCGTCGTTGATATCGGATTCGAAGGTTGAAGTACTTCAACCTCTTCTTTTCGCTTTCTATCTTTGCTCTGATGACTTTCAGGCGAGCTTAAGAGTAGCCTCTCGGCAGCGTCCATAGATTCACCTGGATAGAGCTTGAGCGCTGAACTAGTATTAGGTTAAACTCTCTATGATGAAAAAGTTTACTTTTCAAATGACGAATGCATTCCATTACTTCCATAGTGACTATGATACGGCGATGGCTTTTCGAATATTTGATGTTTTCTAACGCTTTTAGGTGACTCAGTCTGCTCCTGCACCAAATTATTCGAAGTTGGCTCAAACTGCTGTTCTTGATGCACATCGAAATCATATTGATCCGCTCTTTCACGATCCGAACCAGGAGTCCTATATATCCTGTTTCTACCTAGCGAGTCTTCTGGACTGTCATACAGGTGTTTCGGAACTTTCACATTTTCAATGATGTGCGAAAACGGCTCTTTTTCTCCTAGGACACATTGAACACCCAAAAATTTTTTCTAATTACTCATCATGTAAGTTCTGTTACTAAACCCGCTATGCATCACTGGTGTATCATCCATTTCTCTCAATTGAACAGGTTTAGAAATTTGGTTATACTATCATTAGTAGCAGTCATTTAATCAAAGGCAACTTGATCTTACAACGCGCTCGGGTGTTGGATTCGGGCTGCCATTATCGAGGTAGGCTCCTTTAGAGAATTTCACATCATCGATTCTTTCAGCATCTTCCTCCTCGAGAAACTTGGAATTATTAGGAGAAAAAGATTGACGATCTGGAGTTAGGAGGTCTTTTCGCAATGCTCCCTCTGATTCTTCGTAACTCATATCTTTCTTTGTTCTAAACTGCGGAGTACTTCCTCGAAGAGACTACAATAAAGTCAGCAATAATGCCACCTTCGATGTGAACTATACGTCATTGTGGAAACTGCCTTGTTTTTCGTTAGTGTTATAGGTAAATTTTCCCAAAGTAGGGAGTTTCTGAAATATTTTCCTGTCTGGAGTATCATTAAAATGTCGCAGCTCACTATCTCTTAGTGAATTCTGGTTGGATGAACCTTGATTCATTGAAGTCGAAAGTTTTTCCTTGATGAATGTGAGGTTTAGAATGGCGATGTCTCAAACGGATCTGTACCTCAGGGTTAAAAGATGTAGGTATTATTTTTGCGGTAGAAGATGTTTTTGAATCTGGAGAAGATTTGGCATCAAGGTTTTTTGAGAGAGGTTTCAAATGTGTAAGCTCTGACAGCATTGAGTTCGTGTGCTCATTCATGATCAGACTTGTGCTTTCGTTTTTAAATCGTAATAAATTTTTTATTCTCTGTGACCTCTATAGTTTGTAAGAAGCGGCAAAGCCAAATAAATACCAATTTCTTAGGAGCTCAGGATGAGAGACTTGGTATATTTGTTATCTGGTGCTCTTTATCAAGGGAAATTGTGTGTGAATTGGCAAAGAACAGAGATCAAAAATGTTAAAACGCACATTAATCAGCAATTGAAATTAGCAATAGCACTTGTTAGGGCTGGTGAAGACCAACAAAAATCTCTCTACTAAGAATATGGCTGTATAGAAATTTGACATGAAAATCACAGAGCTAATTTCTCAAGAAACTTCTTTCGCTAAATCGTGAGTTTTGAGCTTCCAACAAAGATCATTTCTGAAAAAATGAATTTGCTATGAAAAACCATCGATTTACGACTCGTCGACATAAGTTGTTCCAGAAACAAAAGTGGTTTGTAAAAGAAAGTCTTGATTGTTGAATCAAAAAGCGGTTACCTTGAATCCAAGCTGAAAATAGTCTGAGGCAAACCTCCAAGAGCGAGAAAAAAGAGGAATCGTATATTTTTGAGTAATAAGATTGAACCGTCAATAGCCCAATGAATTTATATTCTTTTAATATTCCTTTTCGCTCAATAAATTAACTGATTGAAGCTTTAGTGCCTCCACCAATTGCAGCTATGCCCACCTATTATTCATTTCATAAGCCGGATCAAACTGATTCTCTCTTTTTTTTCCCCATTCTTTTATTATTAACGGAGAATTCATAATTGTAACTATTTCATAGAGATACATCTCTTAATCAGAAGAGCCCTTTTTCTTCAACATTATGTCTTGGACTAAAATCGTCAAGTAATAAGATCCTCATGTAATCGAACATTCTGTTTCCCTGACTTTTTAATAAGTGTCAGTCCTTCTTCATGAATTCTCCTTGTTGACGAAACTCATGTTCGATCCTGCGGAAACCCGAAATCTCCTCTTCTCGTAGACCTCAGATGGAATCGAATTTTTCTATGAATAGATTTTCGGTCTTTTTCCGTCTTTCATACAAGAAGATAATTGTGAATAGATATCCCTTTCAGCAAATGGCTTTTTCATTACAACAAGGTCCAACTTTACCCTGAATCACTTCTGCAGAACGCAAAAGGAAGTGATTCTGAAGCTCCTTAAAAAAATCTGCTAGTGTAGAAAATTCTGGAAATTAGTCAGCTCGTGAAAATCTCACACGTCTCAACGTAGAGTTTAAATTTATTTCAAGGGGTTGAGTTCATAATATCCTTTATAAACTTAAAACGATGGCAAGAACTTCTTTCACTATAGCTCTTGTAATCTTTGGCTTGCTGGTTGCACAAACCACGGCTTCTCTCTACAGTGACAACTCAAAGGTTGTGAAACTTACCGCAAGCAACTTCAAATCTTTGGTTATTGATAGTAAAGAACTTTGGTTCGTTGAATTTTATGGTAATCAATTCAGACTTCGCTCTTTTCTTATCTACCCTCAATAGCCCCTTGGTGTGGACACTGCAAGAACCTCGCTCCTACTTGGGAAAAGCTCGCCTCAGCTCTTGATGGCATTATTAAGGTCGGTGCTGTCGATATGACCACTGATCAGGTTAGTCATCTTCCGCACGACAAAATTACTTAATATACTCATCTTTTATAGGAAGCTGGATCTCCTTATAATGTTAGAGGTTTCCCAACCGTTAAATTCTTCGGAGCCGACAAGAAAAACCCTGTTGACTACAATGGTGATAGATCAATTGATGACCTTATCAACACTGCCTTCAGAGAGGCTAAGAAGGTTGGCAACATCTCCTAATTTTGTAACTAACTTACATCCGTGTAGGCTGCTGAGATCCGCGCTAAAGGAAGAGCTTCTTCCTCTTCTTCTAGTTCTTCAAAGTCTTCAGGATCAGCTGGCGGTGAGGAGCCAAGCGATAAGGATGTTATTGTCCTTACTGACAGCAACTTCGACGAACTCGTCATGGGAAGTGACGACCTTTGGCTCGTTGAGTTCTATGCCCCATGGTGCGGACACTGCAAGAACTTGGCTCCTGAATGGGCCAAAGCTGCCACTCAATTGAAAGGAGAGGTGAAAGTAGGAAAGGTTGACGCTACTGCTGAAACCGCTTTGGGTCAAAGATTCAAAATCGGTGGCTACCCAACCATTAAGTTGTTCCCAAGTGGCAAGAAATCTGATGATATCACCGAGGACTACAATGGTTCTCGTGATGCTGGTAGCATTTCTAGCTGGGCTCTTGAAAAGAAAGCTCAATACAAGCCAGCACCAGAGCCAATCCAACTTATCGACCAAGAAACCTTCGATAAGGTCTGTGACGCAAACTTGATCTGTTTGATCGCTTTCCTTCCTCACATCTATGACTCCTCTGCTGAAGAAAGAAACGGATACCTTGAATTGCTTAAAGAGTCAGGTGCGACAAACAGAGTCCATCCTATCGGTTGGCTTTGGAGCCAAGGCGGTGATCAACTTGCTCTTGAAGAGACACTCGGCTTAAACTCTGGATATCCAGGACTTGTTGCTGTCAGCCTTAAGAAAAAGAAGGTCGGAGTCTTCACATCCTCATTTTCTAAGAAAAACGTTGACTCTTTCATCAATGCTTTGATCCTCGGAAAGCAACCTTTGTACAACCTTAACGACAGACCTACTGTTAAGACAGTTACTCCTTGGGACGGCAAGGACCACCAAGTAATCTATTAACACTTAGATTGTGGTTTAACTTTTACATATTAGCCTGAATCTACGGGAACTGAGGACGAACTCTAATTCTTCGAGATGCGGCTCGTTTTATGAAACAGAAGGATGCATCCAGAAGGATAGTTAAAAAATAACATATATCCACATACACATATACTTGTAATTGCTTGAGAGAGGTTGGTTGTTGTAAAAGATTGAGAGACTTAGAATTCTTGCTCAATGACCCCTTAACTTTACAAAATGGCAAGCAATAATTTCCTCTTTAGCGTTTATGTTTAGGTAGTTTCTATTAAGTTAGATGCAATGCAAATAAAATTTTCTCGTGTTCTGAAAAGACAGATCACATGCAAGAATAATTAAGCGTTGGGTTAATTGCGTGATTAATTTGAGGAGAATCTTAATTCCCAAATGAATCAAGGATCTTAATAAAGAAATTTTAACTCACAATACAATATTCAATAACTCAAAGCTAATGGAAGCAACTGGCGATTTTTATGAATTAGAAGCAAAATTGTACAAGGAATACAAAGAAAAGTACCTAGATGTTGTCAAGAAGCCGCTTGTCTATGGTACCGCAGGATTCAGAGCAAGAGCTGAGTTCCTCGATATTGTATATATTTCCACGTGGAAAGTCGAAATGTGAAAATTTTTATCTAGGTCGCGCTTAGAATCGGTGTCTTTGCTGGTCTCTATGCTAAATACCACAAAGATGAAGCTATTGGTAACTCATTTGAAGAGATGGCCTCAGATAAACCATTCCATTGATATAGGTGTCGTGATCACAGCTTCACACAACCCAATTGAAGACAATGGAATTAAGATCATCAGCCACACCGGTCACATGATGAGCACTTCCCTGGAAGGACCATTGGCAACTTTCGTTAACGACCCAAGCTTGGAGAATGCCTTTACGGAAATGCAAAAGCTCCTGTCCGGCCAATTCAAGACTGAACCTTTGAAGCCTGAAGTGCCTGGGCTTGTCTTTGTTGGTTACGACACTCGTCCTTCAAGTCCAAGACTCTTCGACCTCCTTTTGTAATAAAAAAAAGCTTCAACTGTAACTCAGGAGTTTTTTTCGCCTTTAGGAAGGGATTAAAGTTCACAAATGCCACGACCGTCAATCTCGGCCAAATCACTACTCCTTTGATGCATGATGTTGGTAAACATCTCTCGCTCTATTCTCAATTAACGGCATTTTTCTTTCGCATTATTATAGTTCCAAGATACAATAGATCTAAAAAGGGAGAGAAGCCAGACGGAAAGGCACTCATTGACGCTTATTATAATACTTTCGCGACAAGTCTCGCCGAGTTCTTCGAAAGCTTGGAAAAATTACGCGGAAAGCGTAACTAAAAGCTGCTTTATCCTATGGCGACTCATTTTTGCCTTATTAGCAAGAGAAAAGCAGCAGGTCATCTTGGACGTGTCCAACGGTGTCGGCATCACCTCTATCAAATATCTTGAAAAAGAACTGAGCAAATATTTCGCGATCAGACCCATCAACGACGGAACACAAGCCGAATTCCTTAATAACGCATGTGGCGCAGAATTCATCCAAAAGGAACGAAAAATCCCAAGAAGCCTCACTGAAACCATCAAGGCGGAGTTCTCTACTGTTCCTTTGAACAAAATCTCATTCCCAACTTTCGACGGCGATGCTGATAGACTCGTTTATTAGTACATTCTTACCATAATGAATTGTCTTCTAACTGCAATTATGATCAGCATTCCTGACTTCGAGAAGAACAACGTTTCTGTGGTAGAAGGAGATAAAATCGGCGCAATGTACGCCAAACTCGTCCAAACGTTGCTTCAACACATCGCTAAGAACATCACACAGCTTCAAGCTGGTGGAGATTTGCTCATTAACGCCGATCTTAAACAATTGAGACTTGGTACAGTCGTAACAGCTTACGCGAACGGTGCTTTCAGAGAATTCGCAACCAAAGAACTCGGAGTCTTCTTGGTTATCTCACCTACCGGAGTCAAGCATTCACATAAAATAGCTGAACAATTCGATTTCGGTAACCACTCCTAAAACGTTTCAGGTGACGTTAATGCGTACTGATAGGTATTTACTTCGAATCTAATGGACACGGTACATGCTTGGTTCACGCCGATAAATTAAAGATGTTGGAGGAGTTAACCCAGGCTATCGGAGATTTGAGATCCTCTGTTAAAGATGCCGAAAAAATCAAATTGCTTGAAGACACCTACCATCATTTAAGACTCCTCGTTAACTTTTTACACCTTTCAAACCAAGTACGTTTGTATTGGATGAAGACAAACTAATTCATTTATAGGGAACTGGCGATGCCTTTGGAAACTTCTTGATGGTGGAATGCTACGCTGCTTTCTTTGATCAAACCATTCCTGAAGCCTCACTCATCTATATTGATCTTCCAAGCTCTACCACAAAAATTCATGTAGAAATTAAATTTACACTGAGAAGGTGCTTAATACGTGATGACTAGGTTGGCAATAAAGACGCGATCAAGAACTCCACCGATGAGCAATTCGTTACTGAGCCTGAAGGTAAAACTTTCACTCAATTGAAATTTCTTATAATACTTAATTTCATGCAGTTATCCAAAAAACTATCGACTCTGTGGTCTCTGGTATTGACAAAGCTAGAGCTTTTGTCCGACCTTCTGGAACTGAAGATGTGGTGAGACTTTACGTCGAAGCAAAGGATGAAGAAAAAGTTCGCGAAATTACCAAGACACTCACTGATTACCTTAAATCATGCAAGGAAATCAACTAGGAACCTCAGAAATAATAAAATACCATCTTCATAATATCAAAGACAATACAACATATCTTGAATAAGAAACCATTAAATAATAAACATATTTATGCTGGAAATATAGATTGACCCTGTCTGAAAATGCTAAACTTTAACAATAACAATAAAAACTCATCTAATGTTAGTAGTCTAGCTGCTCTCTACCTCAACTAATAAGGTAAGTTAGACCTGCTTCAAATTTTTCCAGGAACGCTTAATTTGGAAATGTCACACACAAGTAGCTTTTTCACATGATTCTATTTTATTAGCTCTCATTTCACAATAACAAAAGCCCAAATGGCTACAACATAATATGCAAAAAATTATCTAGTAACCTCCTCGTGAACCTACTTTTTTTCCTCCTCTTGATCCGTCTCTTCCTCTTTTTTCTAATTAATGTGTTAAGAAACTAAAGTCTACAACGGGATCTACCGTATTTGTCGCTTCTTCCTCTTTTTTCTGCCTGTTTCATACCTATTAAATGTAAACGGATTCATATCGAAACCAGCAAATTAATAAAGAATTACTCTTGCTCGGAGGCTCTTCCCGCGCTTTCTCAAGCGCTGTTGGAATCTATTTAAAATATTTGAATAACGACTCAGAATATCATGCATTGTGTAACCATTCTCATTGATTTGATCGCATTTCCTTTTATGTACAATTCTGGGATTTTGAAGAACTTATCTCCATCCTAGTCAGGTTTTAGGATCAGAATCCGACCACAAATCTGCATGAAATTATCACCTTAGAGGTTTCTGTAGCATCAAGTATCTTTAAATTCATGAAGCGATCGCATACTTCTAACGTTCCATTATAGCTCTCTCCGCTCTTAAGCTCGACTAGCTAAATATATTGAGTTAAGAACAGCTATTTCGCCCAATTCTCATTACAATGTAGGTTTTTTCTGCTGACTTCAACAAATGCAATGGCAACTAAGTCGTCAGAGAGTTAATTAGCAAGAGTTAGAGACAAACGATGTTGTATTACGACGTTCATGGACTTCGACTTTGAAATAATTCTTTCGCTCTTTCTTTATTTGAATAAAGATATTTTAACAAAAGCTTTTATTTGTATTCCAAGCTAATTACAAAGAAACCGAGAGCAAATAAGTCCACATAGTTCTATGAAAAATCACGGAGTTAGTGAGTGCATTCAGATTTTCGTTTCGTAAAACTTCTATTATTGAAAAGGAATCTTTTTAATTACAATTAAACACATCATATTCAATTTTTCTTTTCTCTCTCAATGGTTAATTTACTTTAACTTGCAATCATATTAACATAGGCGTATTTCAACAATAAATTAAGTGCTCCATCGAGCTTTACCTTAAATCTAATAAAATATTTTCTGAATTTACATAAACGTAGTGGAAGGGATGCTTGATACGGCTGTCAACAAAATCTTGAGACTACTTCGTTAAAAATTTGTATAAGAAAATCATTCAGAATTGATCTTTGGCGCTTCTTCATCCTCCTGGGAATCATCCTCTTTATCAATTGAGGAGAGCTTGAAAAACCTCGTTTGGCTTGAATAATTTAACTTTGAGAGAGAATAAAAGACCAGATAGTTACTGAAAATCTTTCTTATATCCTCCTAAAAGCAGTATTTCGCTCTGATTTGAAAGCAGCACACAAGCGTGGTAGTATCTTGGTAGTGGGATGTCACCGACAACTTTAGGATGGACCCTAAGAATTTACCACATGTATTAACTCTTCAGAAAATCGCACTCACCATTGACAGTTCATTGAATCGAATATGTGCAATCCTCCGTACATCACGTTCTGGTTTCCTCTTCCTCCGAGAATTAAAATATTTGTTTTTACTAAGAAAACGACAATATTTAGGGTCTCTCATTTGAAGAAACTTAATATTACCTACTACGGCCGTGTGACCATGTCTCGGTTCGGGTGGCTGACCTCTACATATGTATGTTATTATATTATACTCTCACAATAGTTCCTTACATAGGTTCAAGTTTTCTCCATTCGCAATGGCTTTCTTTGCTTCTAAACTTGAGGACGTATAAGTCATTGAAATTTTGCCTAATCATCGTCAAAGGTAAAGAAGAGACAACTAACCCAATCATGTTACACTACAGAACCTTCTCGATTAACTCCTCCGAATATGTACATTGATTTGTGGATTATTGACGCTGTATGAGCGAACCTTGGTTTTGGAGGTTCTCCTTCACACTCAAGTCTATGCCACTCTAAGCTTCCAAGATGCAGCGCGTAAACATCATTATAGTGCTCTTCTACTTCAAGATCCTCGCTGCAGTAGTACCCTCCAAATAGGATGAGGTTCTTATCATGATAAGACACCAAAGAGAATCTCTCTCTGGGATGTGGCTGATCTCCCTCAAGAGTGGGACTCTCAAGCCAGGTCTTATTGACAGTATTAAAAACGTGGTAGTCAGTCAAGACAGCCTTCTCATTGAATCCTCCGTAAATTATTATCTTCGAGTAGAACACTACTGCACTGTTGGCATAGAAAAATTATCGGATAAAAAACGACTATGAATAGAATTAATTACCCATGAAAGGCTCGGCGACAGGGCACAGGTCCATTTTGATCAACGCTGATGATTTCGTTCGTGGATAAATCCAGGATATACATCGAATTAGTGAAGTCTTTATTCCTCATCCCTCCGAAGAGATACACTTCTTCGCCAATAACGCTCAGGGAATGCCCTTGCATCAAGTGCTTAAAATCTGCTGGGAGTTGGTAGTCCAAGAGCAATCGCTCCCATTTCAGAACTTTATCCTTTTCTAAAAACGTCGGAAAGGTCTTTGACACATTCGATTTAACTTTCACTTCAAGGACGTTGTTTTCTTCTCCGCAAACATTCTTCATCTTCTTTTTCGTTGGATCAATCATCCATTGTCCGTTGACCAGAAATTTATATTCATAAGTTCCAGTAGGAATTTTCAGTCTAACATAAAATTCATAATGTCCGGTGATATTGTTCTTGATTTTTTTCAAGGGAAGCTCGTTTTCCCAATTATCCCACGACCCTTTCAAGCTGACCCAATTCGCGTCGAATGGAAACGTAACCAAAACCGGCTTCAGCGTCGCTTTCGCATTTGGGTTCTTTGGCTGAATTACGACTGAGTATTCTTTAGGATTGTTAGTTTCTTCCTCATCTTCATCGCTTTCTTCAAAGCGAGCTGGCAATACCTCAATCGTGTTGTTGAATCCCCCTTGACCATCAGGGACGACTGGCTTTCTGACATCATACACCCATTTCCCTTCTACGAGGAACTTATATTGGTATTTTGATGGTGCGAGGTTAAGTTGCAGCCAAGTGTGACTAAAAAACCTCGTCATTAGAAATAATTTATACGACTGCAGTTAGGCGCTTACGGGTGGTCCTTGTCAGGAGGATGCATCTCATGCCATTTCTGCCAAAACGTGAAATCCCCACAGAGATAAACTTTACCTTCTGCTGGATAAGGCCTAATTAATTATGTTTTAGTTTAAATAATTTGCACGTTATTTTGAATTGACAAAGAGAAACACAAAAACTTAAAAAAAAAAAGTATGCTCAGAGAAAATCAATTACCATTCGAAGATTTGGATGCTTGCCGCACAAGCTTGCTCAACGTGGCCGATCCGACCACATATTGAACATCCTGTATTGATCATCGCGCTTTTCGGGTTCGGCGAATCTCCTTTATCACCTGTTTGATCTTCATTTTTGGAGAACGCCCACTGATAGTTGTCAACCATAATTACCTCACGGAGCTTTGAAAAATAACCTTAGCCGAATTATATAATTTTGAATTATAAAGGGCTTCCAGGCTTCAGGGAACACATTCTATTTCGATATCGGTAATAAACTGATTTTAAGATAATTTGTACAAAGAACTATTCCTGAAACCAGTTTTCGTAGAATGTCGTTTATGATTAAGAAAAACTCAATTAATCTTATTTCCCTGAACCTGTTAATCGTTAAATGAAAACCTCAAATGAACATCGGGACATTATTGCCTGGCTCTCAGCCTTAAAATGTTTCCAGGAGGAATTTTAAGGCTGAATTCGAACTTTTCCCAACTCTAGAAAACTTCTTATTGAGTAGGGCATGAGAGTAGACACTCTCCCGGGATCTCATTTCTTAGGTAGGAAGCCAAGCGCTTGTGTCTAATACATTGTTATGAATTTTCGTCATCGATTTAAGGGGGTCTCTGAGATTCAAGGATCTCTTCACAGATTAATAAAAACTGATTTAAATGAGTTTCGAAAAAGGAAAATAGAAGGAATTTACTGAGCTGTTAAATACTGTTTGTTCTAATGAAAGCATGCATTACTTCTCTTAGAAATATGCAATTATTTCCGAGGAATTCGCCTTTGAGAGAACCGAATAGAAAGATTCCAGAGGGTTTAAGGGGTTCAATCTGCGGTCTGAAAAGAAGGAAACATTGGAATTTTTCAAGAAATACTGATCAACAGAATATGCGACTAAAGTGTTGATTGATAGTTCGAAAAGAATTTGAAGAGAAAGTGTAGCGATAATCCCGAAATGGTCGAACCGATCAAAGAAAAGGAGCATACCATAGACAAAAAATATGGAATACTAGTGTAACTAAGTTAGAATTAGGATGAAATCTTATACTATGAAAGTTGAAAGACTAATGAGAGAGGCAATTTCAGAAAAGTTTTCTTATTTCCTTTGTAATTCTGATACTTAAAAGAGTGAAGGTTTATATATTGCCTAAAATTGTTTGTAAACCACGCAATACTAATAAATCGCGTATTGAGCGTACCAGGTTTGAATTCTTTCTTAAAATAGTTTTGGTCAATATTTTTTTGACGTTGAGAATGGAATGTTCTTGCTGAGTTCGCTGATACCTTTGCCTTGGCTCAAATGGCTGTTGAGTACGGAGATGAATCAATGCGAGATTGTTGCTCAAGCTGCTTGAGGCATTGTACGTTGGTTAAGTATAACTAAAATTTAGCGTGTACAACTTGCTCATTTCGGGGAGGTAGTTAACTCGAAAATTTCGCCCAGCCAATCTGAGAGTAATCTGAAACCGATTGAGTTTGCCAAGGGGGATTTTCTAAATCAAAATCTTTTGTGTGACGTTGAATTCAACAGCAGTATGCTCCCGAAACAAGATCTATTGCAAAAAGAGCCGAAGCCTGATAGACTTGGAAGTTTCAAGCTTATCGTCATAGCGAAAACTGAGAAGAGACCTTTAAGATGCTGCTAAAATAGATTTTACTACTCCCTATTATTGTTTACGAAAAGAACGAGTTAATCTAATCTATATTCTACAGCAAAGAATGTCCTTTGATTATCTGAAGGGTTTTAATATAGCAAATATTAACGGTATTAATTTTTGTTCATATCATGCCCTAAGCATTCAAAACCTGTGCAAGGAATTCTTTTACATTATTCTATGCGACACACAATGTCTATCACATTTGCTTCTCTCTCTGCTTCTCTCTCTTCTTCTATCTTTATATTGATTAGTGAAATTTTAGTCTCAGAGGTATTTGGCTTGGGCTAATCGATCTCGCTAACCGTTCTGGTACTCGGTATTGTATCCTCATTGCGAGATGCCAGGCTGATATCTAAAATATTATAATTTTGTAAATGAGGTTAATGGAAGACTTCCTCATTTATTAAGACCAAGAAAGACTATTATTTCTATTTTTCCTCATAAATATTTTCCATTCTTTTTTCTCTCCTCCTGTCTTTGAATATTTATTTTTTCCCCTTTACACATGTTTTCATTACATTTTAAGTAATAGATTTGGTGTAGTAATAATAATGAAAATTCAAACATCTTAATTGTGCAGCAACTTCATATTTTTCGGATGCACTTGCTGCAAGGAACTTCAGAATAGAGCTGTTATCTATAATATAAGCAAGTTCTCTTGGCCAGGAACTACTTAATGTTGAAATTTCAAATAGGTATAATTCACATTCAAAAACCAACCAATGATGAGCCGTATTCTTTTTATATGTTATGAGTTCTCCAGTAGCAATCATGAATAGCAGCAATAAACAATTACGAAATAAAAGTTATCTGCAACAATCTAACTTCAAATAATATATCGTGCAAATAATTAATTACACTTTGGTGTTAGCTATCGATTAATTAGAGAATAATTGATGAGATTATTATTACAGTATTCCCGCATTCACTAGCCATACGAAAATTAGTATACTGGCTGGCTATTGCTGAGAATTTGAAATCACATATATCCACACTCATATCACACACGTGAATTTGGCATTTAAGAACCTGAGAAGGATATAAATAAATCCAAAATTCCAAGACAGGATCCATAAATAATCGAAGAATAATGTTCTTCAACATCTGAAATTTAATCAACAAGTCGTGATAGGGATCGAAAAACGATTCTTAATGGAATCTAAATATTTATTTCAGTTATCTGGGCATATTTTTTTAGCCAACAACAAAGGTATTCTTCTTTTCTAGTCTCGAGATCTATGCATCTCAAAAAAGAATCTTTGAGTAAGGCAGGAATCCGTAGATGCTTGAAGATGATGATTGCAACATTCTTCTGTGTGGCAACATTGTGGATGAGTTTACTACAGATATTCTACTGGTAGGAAGGTCTAAAAAAGCCGCTCGGGTTAGTGATTCCTTGCAAGTAAATTTCAAATACTCCACTCGAAATTTGGGAAACTTGGATTCGATAAGCAGCTGTGGAGTATTTTGAGCAGCTGGAGGGAATGAAGGACGGGTATGAGGACTCAGTTCGAGTATAGCATAGGCAATCTGAGGCGAGCACAAACGCGGGTGGGAATATTACTTCGATGATGGCATCAGAATATATGTTTGTTGGGATATTTGCTGTGATCTGATACTCGCTTTGTAGTTTTGATTCAGTCCATAAGCTCGGATGGGGATCCAACCTTGTGGAGAGATAAGCCCTCCCTGAGTCATGCACAGGAAGAGAGAAAAGAGAGTTGTAAAGATCGGTAACCCCATTATCTTTGGAAATTCGAAATTTGAGATTTAATTATAAATGTAAACTCTTTATTTATTATCAAAATTCCAACGGATTTTCATTTAATAATAGATTGTTTCGAAGCACACCTATGTATTCTGTCAGCCTTACCAGGCCAGGAAAACATAGAAACGCAAATGAAAGAGTGAAGCATACATCTGCTGAGTTAAATATAACTTTAATGACGGAAACGAGCTATAAACGTGAATCTATTGAGTACTTCGTTTAACGGATATCGAAGAAAATTCTAAATTGAAAGTTATTTATGGTAAATAAAATTAGAATCAAAGTAGATCTAACATAAATACAGATCGAAAAAAATTTATTACCCGAAAGAAAGCATACGAAAGTCTCATGACATGAGAGGTTCCATTGTTGTTCTGTGAAAGATGACATGAAAGATTCTTTCTGCCCGGTTTTTTTTTTTCTGATGTAAAATCTTCAATCGAGAACCAATTTCCTAGACCCTTCTCAGAAATGTTGCTAACATCAACAATTTAAGAAGTGAACCAGAGATATATCTCCTTACCAGCTCATTAGAGCTATAATTGTTGTAGTCTCATTATCGCAATCAAGTATATTAACAACCGGAACCAATTCAGTCAAATGATGATTGGATCGGTGCAATCAATTGTAATTCTTAGTATTGAGACTGAGCAATAATTTTCTTTTTCTTTGTCTAATAGTATGCAAATTTGAAGCGCTTTCTGAAAAATTGAAATTCTGTATTTAATTTTGCAGTTGATAACGAAATTCGGAAATGTTCTATTGAACCAAACTTTATTTTCTTACATGAAGAAAAACAAATTAGTTAAAACTGACGAATACTTTGTCAATAATGAAACAACAACTGAGAAGTGAGCGGATTTCGAATCATTAAGCTCTCTGCTTACTATGTTCAGCGGAAATCTATCGTACATTCATGCATTCGTAAATGGCGTTTTTCCCTTATATACATGTATTGGGGGCATAGAGGGGCCATTTCTGATTTGATCAATAAATTTTTCGCAAGCAGAATAAAAGAACACTTTTTTATTTAAAAAATGTAATTCCAACTCATTTTCAAATCCGATTTGGTTGGAAAATTTGCAAGCACTTGAAAATAAATTTATTTCAAACATACAGACGGATCACATGATCTGTACTTCATTCTTTTTATTTAGCTGCTCCTCAGCCTCTGGACCTCCTACAAGTTAGAATTCCATTCAAAATGTTTCGCCATGTTGGCTTTTAATATTTTATCAGAAGGTTTGAGTATTGGCCAAAGCTGCCTTCCCGTCGAATGATTTCGGCGTATACTCTAATCGACAGACAAGAATGTGGCTCTGCAAAGTTTTCCCTATTTTTTGGGGTTTGCTCCAAGTAATCAATAAATTTACTTTGTTGTGTGAGGAATTAATAAGCAGTGAATGAGTTTTTTTTATTACGTTGATAGTGACAAATCCTGCTTAAATAAATTGCAACCAACAGCTAATTGTAGATAGTATTGAGACAATGTGTGAATTAGCCATTTTTATTTATTACGGAGGATTTCTAAACAAATTAATTGCCCACTAAAATAATGCTTTTATTCTTTTTCTTCTCATTGATCATTGAATTATCAATTCTTCCTTTTAATGAGGATTTTTTTCAGTCACAACTCAAAACGCTAACGCCACCTCGCTCTTGTGAGTGAAATTGGCTGAGTGAATCCAATTGGATTCGAAAAAACAATAATTGCTATGTTTCAATCGCAAACTCTTTTGAGGACGATGTTTCTCGATGTGAAAAATCTACAATAGAGAGATCTACAATAAGGACAATCTCAAGATAATACAACCATATAATGAGAATTATTCGCGCTATATTGCGTAGAGAAGGCTCTAAGGTAATAGAACAAATTTGAAAGATGAGCCCAATCGGATAAATCTGCTTATCATTGCATTCTAGCATCGTAAACTGCTTTGATCCACTTTCTATATTTTCCAGCACCCATACTCTGAGCTGTTTTTTCATCAATTTCATCGAGCATGTTTCCAGCAGTTTTTAGTTGCTTTTCACCAAGAATTGTGGGATCAAAGTTGGCCATCCTCTTCCTCGTTTTTATTGCATCCTTAGCAATGAGAATTCTAACCTTCGTAATTGTGCAATCGTAGTCATTATCTAATAGAACAAGCAATGCTCCATACACTTTTTGCATTTTTTCACTAAGTTTCATAATCGTCATAAACTCATGCATCTCTTCTAGTTTAATGCTTTCTGCGCATTCTTTGATCGACAAGGAGGCAGGTGGTTCGACAAGGTTTTCCATTTTGAATAGTTGATATTTATGAATCAAATAAATTTCTGATTTATACGTGTATGTAATGGATTCAGCTAATTAAAAAGTCTCTTTTTTTGATAGTAGAGGCTTTGCTACATCCAAACAAAAGAAAAAATCATTCGGAGTAACGAAGCGAGGTTGTTGCAAAAAAAGAAGATAAATAAGTATAAGACATTTTCAGGAAAGATCCAGAAAAAAAGAGAACAAGAAGGAGCCTTAAGTTCAACCTAGACAACAGAAAAGGATGAATTGAAATCCTCTCACCTCTACTGTTTTGCGAAATAGATTTTGCATCCCATCTTCTTTTGGGAAAATCTAGACTTACACTTCGTTACCTAGACCCACAAAGCAGCTATCGGCGCTGACTATTCCATGTCTAAAGTAACCCAACAGTCGACGTTACAAAAAACAAACCGATAATAACCAAACCAAGATGATGATGCTGATGAAATTTCAACAATGAATTGCCGTTACCGACTCATGCTGACCTTATTCCTCTTCAAATACAATTTCCCTTTCATGCTGGCCCTTGAATTGGATTCTCTAAATCAAAGAGCTATTAGAGTCCTTTGCTCCAAAAGAAAATTTTCGTTTTACGATAAAAGGGAGGATGCCAGTGAAATTGCCGAGGAAAATATAGAGCGAGTTATCAAAGTCAAAATTCTCACAGATATAGAGAGTTCATTTAACTCCATTTCGGTCGATGAAGCGGATATCCAAAAAGCTCAGTATCTTGCCGTTAACGCTCGTTATTTTGCATCAGAAGACTCTATACATACCACAACGAAATTAATTGGTTTGGTCCAGCTTGGTAGTTCTGTCACTGACGAAGTACTTTACTAGACCATCACAGATCTTTTTCTTTACTGGGAAAAAAAGGAGTAGATGCTCGCAGAACAGGATTCCTGGTAATCTCCACTGATACTGATGGAGCTGCCAAAATAATAGAGTTAGTTTTCGCAGCGCTTTTCATTGAAATAAGAGCATTAAGCCTTTTAGAAGCAATTTTCGGAAGTTCTTTCTCACGAGAGACATAACCCGAGCCAAAAATATGTTGAGATTAGATGCCAATTCAAATTCTATCCCGAATACATTGAGAGTATTTTGAGCCAATTTGCAGCTATTAGCCAATCAAACTTAATAATTAATAAAATTTAACAACCCTCAGAGAATTCTCAACCATGCTACGATTTGCCATATTACTTATGCTCTCTCTAACTGTGAGAGCTCTGGTCATCCCAGCCACTGACAGCAGAATCTATC